>SKFA01000582.1_pt1 | contig 25192 bp, 21 predicted proteins | sample 4820291 | NCBI WGS metagenome assembly SKFA01 (sample SAMN11008795, study PRJNA524170) | human gut metagenome | isolation source: fecal sample from pouch patient p30 | place: Israel: Tel-Aviv | reverse complement strand
TAATTGGAGCCGTTCTTATGGACCTACATGATGAATGGATTTATTCTTCAAGAAAATACATCAATTTTGATAAGTAGAAATGGTAAAAACATTGTATAGCATTTTACACAGGAGTCTGGACTTGACTGGGAGAATTTGCTAACAAATTTAATACTAAATTAGATGATGCAATTAAATATACAAAAGAAACAACTAATAAAAACATGTTTACAAAAACAAGTAACTTTATATCAATATTACTTACAGACAAAACAAAGGAACAAGCATTAGATGAAGAAAAACAAGATAAATCAATTGTCGAAACAGCAAAAGAGCAAGTAGCTAATGATGATTTACAGTCATCAGCTAAACAAGCAATTAAATATCAATTTGGAAATGATGGTTTTTCAAGTATTCCTGAAGGTTTTGGAGGATTTTTAGCAGTTGGGATTAGAACATTGTTAGGGATTATTGTAATATCAACAATTGCAATTAAATTATTTAAAAGTAAAAGAAATAATAATAATGCTGATATTAAAAGCAGAAATGCAAAAATTGATAGAGCTTATGATAGAAGTCAAAACTTATTAAGCAAAATAAGATAATAATTAAAGCTTTTTAAATAGCTAAATATATTGATATTTAGCTATTACTAAAGGTTTTAATCAACCTAAAAAAATTATAATAAAGAAAGGAGGTTTTTCTTAATGAAGAACAAAAAAATAATCAGTATTTTAATGACAAGTGGTTTACTATTATCAAGTGTATTAGCTACAACAACACAAGCAACAACAGTATTTGCAGAAACTAATCAAGAACAAGTAGAAAGCAATGAGATTACAGCGATTAATGTATCAATTAAATCAAATTTAGAATTGAGCTATGGATTTGATAGTGATTACTATTTAAATGCTTTAAACAATAATTTTAAATTTACAGACCAGAATGGAAACGAAATACCTTTAGAAAAGCTTGATATTACTTATAGATTCCATGACATCGGTACACATTATTTTGATTTTGATGAATTTATGAGAACAAAAGCAAAAAATCTAACAGGTGTTGGACAGCTAGAATCTAGAGTTGGTTTAACCGCAACACTTATAAATAATCCTGAAGTTAAAGGTTCCCAAGCAGTAAATGGAGCGAATGGACTATCAATAAAAATAGTCAATCAAGCACCTAGTATTAATACAAAACTTGATAATCCAACTGTATTAGAGGGTACAAGTTATCAAGAGTGGGAAAATATTGTATTTAGCGACTTAGAGGATGATAGAGATGGTTTAATTTTGCAAAAATCAGTAGTTTATCCTGATGGATTTAACAAAGACAAAATGAAAACAGGGGAATATCAGATTAAATATAGAGTAACAGATTCTAAAGGAGCTACATCAGAAACAGTTGAAAGATTGACAGTTGCACAAGTATTTGCACCAGAAATTAATGTAAATGATGCTACTTTAACAGCAGAAAATAAAGACTTTGACCCTCTAACAGATTTAAATGTAAGTGTTTCTGATAGTTTAGATGACAATCCGACTTTAGAAGTAGTAGAAAATAATGTAAATCTTAGAAAAGAGGGGGAATATCAAGTAAAATACAGAGCAACTAACAAATATGATAAAGTATCTGAAAAAGAAGTAAATGTAAAAGTAGTTGCAGAAAATCCAACATTAATTACTGAAGATAAGACATTTACAATTAATCAAAGTCAATCTGATATTATTGATATTTTAAATGCAACAGCAAGTGATAAAGTAGATGGCGATATAACTAACAATATCAGAGTGATTGAGAACAATATCAACTGGAATAAAAATGGTAGATATACAGTAATGTTAGCAGTTACTAACAGTAACAATAAATCTACACAAGTAGCTGTAAATGTTAGAGTAGATATTAAATATACTTTAACAATTGATTATGTAGATGAAAATGGCATTAAATTAGCAGAATCTAAAGTAATTGAAGCAAATCAATCTACAGAAATTAATGAAAATGCTTTAGAAATTGATGGTTATACTGCTAAAAAGGACACAATATCAACTGTATTAGATGATGATAAATCTATTAAGTTTGTTTATGTTAAAGATGAAGAAGATGTAAAACCACCAGTTGACCCAACAGAGCCTACAAATCCTGTTGTTCCAGAACCAGAACAACCTGTAGAACCTACTGAACCAACAACACCAACAGACCCTGAAAAACCTACTGATAATGGTGATGGTAATGGAAATGTTGTAACAACTACTGATACTACAACAACAACAGATACAAATAAAGAAACTACTAAAGAAGATACTAAAAAAGAAGATAAGAAAGACAAACTTTATCAAACAAATCACAGTAACAACAATATCTTAATAGCATTAGCAACAACAGCAATCATAAGCTTATTATCATTTATAACATTTAAAAGATTTAAAAAATAAGGCTAAATTAGAGTAGTTTAACCGCTACTCTTTTTTTTAATCAAAATAGGAGGGGGATTGATGGAAAAGTTATATATACACCTAAAAAGTTTAAGAAAAGTTGCTGTTGTAATGCTATTAGTATTTACTACTTTTTATTTGTTGCTAATATTTTTAAATCAAAGTGATAATCAAGAAATAGCTAAAAATATTGATAAATTTAATGATAGTGTAATAGTTACTAAATCTGATAATAATGATAAAGATATTGTAGAAATTAAAGATAATATCGAAAAGGTAAAAGGAAAAGAGGTGATTAGTAAAATAAGTGAAAATGAAAAAGTATCTGAAGAGGAGAAAGTGAAAGAAAATATTGATTTAAATATCGAAGAAGAAATTATAGAAAATAGTTATCAGTCTTTAGATACAACTGATAAATTTGAAAAGTTAGGAATAATTGAAATACCTAGTATTAATCTAAAATTAGCTATTTTTAAAGGGAAACCTTATGTAAATTGTAAAAACAAAGAAGATTTGATGTTATATGGTGCAGTAACAAATAAAAAAAATCAAAAAATGGGTAAAGGGAATTATGTATTAGCAAGTCATATTATTAGCAATAGTAACTTACTTTTTACAAGCATTAATCATTTAGAAAAAGGAGATGTTATTACTTTAAAAGATAGTGAATATTCTTATCAATACACTGTCTACAATAATTTTATAGTATCTAAAGATGAAACATGGATATTAAATGATATTAAAGATTATAGTATTTTGACTTTATATACTTGCTATGATGACAGCACCAAATTACCTGAAAATCGAGTAGTTATTAGAGCAGTGCTTACAGATATTAATTAAATAATTGGTAATTTTGTAGAAATAAAGTTCTTAATTAGGGCTTTTTATTTTCACATGACTTTTTGTATTGTGATTGATATAATAAGAAAGACTAGACTTTGATTAGGAGATGGCAAATGGATACTAGATTAATGAAGCAGATTAAAGATATTTTAAAAGAGTTCCCGCAGTATTGGAACGGTGAAGAGCTACAAAGACCAATCGTTATTGATGATTTGAAAAATTATGATGCACTTTTAATTTCAGCATTATTAAAAAATCAGAAAATTAGAGAGAATTATTCGATAAAAGCTGGAGATGTCGTTATTTTTAAAGTGCAAGAATTTATTGATATTTTGAGATATAAGGATTATTGGGAAGATAGTTATACTAAATATTCGAACACCATTGGATTGTCAAGTGAAGGTAAGTATCTTCAATACAATACTGATGTGGTGTTAGATTTTCCTTACAAAGATTGTGTCTTAGAAGGTGGTATGACCAAAGAAGATACTGGAAAAGAAGAAGTTTTTTATAATGAAGTCATTGCCAGAGATGAAATAGATACCCTGTTAGCACCTAAAGTACTAGTGAATGTAAAAAAATATGATGCTGATGGAGAACATAAAGTTGATACTTTCAGTGATGAAGATAATTTAATTATCAAAGGAAATAACTTATTAGCTCTGCACTCTTTAAAAGAAAGATATGCAGGAAAAGTAAAATTAATACTAATAGACCCTCCTTATAATACGAGTAAAGATAGTTTCAAATATAATGATAGATTTAACAGGAGTACATGGCTGACTTTCATGAGAAATAGATTAGATATAGCTAATATGTTACTTTCTGATGAAGGTATTATTTCCATTCATATAGATAATAATGAGCAAGCATATCTTAAAGTATTGATGGATGAAATTTTTAATGAACAAAATTACTTAGCTACTTTAATTTGGGAAAATAAAGAAGGAGGCGGAAAATCCGACAGTAAATTTTTTAGAAATAAACATGAATATATATTAGTTTATTCTAAAAATATTAACAATGCCAAAATAAATGGAGTAGATGTCGGTAATTTGGAAAGATATTCATTTAAAGACGAGCATTATTCAATTAGAGGTCCTTATTATTTACAAAAATTAGGAATGGGTTCAATTCAATATTCTAAATCTTTAGATTATCCTATACAGGCACCAGATGGAACTGATATTTATCCATCTGATAATAACAATGGAAACAAAGCTTGTTGGAGATGGAGCTTGGAAAAATTAAAGTGGGGTATTGAAAAAGATTATGTTGTTATAAAAAAAGATTCAGGTGGAGTTTGGACGGTATATACTAAGCAATATTTAAAAGCTGATAATAATGGTAACGAAATTGACAGGAAAATACAACCTTTAGCGGTAATAAATAAGTACTCAACAACTCAATCAAGTAAACATATGAGAGAGTTGTTTGGGAATTCTGTATTTGCCTATTCTAAACCTGAAGGATTAGAGGCATGGTTATTAGAGATAATGACAAAAAAACAAGATTTGGTATTAGATTTTCATATAGGGTCTGGAACAACTGCATCTGCTGCTATGAAAATGAATAGAAGGTTTATTGGTATTGAACAGATGGATTATATCAATACGGTTTCTGTTCCAAGGCTTCGAAAAGTAATTGAAGGCGAACAAGGCGGAATTTCTAAAGATGTAAATTGGCAAGGCGGAGGTTCATTTGTTTATGCTGAATTGATGGAATTAAATCAATTATATATGGACAAAATTGACCAAGTATCTACTAAAGAAGAATTAGCTGATTTATGGAATGAATTGGATAACAATGCTGATTTGAACTTCCAATTGGATAAAGAAAAACTAGTTAATGAATTGTTAAAAGAAAATGATGAAGAAGAAGGCTCTGTTACTTTTAATGACTTAACTTTTGAAGAACAAAAAGAAATTTTCAAAAAAGCATTAGATAAGAATCAATTATATGTGCCTTATTCTGAAATTGAAGATAAGAATGTTATCATATCTGATGATGACAAAGCCTTTAATCATAGTTTTTACAGCAATGAGGGGGAATAATTATGGCGAAAGAAAGACTATATGAATGGTTAGATAGTCAAATGTCTAATATGTTTTATACAAGTAATAATCCCCATGAAGTGCCTGAATATATAAAAACTAATTTAAAAGATGAACTTCGTCATTATCAAGAAGAAGCCTTCAGAAGATTTCAATTTATGCAAGATGATAATTTGCTTTCAGGCATTAGTGATGCAGGTTTTCAAAGAAAACATTTGCTTTTTAACATGGCTACTGGGTCTGGGAAAACGATGGTCATGGCGAGTTTGATGTTGTATCTATATAAAGAATTCAATTATCAAAACTTTATTTTTCTTGTGAATACTGATGCAATTATTAAGAAAACACAAGAAAACATGTTAAACAGTAGCTCCAGTAAATATCTTTTTAATCCCAATGGTATTTTTATTGATGGCGAAAAAATTATGATTCAAGCAGTAGAAAACTTTCCTGCAGTGAAAGATAAAAACACCATTTATCTGAAATTAACTACCATCCAAAAGATTCATGGGGAATTGAATAAGCCAAGAGAAAATGGTATTTCTTTAGAGAGTTTGGAAGAGGAAGATATTGTCATTTTAGGAGATGAAGCCCATCATTTTAATGCTTCTACAAAGAAAGAAAGAGAAGAGGAAACTTCTTGGGAAAACACTATTAATAAAATGCTATATCTGAGAACGAATAATAAGCTCTTAGAATTTTCGGCAACAATCAATATGGATGATAAAAATATCTCGCAAAAATATAGTGATAAAATTCTTTACAAATATGATTTAGGCGAGTTTATGACAGATGGTTACTCAAAAAATGTATTGAGATTACAATCATCAGAAAATGATGATGAAAAAATGAAAGACGCTCTCTTATTAAGCCAATATAGAAAATTGATTGCTAGGGAAAATGGTATTTCTTATTTCAAACCTATTATCATGTTTAAATCAAGTAAAATTAAAATTTCTGAACAGAAACAGCAAGATTTTAATACTATTATAGAAAATTTGTCTGTTGAAAGTTTAACTAAATATATTAATCAGAGAAAAACAACAGTATCATCGAATTCTACACTGTATAAAGTTTTTTCATATTTTTTAGAACAGGGTTTAGATAGCATTATTCGAGAAATCCAAGAGGATTTTGAAGCTAGAAATATTCTAAATGCCAATGAAAAGAATATGTTGAGTGTAGATAATGCAGTGTTACTGAACAGTTTAGAAAATATCAATAATCCTATCAGAGTTATTTTTGCAGTGGCAAAATTAAATGAAGGTTGGGATGTTCTAAATCTTTATGATATTGTCAGAATTTCAGAAGGTGCAGGGATTACTCGAAATGCAACAGATAGTGAAGCCCAACTAATTGGAAGAGGAGCAAGATATTTTCCTTTTGAATATGAAGGTGAGAAAAGTTTTAAAAGAAGATTCGATAATCAAAATACTGATTTAAGAATATTGGAAACATTACATTACCACACAATCAATGAAAAGGGCTACTTAGCTAACCTTGAGAAATCAATGAATGCAGTAAACTTAATTACTTCAAGTGATGAGACAGTTCGTATACTTTCAACTAAATTAAAACATTCTTTCAAAAATACAAGTGTGTATAAACAAGGGAACTTATTTGTGAATGAAAGTAGAGAAACTACTCCTGAAGATTATAATTCTTTAGAGAAGTTTACTATATCTAAAGAATGGGAAACCGAATACATTGGTTCAACTGTGGAAACTGATTACAAAGGAAATATTAATGATGATGCTGTTATTCAAAGAGAATTTGAATATTTAACAGTTGATAAGCGATTCTTTAAAAAAGCTTTGCAAAGAAATCCATTTTTTAGATTTGTGAACCTTAAAAAGTATCTACCTTTGCTGAAATCTAAAGATGAATTAATTGATAGTGAACAATATTTTAATGGTGTTTCAATCAAAGTTTCCTTACCTAAAGGACAGCATATAACTGATTTAACAGCTTTTGAAAAGCTAGAAATTATTGATAAGTTCTTAGCTTATTGTGAAGAAAAAATTCGCAAAAATTATCAAAAAGAGATTGGATTGAAAGTGTTCAAACCAGTAGCTATTAAGGATACTTTGAGAGATTATGAAGTGGTAGTTCCTCTTTATGAAACAGGACATATTACTCAAAGAATTGAACTTCATCAAATGAAAGGGAAGGATTGGTTTGTTTATACTGATGCTATTATGAACCGTTTAGAATATGCGATGGTAGAGTTGATGGGAAGTTTTATTCATGAATTAGAAGCTAAATATAAACAAGTTTATCTAATTAGAAATGATGAAAAAGCAACTAGATACAAACTAACTGAATTCGGCGGACCGAGAGGTTTCATGCCTGACTTTGTCCTTTATTTAGAAAATGAAGAGTTTGTCTATCAAGTATTTGTCGAGCCAAAGGGCGAGGATAGGGAAAAAGAAGATGCTTGGAAGCAAGAAATGTTATATGCTCTGAATGGTTCAGACATTGAAATCATAGGAGAAAATGATAATGTTAAACTAGTTGGTGTTAAGTTTTACAACAACAAGAATAAACGAGAATTTATCAGTGATTTATCAGAAAAAATCAATGATGGGGTTATTTTAGATGGTAAATTAGAATTATTCAGTGGTGAATAGCCGAAGTAATTAATCTTATCTTGAATATCAAATAAAGCTAGTATTGTCATAAAAGGTTGTGAGTTTACATTTTAAGAATATCAAATGAAGATATTAATTAAAATGTAAAACTACTAAATCGATAGGACAATACTAGTTTTTTTATATATTTTTAAAATTGTCATTAGTTAATTTATTGATTTTAAAATAGTTTTGAAAATGTTTATCTGTAAATTTGTAATTAAGCATTCCTGCAATACCTTCAGAATTAGAAACAAAAGCCTCTTTTGGCATTTCACAATATTTAATAAAGTAATCTTTCATTATTAAATTGACTAAAAGTGCTTTATTACCATTAATTTTTGGGAAAATTAAAGGAGTAGTTTCGATTATTTTATTAAAAATTTCTAAGTCTGTATATAAGCCGATTGTTCCTTTTTGTTGTCTTAATAGGGTTCTTAAAGGTAATCCCTTATACACTTTATCCAGTAAAATATCACCCAGATTTTGGATTCTTTCTCTATCTTGTATCATTTCATCTAATGTTAAATCCCATAATTTATTGCTTTTAAAGTAATCATACAAAACATTATCGATAAAATCAGTTTTTAAAACATTTTTAAATGTTTTAGTCTCTTTATTTGCTTTAAGATAATCATTCATATTACTTAAATAAATTATAATTAGGTGGTTTAATTGATTTTCAAAGTAGATTCCGCTTTGCACTTTAAGCACATCTTTATTTGTTAATTTAGCCCTTTTTTTAGCTTTTTCTAAATGTTCCTCGATTTCTTTAATTACATCATCCATCATTTATATACAGTCCTTTAGTTTAATTTATGAGTACATAATACACTATCAAATATAATTAATCAATTTTTATATTTAAAAACATACAAAAAAGACTGTAAAAACAGTCTTTAAATAATTAATGATTTTAAATATTGAGGGTCTGAGCTAATCAGTAAAAAAGTATCGCTTAACTTATTATCATATTTGATACACAGATATCCTTTATTTCTACATAATTCGACTGATTTTGCATTACTGACTTGAGCAAATGTTGCAAGCATATCCTTTAAATCATCTTGATTAGCTAAAGCTAATTTAGTTGTTGTATCTAAATGATTCATAATCCAACTATATACTGCACAAGATACATTTTCGACTGCATTACTATCGTTCTCTTTATATATAAGCTCGACTTGTTCATCGGAAAGTTTAAAATCAGGTATTTTATTATCTAATGCTTCTAATGTTTTACAATCAAAGTGAACATATTTATTAGCTAAATAAATGATTTCAAAATCAATGTCTATATTGTATTTAGTTTTTAAATATTTTGTATTTATAGTAATAGCTTCAGTTAAATTTCTGATGAATAAATCTTTATCAAAAGAACTATTATTAGTAGTTGTATTACTATCAATAATATTTGTATTTAAAAAGCCTTGATAATCTTTAAGTATCTGCATTGCTTTTGCTTTAGCTAACTCTTTGATTAGATTATCTAATTGACTATCATTTGTAAAATTTCTGTTTTTACAAATTCTTACAACATCAGCTTTTGAATAATCTCTAAATTCATAATCTAACTTATCATAAGTAACTATTAATTCTGTTACATTATTACTTTGCCTAATTCTGAAAGATACTTTTGTTGCTTGTTTAAATATCAAATCAAGATAATAAACATAAGTTTTTACTATTTCTTCATTGCTTTTTTTCAACCTTTTGTCAATTTTCATGATATTCACTCCTTTCTTTTTTATTTGATTAGATACAATATTAATCTATATCTAATTAATAGCATCTAATAAGTCTATAGTCAATTTTAAGTATCTTTCTATTTATTCAATACATAAGATTAAGTAATAAACTACATAAATTAATCATTATCAATGTAAGATAAATACTGATATATCAACAATATCTTTACTTTAATTGCTTCTTACCCCCCCTATAATAATATAAATACTATATATAGGGGGGGGATAAAAGGTTATCATTGATATATCAAGCTTTAAAGCACTTATTTTTCTAAATTTAAGGATTGAGTATTAGCAAGCAGAGCTTGCTTACTTATATAGATGTTTTAGATTTAGTCAAATATGTAAAATTTGCTCTCTATTTAAAACTCTATAAAAGACTGATATATCAATGATTATTAATTGTTTATCATTAGATATTTACATTATTTGAGATAAAAAACACCTTAAATTTAAAAGTTAGTGTAGAATTACCCATAAATATTTTTTAAATGAGTTTGAGAGGTATTTTTTTTAAAATAGATGCTTAAAACCTTGATATAACAATACTCTCTCTTTTTTGTCAACATAATAAAAACCCCTATAAAATCAAGGTTTTAGAGTGGTCATTTTTTAAGTGTGTTTTGTCATAAATTTTTAGAAAAGCAAAACAGTAAGTATTGTACTTGATTAGATACAATATTGATGGTATGGTCCAGTTATCAAAAATACAAAACATACAGAAAGAGTTGATAAATATGGACTTTAAAGACTTACAAACAAAAATTAAAAGAGAATGCAATGCAGAAATCTATGATAATAAGTTACTAAAAACAATAGCAACTAAAGTCAAATCATCAGATACTATAATTAGTGCATTTGATTGTTGTGACAATGACAATAATCTTTGTCTTGTAGTTGCAACTAAATCTAAAATGATTATCGCAACTAATCAATTTTTTAAGTCTGCTAAAATTAGTGTGATTAGCTTAAGTAGTGTTACTGACATTAGATTAAAAAAGGGATTATTTAAGCAACAGTTGATTGTATCTAATATTAGAAGAGATACTATTTTTTATAAAATCAGTCAAAAAGCACAACTAAATAGCTTAATCAGTATGATTTGATAAATAACAACTATACCAATTTTTAAATGCTAGATTTTTCCAAGAAAATATGGTTCTGTTTAGCAATTCAAGGTAAAAAATAGAGTTTGTTAAAAACATGGAAACAGTTTTTTTAAAGTTATAGATAGCTGACTAAATAATTTGTGATTCTCGATTGAAAACATTGGTAATTCAGCTTTTTTAATAAGATGAAGAAGTAAATAATTCATTAAAATCGCTGTCAAAACAAAGTGAGTCAAAACTCCTAAGGGTCTTTTATAGCTGACCGTATTGCTAAATACAACCAATTATTACGTATTGAAGATCAATTAGGCGATGTAGCTGAATACAAAGGCTTAAAATCTTTCTACAACTTAAAAAACAAATAATTCATTAAATGAATAACGCTTAAAGGGACAATTGGTTAATGAACCAATTCTCCTTATACTCGGACGTAAAAACACGCCTTTCTGCAAAGAAAGGCGTGTTTTTTTATATTTATAAAAATATTGAAAAAAATAGATTAGAAATAACTTCAACCGTACATCGCTCTATAATCACTTGTTTAAAAATAACAAAACATTAACAAAACAACATTATATAAAAAATTAATAAAACAAAATAATTGTTATTTTATAATTTTAGTATTGACTGGTTTCAGATAACGCTGTACGCTTAAAGAAATAGTATAGAATTTCACAAAAAAATGAAAACACAAATTTAACTTGGAGGATGTTGAGTAGTGAGCAACGGGAAAAAGATTTTTATTAGTCATAGTTCAAAGGATCAAGAATATGTGGATGCGTTTATCCAATTATTGAAAAAGTTTGGGTTTCGAACACAGGATATTTTTTATAGTTCCACTATTGAAACAGGTGTACAGCCAGGAGAATTAATTTTTGACACGATTAAAAGGGAGCTAACCAATCAACCTGTCATGCTGTATTTTTTATCTGATCATTATTATCAGAGTATTCCATGTTTAAACGAAATGGGTGCTTCTTGGATGCTATCAGATAAACACTATCCAATTGCGTTAAATAATTTTTCTATGAAAGATATGAAAGGTGTTATTAGTAGTGAGCGTTTGGCGATTGCGTTTAATGATAAGACAAGTACTAATGAAATAAACTGCTTATTAAAAAAGTTATCTCATGACACAGATGTACAAGCTGAGCCAGATTTTGAACTAAACGTTGAGAAAAATATTCAGCCATTCCAAAATAAACTGACACAACTGATTCGGCAAGCAAGTTATTTAAAACCTGATGAAAAGGGATATTTTGAAACGACTCTTAGCACTCATCGTCCTGTGTATGGCACAGCAAAAGGGGTGTATGACTGTTTCAAATTACCTAGCTTAATTGAGCCTAAAAGCTTAGGGTTAGACACGCTATCAGAGGATGAAAGCCATTGGCTATTCTTTTTTCTTACGTGGGGAACTTTTCAAGAAGGCGAAAAAGTGCGGTTTAAATTGAAAAAGGATAAGGCGTATAACAATCGGGAATTCAGTGATATTGGTAAATGTAAAAATATTTACGTCTCTTATTTAGAGAAGGTAGAGTAATTGGAGGAGGTAATAAATGAAAATGAATTGGCGTCAGTTGGTTGGTACATATCGCATTTCTGATAATGGCAAACAATATCAAAATGACTGGTTAAATAAGCAAGTTGATTTAGCCACAGAACTTCGTAAATCTTTTGATAGTGACTATCGTAGAGTAATTAAAAGTGATGCATTTAGACGCTTACAAGATAAAACACAAGTTTTTCCTTTAGAACGTAATGATTTTGTAAGAACACGTTTAACACATAGCTTAGAAGTGGCAATGCATAGCAGGGATATACTTAGATTAGTTATTTCACAGTTGAACGAACGAAACATTGAGGTTATGGAATTATCAGAATGCTATCGGTTGTTAGAAACAGCTGCATTAATCCATGATATCGGCAATCCCCCTTTTGGACATTTTGGGGAAGAAGCCATTCGTATTTGGTTTGAAAAAAATGGTCCTTTGTATGCTTGTTGGTCTGATTTTTCGGAGCAACAACAAAATGATTTTCTTAACTTTGAAGGAAACGCTCAAACCATCCGACTTTTAACAAAACTGCATCATGATAATGGGACTTCTAAAGCAGGAATGAAACTAACAGCCACGACATTAGATACAGTTATCAAATATACGGCATCTTCAGATCAATTAAATAAGCAACAGCTTTTGTCTAAAAAAGTTGGCTATTTTTACTCGGAAAAACAAGTGTTTAACGCCATTAAATTTGCGACAGGAACACAAAATAAGCGACACCCATTAGTCTTTTTGTTAGAAGCTTCAGATGATATCGCCTATACTTTTTCAGATATCGAAGATGCCTATAATTATGGTTTATACAGCTATCAAGATTTAAAGCAGTTTGTTGATGCGCAAACAGGAACAAAAAAATTTTTAATGTTAGAAAAAGATAAAACAGAAGAAGCTACCTTACAAGAATTTTTGAGAAAGACACAAAGAGCTGTTTGTCAAAGCGTAGCGAAAAATTTTGCTAATCATTATGACTTAATTATGAGAGGTATCTATCATAATGAAATTATCATTGAAGATTGTGATGAAGTGAAATGCTTTCAGGCATTTAAAAACTTTTCTAGAGTCTATGTTTTTCAAACAAAAACAATTTTGGATCAAGAGGTATTGGGCTTCAATATCATCAATCGTTTACTAGATGAATTTGTTCCAGTCGTACTGAAATATGAAAAAGTTTCCATGAATAAGTATGAGGAGCGAATCTTTAATAATATTTCGGAAAGCGCGAAAGCGTTGTATAGAAGAGAAGCAAAGAACGCTACAGAAGCAGAAAAAGACTATTATCGTTTGAAAATGGCGGTGGACTTTGTATGTAATATGACGGATGGATATGCCAAAAAAGTTTATGATACATTATTCACTTAAAATTTGAGAAAAAGCTTCTCAGCGGTTGCCGCCGCTGAAGAAAACTAGTTCATTGCACAGGCTGATCGTTTCAGTAAAAATTTTAAAGATGCTAGTAATTTCACTGAAAATCGGGTACACTAAAATTAGCTAGTGTAACTAGCAAAAAAGGCAACTGGAATAGATAGGTTGTGCTGTCTATGAAGGGCTTTGTTTGTCAGGTTGTGCTGACATGCAAAGTGCCTTTTTTCTTTTTCTCAACATTTTAAGGACAAAAAACGATTGCAACATGTCACAATCGCTAACCTCGGAGAAAAAGGAATTTTTCTCCAATGGCCATTTCGATAACCTGTTGTGTGTTTCGAAACATTCAGAACGGTGGTGCGTTCTTTCAGTGCCTAATTATCCAATTCGTTTCTTGTTCCTCTATTTACAGTATACTGAATGAAAGCCTATTCTGCAATGATAGAATCAGGTTCCTGTGATTAAATAACATAAAAAATGGGCTCCTTATATAAAGAAAAATAACAAAAGAAATTTTGAATATTGACGTTTTTTTTTAGGTACGTTATGATAAACGAGAGGTGATTTTATGTTAAAAACGCAAATTGTTGATTATTTACGCAATCAAACAGCTTTTTTTGAACCATCTTTAGTCAGTGAAATTTTCACAGCAAGCAATATTGCAACGACATTTTCTATCAAACGAAATACAGCTAGTCACTATTTAAATCAGTTAAACGAAGAAGGAATTCTAGTTAAGATCAATACACGACCGGTTTACTTTTTTCATAAAGAAGCGTTTCAACAACAAAACTATCTTTTAAAAAGAACTGTTTATCAAAGTTTCCAAGAAATGATCGATGAACAGCCTGCTTTTGATCGCAAAAGTGATTTTTTTCAGTCGGTCATTGGTTATCGCGGTAGTTTAGCTCAGACCATCGAACAATTAAAAATGGCAGCGCTTTATCCTGGCGGTGGATTGCCTGTCTTAATTACAGGTGAAAGTGGTACGGGTAAAAGTTTTTTAGCATCCTTATATTATCAGTTTTGTCTTTCAAAAGAACTACTTGACGATTCAGCACCTTTTGTGACAGTTAATTGTGCGCAATATGCCAACAATCCAGAGCTTTTAACTAGTCAATTATTTGGGCATCTTAAAGGCGCTTTTACGGGAGCAGATTCCGATAAAATTGGAGCCTTTCAAAGTGCAGAAGGGGGCGTTTTATTTTTAGATGAAGTTCATCGTTTGAGTCCTGAAGGGCAGGAAAAGTTGTTTACATTTTTAGATCAGGGTATCATTTATCGGATGGGTGAAACCAATCGGCCCATTCCTGTTACGTGTCGGTTGTGCTTTGCCACAACTGAAGAAATTTCTAGCACCTTTTTAACGACATTTTTAAGACGAATTCCTATTCAAATTAAAATCCCAAGTCTTGCTGAACGCACTCAAGCGGAAAGAAAACAATTAATTATGCGAGCATTTTATGAGGAACAGCAAGCTATTCAAAAAGCAGTTACTATCACGCCACAAGTTATCAAACTTTTAGAAAATCACCATTATGTAGGCAATGTAGGTGAATTAAGAAATAATATAAAAATTATTACTGCACGCAGCTTTGCCGCCAATCTTGATAAACGTGTTATTCCAATCACTTTACACGATCTACCGAAAGAATTTCTGGATCAATCAATCAAACTAGCTCCTGATGAAAATGAATTGCCTATTCGTTTAGATGAGCAAACGAATCTGGTTAGTTTGTTAGAGGAAACAGAGCTTGCGCAAAGAAGAATTATCCAGAGTTATGAACGAATCCTTCGTCTTTATGTCTCTCACCATCATCATCTTTCCACTGCCAATAACGACATCTCGAAAGAAATTGAACGCTTATTCGATGATTTATTATTTGAAAAGAAGCGAGAGAAAAATCACGAAATGCTATTGTTTATTACGCAAAATATCCATCAATTATTGGAAACGATTGAATCGTCTTATCAAATTCGGTTTAATGGCAGTTTAGTCTATGCATTAAGCACCTATCTGTTTCAACGAAGATGTATTGATTGGTTTCCAGAAAAAGAACCTACAACAGTCATTGACGAACTTTTAACAGAAGTTCAAACTAAATTAGCAACTAGTTATGGCTACGCTGAACAACTGTTAACTTTAGTGAAACGTTCATTAGATATTGAACTATCCCAGATGGATCGAATTATTGTCACCATTTATCTTCACTATTCGGGTTCAGTAAAGGAAAGTCACTATCCGAAAGCGGTGATTGTTGCCCACGGATATGCCACAGCAAGTAGTATTGCGAATGTTGCAAATCGGCTGTTAAATGTGCCAATTTTTCAATCGTTTGACATGCCGTTAGATGTTACTCCCAAAAAAATTTCCGAACACTTAATTCACTATATGGAACGTCAAGAAACGAGGAATGGTTTAGTAATTCTTTTTGATATGGGTTCATTGAAAGAAATTTATCAGTATTTTCCGGCAGAAGAAGAAGGTCCTTTTTTATTAATGAATAATGTGACAACAAGCTTGGCTCTGTCTATAGGAGAAGCCATTAAAGACGAAGTTTCTTTTGAAGAATTGCCCCAAAAAGCGTTAACGGTTCATCCAAATGAATGGGAAATCATATTACCTGAAAATAAAACGGAACGTGTCATTTTAACAACGTGTAGTACCGGAATTGGTACAGCCGTTAAAATTAGAGATTTACTTGAAAAAAGTTTACCTGCAGAAGCACAATTAAAGATTATTCCTTGTGAATATAATCAATTACGTAATGCAGAGTCGATCAAAGAAAGTTTTCCAGAATATGAGATTGTCGGCATCATCGGTACAAACAACCCGTCTTCAAATGACCTCCCGTATATCTCTTTAGAAGAGTTGATTGCAGGAAAAGGAATTACGACCCTTTTAGAATGGACAAAGAGAGAATTAACTAAAGATATGCTGTCCTATGTAAATCATGAGTTGATTCGTAACTTTTCATTAGATCGGGTCATTCAATCAGTGACGATTTTAGATACAGAAAAAATTATTCGACAAGTAGAAGTCTTTTTAATTCAATTAGAAGAGCGGTGGCAACAAACGATTCAAAATGATCGTAAATTGGCGGTATATGTCCATGTCAGTTGTTTAATTGAACGATTAATCCGGAATGAACCTATTGAAAATTATAATGGCGCCGAACAATTAAAGCAGTGTCAAAGAACGGTCTTGCAAGAGTTAAAAGAGGCGTTTAGTGTCATTGAAAAAGTTTATAGTGTCAATATACCTGAATCGGAGCTTTTTTATGTCTATGATGTGTTGTTTGGAAAAACGGAGTTTAACAACGCAGAAAGCGATTTTTAAAATAAAAAGGAGGGAGTGCCACTTTTTTGGCACTCTTTTTGCTATATAAAGAAGTAAGTGAGGTGAAGAAAATGGAACGTAAAATTATTCTGGCAACACATGGTAATTTCGCTGCAGGGATTCAGACATCATTAGCTTTAATTTGTGGTGAAACAAAGAATGTGGAATGTCTTTGCGCTTATATGGAACAACCTTATGATTTAGCCAAGACGGTCAAAGACATTTTAAAGAACAATCAACAAAATGAATTAATTGTGATTACAGACCTATTTGGCGGAAGCGTGAATAACGAATTCTTTAATTATGTGGGGAAACAAGCAATGCATTTAATTTCAGGATTAAATTTAGCAACGTTAATTGAAATATATACCCAAATAAATACTGTTGATTCATTAGTTGATTTAGTAAAACGTGCCGTTGAAAACGGACAAGAAAGTCTTTGTTATTGTAATGAGTTATCTAGTAAAGAAATTTTAGAAGAAGAATTTTAGGAGGAAATGAAATGATTAAATTGTTAAGAGTTGATCATCGCTTGTTACATGGTCAAGTGGCTTTTTCATGGACCCAAGGCTTAGGCGCCGATTGTATTTTAATCGCAAATGATGACGTACCTAAAAATGATATTCGAAAAACAACCATTAAGCTAGCTAAACCAGCAGGAGTAAAACTGGTCATTAAAACGATTGAAGATGCGATTGCCGCACTAAAAAGTGGTGTTACAGAAAAATACAAACTTTTTATTGTAGTTGAGAGTGTGGAAGATGCTTATCGATTGGCTACTGCTTATCCAGAAATAAAAGAAATTAACTTAGGAGGGATGAAAGTAAGGGAAAATACTCGAAACATTTCTAAAGCAATTAATATTACGCCGGATGAAGAAAAAATGGTTAAAGAATTGGTCGCAAATGGTTGTGAAGTTGAAATTCGACAAGTCCCAAATGACAAAAAAGTAGCAGCATTAAATGTCTTGTAGAAAGGAGAAATACAAATGATAGGACAAGCGATTCTTTTAGGTTGCATCGCTTTTATTGCGCAGTCGGAATATGCTTTAGGTACCTCGTTGCTTTCAAGACCAATTGTAACCGGTTTATTTGTCGGGATTGTATTAGGTGATGTCAAAACGGGCGTAATCATGGGCGCGACCTTAGAGTTAGCTTTCATCGGTTCTTTTTCAGTGGGCGCATCAATCCCACCTGATGTAGTGACTGGTGGGATTCTTGGTACAGCGTTTGCTATTACTGCTGGCGCAGGAACAGAAACAGCCTTAGTCTTAGGCTTGCCAATCGCAACGTTAACGTTGATTCTTAAAAATATTTATTTGGGTTTGCTCATCCCAATCATGAGTCAAAAAGCTGATCAGTATGCTGAAGAAGGAGCATATAAAGGGGTGGAGCGCATGCATTTACTTGCAGGCTTTGGCTTATCGTTCATGCTAGCGCTCATTGTAACTATTTCATTTGCCGTGGGCAGCAATACCATTAAAGGCTTACTTGATCTGATCCCTGAATTTATTCAACATGGGTTGTCTGTTGCAACGGGGATTATTCCAGCGCTAGGATTTGCGATGCTTGCACGCTTACTGATTAACAAACAAGTGGCGCCATATTTCTTTTTAGGCTTCGTCTTAATGGCCTACTTTAAGTTACCTGTAACAGGAGTAGCAATTTTGGGTGCCATTACAGCAGTAATTGTTGTGAATATCATGAATTATGCCAAAGGAAAGAATGAAACAATACAAACAACAAGTGGGGAGGTAATTGATGATGACGAAGACTTCTAAAACTAAGACAGAAAACTTAATTACAAAAAAAGAGCTTAATCAAGTCTTTTGGCGTTCATTTCAAATGGAATTTTCATGGAATTATGAACGTCAGATGAATATGGCTTATGTCTATGCCATGATCCCTATTTTAAAGAAATTATATCCTCAAAAAGAAGAGATGGCGGCAGCTTTAAAACGGCATCTTGCTTTCTTTAATACTACGCCGCATATTGTGACGTTTATTTTAGGAATTAATGCTGCAATGGAAGAAGAAAATGTTCTGGACGAAAATTTTGAAGTTGGAACAATCGATAGTATTAAAACCTCGTTAATGGGACCTTTAGCTGGTTTAGGTGATTCCTTTTTCTGGGGAACCTTACGCTTGATTGCAACAGGTGTTGGAACTTCGTTAGCTTTACAAGGGAATGTGTTAGGGCCAATTCTATTTTTACTCATTTTTAACGTTCCTCATGTGATTGTTCGTTATTTACTGAATCGTTGGGGCTACAAATTAGGAACTGGTTTTCTCAAAAAAATTCAAGCAAATGGCATGATGGAAAGTCTCACATTAGGCGCTTCAATAATTGGCTTGATGGTGGTAGGTGCTATGACCGCCTCCATGATTGATTTAACTATCCCGATTACAATCAGCGGAAGTGGCAAAAATGCAGTCACGGTTCAAAGTATCTTTGACGATATCATGCCTAAATTATTACCGCTTGCATCTTTTGGTTTTGTTTTTTATTTATTGAAAAAAGAAGTAAAACCTTTAGCGATTTTAGGTGGCATGGCAATTGTCGGAATTCTTGGCTCATTAATTGGTCTATTTTAGGAGGCAAAATATGAAAACGATGCTGGATTATATAAATGAGGAGCAAGCAGCCCTAACTCAGATTCTTAACCAATTTCAATTAACTGATACAGACGTTTCAAAGGTCACGCACTGTCTAGTTTTAGCAACTGGCTCGTCACATAACGCTTGTCAGGCGGCTAAAGTTTACCTTGAAGAAGTGGCGCCTATTTATGTGGAAATCCAAGAGCCGTTCAATTTTGTTCATTATGGCAAAGTGGATGATCGGTTTGATCTGGTCGTAGCGGTTTCGCAAAGTGGTAAAAGTGCTTCGACAATTGATGCCATTGCAAAAATTAAAAACCAAACGTCTGTAAAAACAGTGGCCTTGACAAGTGATGTCACCAGCCCGATTACGGAGGTTGTGGATGAAGTCCTGGATTTAAAAATGGGGCTTGAAACAGTTGGTTTTGTCACAAAAGGCTATACGGCAACACTTTTAAATTTATTTCTATTTGGTTTGAAACTGGGCTATCAAAAGCATCAATTAACAAAAGTAGAGGTTGAAGAAGAATTAGCAAAACTTGCCAAAGCAATTCAGGAAATCGATTCGGTGATTTATAAAACCGAACAATTTTGGCAAAAAACGAAAAAAGAATTAACAGAGGGGACACGATTTATCGCAATTGGTTATGGGCCCAATATTGGTACGGCGAAAGAGTTTGAGACGAAGTTTACAGAAACAGTTCGCTTACCTTCCCAAGGATTTGAAGTCGAAGCTTATATGCATGGGCCTTATCTTGAAGCGGATACTACACATCTTTTGTTTTTTATTGAGAATCAAAGTCCTATTCAAGCACGTAGCCAAGCCTTGAAAAATTATCTAGCCAGTTATGTTGGCCAATGTTACACAATTACAACGGGTTCAACGAGAGCATCAAATACGTTAGGTTTAGCAAGTGATGTCGAAGAAAAAATTAGTCCTTTATTATTAGTTATTCCATTTCAATATTTGGCGTATCAAGTAGCTACAAGTAAAGGAATTGATTTATCTCAACGGATTTTTGATGATTTTGATTGTGTCCTAAAAAGTAAAATAGCAAAGAAAGAGGGAAATCAGCCATGTTAAAATTTAATGAAGAACAACAAATCAAAGACATACGAGGTGCCTTAGCCTTGCGTTCAGATGTTGAAAAAGTTGTTGATCAAGTTTGGACGAAAGGATTTGATGCGGTCTATTATTTAGGAATCGGCGGTACTTATGCTTCAGCCATGCAAGCAGTTACTTATGCGAATGGAAAAAGTAATTTACCAATCTATGTTCAACATGCTGCTGAGTATTACACAACAGGCAATAAACGTTTAACAGAAAAATCATTCGTCATCTTGTCTTCCGTTACTGGGACAACACAAGAAGTGGTGCAAGCCGTTCAAGAAATCAAAAAGGTCGGCGCAACGTTATTTGGTTTTATCGATGCAAAAGACAGTCTTTTAGCAGATTTATGTGATTATGTGGTGACTTATCCAGCTCCAGGAACTGAGCAAATCAAGTTCTTTATGGTAGCTGATCGTTTAATGCAAAAAAACAACGAATTTACAGATTACGAAAATTATTACCAAGAATTGGAAGAATATTTGCCTACAGGTTTAGCTGAAGCCGAAAAAAGTGCCGATGCGTTTGGCTTAGCTTTTGCGGAAAAACATCGTCATGATAGCATTCACTATTTTATTGGCGCAGGGAACCAATGGGGAGCGGTCTATTCTTATGCAATGTGCTATTGGGAAGAGCAAAGTTGGCTTCGCTCAAAATCAATTCATGCAGCAGAGTTCTTACATGGAACGCTAGAAATTGTAGATGAAACTACGCCAGTAACGTTGTTTATTGGAGAAGACGAGCAGCGACCGTTGGCAGAACGAGTAGCAAAATTATTGCCGAAAATCTGTGCCAATTATACAATTATTGATTCGAAAGCGTATGAACTTCCAGGAATTAGTGAAAAATATCGTGGCCGAGTTATTTCATTTCTCCTAATGCATGCGGTAACGCAACGCATTGATGCGCATGTAGAAAAATTGAATTGTCACCCATTAGAGATTCGTCGTTATTATCGTCAATTTGATTACTAAGACAAAATAGCCTCTTTTTCCAGCAAGCCTGTGGTAGACTGAAGAGAGAATACTTCAGAAAGTAGGAAAACCAATGACAAAACCGAAAATCTATACAATGACCTTTGCCAGTGTTTACCCGCTATACATCCAAAAAGCAGAACGTAAAAATCGAACGCAAGCGGAGGTTGACGAAATTATTTACTGGTTAACTGGTTATGATGAAAAAGGCTTGCAACAACAATTGGCTCAAAAAGTAACGATGGAAACATTTTTTGAAGAAGCACCCAATTTTAATGAAAACGCCCAATTGATCAAAGGCGTAATTTGTGGCTATCGCGTGGAAGAAATTGAAGATCCTTTAATGCAAAAAATCCGTTACCTAGATAAATTAATCGACGAATTGGCCAAGGGAAAAGCGATGGAAAAAATTTTAAGAACATGAAGAGGTCGGGACAGAAGTGTTTAACTCCGAGAAATAAGAAGGAATTTCCGAAAATTGTTCTTTAATTTTTGGAGAATTTCGGTTTATTTCCGAAGGAGTTGCTTCTGTTCCCGCCGTTTATCAGTTTTTGAGCGTGGGACAAAAATTCAAAGTGATTTTTGTCCCACGCTCTTCATGTTTTCTTGTACACGGAATTTAACTATTTCCTGTATTAATGAAAGAGGTAACTCTTGCGTGTAGGGAAATTGAATGGCACCTTTCGAGGTTTTAAAAGGGCGTAATTCTTTGCTGAAACGTTGGATGGCTGATGGCGTAGGATAGAAACCTAAATGTTGCTTGGCCGCCGCAAAATGCACTAAATTGCCATTTAAGTAAAAGGTCGGCATTCCATAAGCGATTTTTTCAGTAGTCTCCTGAGGAACAACCGCTAAAATTGCTTGGTAGATTTCTGTTAACTGTGTTTGACGTTGGGGTTGCTGGCGAATATAGTTTGCAATGATGGTCATATAAAAACACCTCCGTTTGTTTCAGTATACTATGTAAAAAATAAAAGGCGAAGAAGATACAAAAAAACCGTCTAGTATTTTTTCTTTACTAAACGGCTTTTAGCTTAAATAACTACCTAAAGGGTCTTGCATGGAAATGTTTGTCACTCCTTAGTTTAATTGTTTTAAGTGTGCAATTGCTTCTTCAATTGTGTGACCAGTTGCTGTTTTACTTTCATTTTTTGCATCAAAAACAATGAAAATATTTTTGTCTGTGTCTAATTGAATACGGTATTGAATGTTTTTTACTTTGTAAGTCATAGTTATTCTCCTTTCATAAAGTACTCTAAAAAGGCGACGATAACTGATAACGAAATTCCATTGTTACTATACCACTGGAAAATTATTTTTGCAACAAATAACATTTTTTCTTTACCATTCCTTAGACTTCTTTGCTAGCTACTTCTTTACATTCTTTTTCAAGAAGCATAAAATAAATACATTACTAGTTTTTGAATAGGAGATCGATGTGAAAAAGAGAGTTGAGAAATTTAGACGATGGCCCTACCGCTACCTTTTGTATGGAATCGGGTTCATCTTATTAATTATTTTTAGTAATTTATATTTGCAATGGTGTCAAAATAACTTGTCTGTTGATTTAGCCTTCAAGTTTGCTTTTTCGTGGCATACGGAAAAGTTTTTCTTAGGTTGTTTTGTGCTAAGCGTTTTTTTACTTTTTTTATGTAGTTTGGCAGGTTCATTAGGAGTTGGCGCTCTTTTATATAGTGTCATAATAGGTGTTTTAGGATTTGCGGACTATCAAAAGATGTTTTATCGTGTCGAACCTATTTACCCAGACGACTTAAAAATGATCACAGAAGTTAGTTTATTAAAAGAAATGGTTGGTTTATGGCCGTTTATTTTTGTGGTTGCGTTAGGTTGTGTAGCACTTTTTTTCTTAGGAAAAGCCTTTTATAAAAGTTTCTTTTTATCGAAGAAAAAACAAACAATTCGTGTGTTAAGTCTTGTTCTTTCGATTGGTCTATTTTCATATATTGGTGATTTTAACAATCCGCAAAATTTGTTACGTAAAGCCTATAATAAAACCGCGTTATGGATTCCTTACAGCCAAAAAATGAATTACTACAATACAGGATTTATTGGTGGTTTTCTATATAATTTAAAAGTAGAGGCTATGGACCAACCAAAGGGTTATTCAAAAGAAGCTATTTCAGAAATTACTCAGAAATATCAAAAGTTGGCCGAGGCGAAAACAGTGCCGAGCAATGAGCAACCAAATATTGTGTTTGTCATGAGTGAAAGTTTTTCAAATCCAGATCATCTGAAAGGTTTGTCCATTATTGGCAATCCTTTAGCTGATTATCAGCAAATCGCTGATAAAACTTACAGTGGCCAGATGCTTTCACAAAACTACGGGGGCGGAACTGCGAATATTGAATTTGAAGCCTTAACAAGTTTTTCGATGGAATTAATGAATGCCCAAATGACTACACCTTATACGATGATGATTCCTAAGATGACGGAATTGCCTTCCATTGTTTCATTACTTAAGGAACAAAAGTACCAAACAACGGCTATTCATCCGTACAATACATCTATGTATAAACGAAAAGATGTGTATAAAATTTTAGGTTTTGATCAATTTATCAATGAAAAAACAATGAACTATACGGATAAACTAGAAAATAATCCTTACATTTCAGATCAAGCAGCGTATCAGGAAGTGACGACACTGCTTAAAGAAAAAGAGCAACCGCAATTCATTCATTTAGTTACTATGCAAACACATATGCCCTATGAAAATAAATACACAACGTCCAATTATTTTTCTCAAGGAAACGGCAATCAAGTCGCGCTCAATAATTACTTGCAAGATATTGCCTACAGTAGCGAAGCTTTGAAAAATTTCCTACAAGAAATCGAAAAAATGCCCAAACGCACATTAGTCGTTTTTTGGGGAGATCACTTACCAAGTATTTATGATGAAAACATTCAAGCGTTGAATGAAGGGGCAGCCCTTCACCAGACAGAATTTCTAATGTATGATACGGCGAACCAGTTAACAGAAAAAAATCAGCATCAAGCAATCATTAGTCCATTTTATTTTGCTCCCTCACTTTTCCAACAAAGCGGCTTACCGCAATCGGGATTTTACGCTATGCTAAATGAGGTACAAGGACAATTGCCTGCTTTTGAAAAGGGAAATTACTATCTCGGTGGGGAATGGAAAAAAACAGTAGAAATGAATAAAAAGCAAGAACAACTATATGAGGAATACCGACTGATTCAATATGACATTGTTTCAGGGAAGCAATATAGTTTAGAAAATCAATTTTTTAGCTAAAAAAAACACACGAAATATGTAGCGACCCCAAAAAGTTAGACTTTTTATAGAGTGGATTTTTCCACTCTATTTTTATGCAGTTTTTTGATTGAATTGTCGAAATTCTACTGGGCTTTTCCAGTTAAGTTTTTCCTTGATTCGGTGATGATTGTAATAATAAATGTAGTTCTCAAT
>SKFA01000577.1_pt1 | contig 25247 bp, 21 predicted proteins | sample 4820291 | NCBI WGS metagenome assembly SKFA01 (sample SAMN11008795, study PRJNA524170) | human gut metagenome | isolation source: fecal sample from pouch patient p30 | place: Israel: Tel-Aviv | reverse complement strand
CTTATATATCTGGCAAAATTAAAAAAGAATCGAAAAAAAGAAAAAATCACGAGTAAAAATACTTCGGAAGATAGTGAAATTTCAGAAGAATCTTCAACAGAAGAGGAAAAGGAAACTCTTGGTGAAGATGAGGAGAAAACGTCCAATCAGAAGAAGGAAATAAAAAATAAGGAACATACAGAAGAAACATCTGAAAAGGATCCGGCAGAAGATAAAAATAAGCAGGAAATAAAACCGTCCCAGGCGGCAGAGGAATGGAATAAAGAAATGGATCATGCTGAGGAAGAGGACTCAGAGGATGATTCCGGAAGTGAAAAACGGAAAGCCAAAAAGAAAAATCGGAAAGAAAGTGATACAGAAAAGTCAGGAAAGAATGAAAAAGATTCTAATGACCGCAAAGGAAAAAAGGATGAAAAAATTTCTCGTAAAGAGGGAAAAATTAGAACATCCTTAAAATGGTTTCGGAGAACAAAGAACTTCCATACAACCGTTCAATCCCTCCGGTTATCCGGGAACGAAGAAGAGATAAAAAAAAGGGCTGATTATCAACAGCGGATGCTACTTCGGCATGGAGTCATTAATACGGCGAAAATATCCGCAGGCATCATTAAAATTATAGCATCCAATGTTTTATTGCTGCTTCCTATTATTTCGCTTTTTCTTCTTTTGAGTCTTCTGTTTCTTGGGGTAAAGGCTGAACGTCAAAGTGCTTCTTCCGCTTATGATGGAGCCTGTTATCTGGCGGCAAAATATGAATCCGGCGGAAACCCGGATCAGGTTGGTGGCGATGGCGGAAATGCATGTGGTGAATTTCAGTTCGACAATCGTTATGAGCTTGGTCCGTTTGTTCGGTGGTGCTATGAAAAAGATCCAACTACATATGGTCCGTTTGAACCATATCTTGGCATGACCACAGAACTAAAAAATAACGCCGGATTTTACGGGGCATGGCATTCGATCTGCGCAGAACATAAGATTGCATTTGAGGCAGCCCAGTGCGAATACGTCTATACACAAACACTGCAGCCACTTCTTACATCACTGACAGAATATTATGGTTTTGATTTTACAAACGCGTCTGATGCTTTGAAAGGCTGCGTTCTTTCTTTTGGCAACAGAGATGGAAAATATGTTGTAAGCCTGAAAAGATATTTTGATGGAACAACATCTGCATCAACGGACCGGGAAATTATTGAAAGGGCATATGATGCCATGATCGCCCGCAGACCGAACGTATCCAGGTGGAGCTATGAGAAAGCGGATTGCCTGGCTCAGCTCGATGGGACGCTTGACATTTATGCACCATCCGAAAATGGTGCCGGTGGGATTGACTGGTCCTGGAAAAAAAGCATAGGTGCCGGAGAGTCCGGAAATGCTGCCGTGCAGGCAGCTCTGAATGCTGTAGGAAGTGGTTATTCCCAAAGCAGAAGAGATGATCCGGGATGGTATGATTGTTCTTCCCTGGTTTACCGGAGTTATGCTGCAGCTGGTATTACTTATCTGAATGGAATGGATGCAGCAAGCGAAGCAGAATGCCTGGTAAACAAAGGAATGACTGTCAGCTATAGTGAACTGCAGCCGGGAGACTTGATCTTTTATTCTTATTCGGCCAACGGAAAATACAGGAATATATCCCATGTTGCCATATATCTTGGAAATGGTGAAATGGTTCATGCTGCAGATGAATCCAGAGGGGTATGTAAACAGGCAATGTCACAATCAAATCTTTCGCCGCAATTATATTGTCGGCCACAATAGTAGAAGGAAAATAAGATGGATAAATATGAATACATAGTGAATCTTGCAGAAAAAACAGCTAAAAGGGTTTCACAGAACCGGGAATCCTGGATGAAGTTCCTGACCTCCGCTGCACGGATTTATAAATATCCGTTTAAAGAACAGCTTCTGATTTATGCACAGAATCCGGATGCAACAGCGTGTGCTTCCATCGAGATATGGAATAAACGTATGAACTGCTGGGTAAATAAAGGATCTTCAGGAATTGCACTTCCAGATGATACTGCAACATACGGTCATAAGCTTAAATATGTATTTGATGTTTCGAATGTTCATGCTGTAAAGCCAAATGGACGTTATCCGAAGGCGTGGAAAATGCGGGAAGAACATAAAAATGATGTGCTGCATAGGCTCGAACAAATATATGGCAGTACAGACAGCACAAAACCCTTTGAAGAAAGAATTATTGAAATTTCAGATCAGCTCGCGGCGGATGCCTATACAGAACTTCAAATTGATTATCCGGATTTACAGGATAGGATAGGATTTGATAAACTGAGCGAACAGGACTTTGCTCTTTGCTTAAAAAAACTTATATCGGAAAGTGTTTCTTTTACAATTTTATCGGCCTGTGGAATAGAAATTTCCGATCATGAAATTTCATTTGATTATATCAATCAGTTTGTTTTTATTAAAACATTGTCAGTATTAGGAACAAAAATTAATGATTCTGCCAGAGGTGTTCTTGCAGAAATCGGAAAAACAGTACGCATTTATGATAAACTTCGCGAGAAAGAACAGGAAAAAGAAATCTCCAAAAAAGAACTTGCAAATGCACCACAACCGCGATATAATGCTTTAAAGCGTGAAAGTTTGCAAGAGGGTAATTCCAAAGATAAAGATAATATTGAAGGAGGAAAACAAAATGGACCTGGAATACGAACAGATGGGAGATTATCTGATTCCGAAACTGAAAGCAAATCCGGAACCGGAGGGAATGGTAACGAAATACGGACTTCTGAGGGACAAATTTCTGAGGGAGAGATACGATGGGGCGAGAACAGCAATGTTTCTGGAAGGAACGCTGAAAGCACATCTTCTCGAGATTCAGGAACAGGCAAGAGAGAGGATGGAAGTCCTGACATCCCAGATGGCGGAGAAAGAAGGAGTAAACGAACAGCTCAAAGCACAGGATCAGATGCTTTGGGTGAAGAAGATGAACAGCATCCAGAGCCGGGCGGAGGAAGTCGTACTGAAAGAACTGATTTACAGCCGACCAATTTTGTAAAACCAGAGGAATCATACACACAATTAAGTCTGTTTCCCTCAGCAGAGGAACAGAGAGGATCAATTACAGCAGCGGAAGCAAGTAAAAAATATACTATGCCCGCTGCTTTCTATTTGCCGGAAACCGATCTTGAAGTAATCATCCGAAGTGGTGGCGGGCAAAAAGATAGCCGGAAACGGATTTACGCCAAATATACCGAAGGAAAAAGTACCGATGAAATAATTGCTTTCCTGAAAAAAGAATATAGTCAGGTCGGCAAAGGTTTTGAATTACACGGTCATCCAATATCTGTATGGTTTGATGAAAACGGAATGACTGCCGGTTATGGTATGCAGGCAGCGGAATCTGTAGTTACAACATTAAGCTGGGATCAAATCGAAAAGTACATTCACGCCATGATTACGTATGGCTTGTATATGGATGCGAACGAGGCAGCACTCGTAGACAAAACAGAGATGGAGAGGGTATCCTATCAGATCGGCTATTTTCTCCGTGATTGGATAGATGATGTACCGGAAGAACTTAACAGTATAGAAAAAATAGAAACTCTTCTTTCTACGCATGAAGGAAGAGAACAGCTGGAAAGCTTTTTGGAAGATGTCGATGCACGGATTTCCTATGGAGAATTAAAGCCGAAAACTGTGAAATCTCCAGGATATCTATTATCCGAAATCGCGGATCTTGACAGGGAGAGAATTCATTTTCCACTTCATGATACGGTAGATGTCAGACAGGAAGATTTCATCACACAGGACGAAATCGACTATGCCCTTTGCATTGGAAGTGGTTTTGCAGATGGAAAATTTCGAATCTACGAATATTTCATGGACCTGCATAACCAGAAAGAAAATGCAGACTTTCTGAAAAAAGAATATGGGATTGGTGGCCAATCCGGTGCGTTACCTGGCAATAGTAGTTCCAACAGTGAACATGATGCGAAAGGTATTCTCCTGGAGAAAGGAAGCCTTTTAAATCCATATACAAAAGTCCTTTTAAATTGGAATGTCGTAGAAGAAAGAATCTGCGAGCTGATTTATGCAGACAAATACTTTTCACCACAGGAAAAAGAAGAGTATAAGAATTATAAAAAAGAACAGGAAAAAAAGGCAAAAGAAGCCGAATTTACCCGGCTGAATAACGGAATCCGGTTAGAGTGCAAACAGGAGATCGAAAAACAGATTGCCGAAAAATACAATGGATTTTCCGTTCCACAAAATACGGTATCTGAAATTGTAGAAAAATACGGCATAGACTGTGTACAATTTGTTTTGGCCAATACCATTGTGCAGGCATGGAAGGAAGGTCGGTTTTCTCTAAGAAACAAAGAATGGGCGAGTTCCATCCTTACAGAAGGAGAATGGAGCAATACACTGATCTTAAACACCCACCCAACTATTTTGGATGGATTTACAAACCAAGTCAGAAACCTGCAGCATGAAAAAGAACAGGTAGTACAGGAACAGCTTACACTGGATGACCATCTCTGCATTCTGATTGACCAGTGGGAATCTGGAAACGTTAAATATCTGATCGGAAATTGTGTTGATGATCCGGACTTTTATTATGTTCAGTGTGAAAATCGAGTCTTTGAATTTGACCATAAGCCAGATAAAGTTGAAGTAGAGGACTATTATATCGACATTCTTGCTGAAGAAGACATTGATCGACATGAAGCGGAAGTTGGTGCCAAACTTGATGGGGAAGAACTGCAACGGTTATCCTGGCAGGTGGTACATGAGGCAGATGATGCGTTTGGAAATCCAACAAAATGGAGCGCAAGGCTTTTTTCGGATGTCTTTTTGTGGATCAACAAAGGAAATGCCGTATATTCCATTTATGATGCAGAAGGTTATCCGCCATTGGAAACTTTTGAATCTTTGGAAGATGCCATGGCATGGGCCGATGAACTTGCTGCAGATGGAAGAGACATTGAAAATTCTATTCCAGACGAAACGACGCCAGATACCGAAGAAAAACAAGAAGAAAGTAAAGCTGCACCGGATAAAAGTGCAGCTTCCAATTTTCAGATCAGTGATGACCATTTGGGGGAAGGATCTCCAAAAGAGAAATTCAGAAGGAATCTTGCTGCCATTGTGCTGCTTAACCGGATCGAATCGGAAAACAGATACGCTACAGCAGAAGAACAGCAGGTTCTCAGTCAATATATTGGATGGGGTGGACTGGCGGATGCCTTTGACGAAAGCAAACCAAACTGGTCTGAAGAATATCAGCAATTAAAGGCTGCATTATCGCCGGATGAATACCGTATGGCCAGGGAAAGCACTTTAAACGCACATTATACCAGTCCAGTGATTATCCGGCAAATTTACAGTGCTTTGGAACGAATGGGTTTTTCCAAAGGAAACGTTCTGGAACCGGCAATGGGAGTTGGAAACTTTTTGGGCATGATGCCGGACTCCATGAAAGAAAGCAACTTATATGGAGTTGAACTGGACAGTATTTCCGGACGGATTGCCAAACAGCTGTATCCACATGCCAACATACAGATATGTGGTTTTGAAAAAACTACATATCCAGATAACTTTTTTGATCTTGCCATTGGAAATGTTCCGTTTGGACAATACAATGTGGTAGATAAGAAATACGATCGGAACAATTTCCTGATCCATGATTACTTCTTTGCAAAAACACTGGATAAAGTACGTCCCGGTGGTATTGTTGCCTTTATCACAAGCAAAGGAACACTGGACAAATCCAATCCGGAAGTGCGGAAATACCTGGCACAACGGGCCGAGTTACTTGGTGCTGTCAGGCTTCCAAATACAGCCTTTAAAGCGAATGCAGGAACAGAAGTAACATCCGATATTTTGTTTTTGAAAAAACGGGATCATATGATCGTTTCTGATCCGGATTGGGTCTATCTTGGAAAAGATGGATCAGACATTACCATGAACAATTATTTTGTTGAACATCCGGAACAAATTGTTGGAAAAATGGAAATGGTATCCGGTCCTTATGGAATGGAAAGTACCTGCACAGCAGATGATTCGCAACCGTTTGAAGAACAATTACAGGGGTCTCTGCAAAATATCAATGGAGAATTTGATGCGATTGATCCGGAAGAGATTCTTGAACAGGATATAGCTCTCTATGAACAAAATGCTGCCACAAGCAAAGATAAGTTCCATATGCAGGTTGGATCAGGTGTGTATGACACAAGAAAGGATGCAGGAAATGCTATCATAAAACTTTGTCAAACCGATGCAGATGAAACTGCCAAAATCGGAACATATCTCGGATTTTCAATGAATATAAAGTTCGACTCCTTTAATAGAAAATTCGTTTTGAGACTTAAGGGAACTATGAACCATCCTGTTGAGATTGGTTCTGATCCGGTTGGAAATATTATTCGATTGGACAACGTTTTAAAAGCAATGCCGGATAAGCTTACTGAGGCCAAAGCCAGACTGGAAAACTTAACCAGGCAATTGGAGTCAGCCAACATAGAAGTAACGAAGCCATTCCCGCAGGAAGAAGAACTCGCTGAAAAATTAAACAGGCTGGCAGAACTGAATGCTCTTCTGAATATGGATGAGAAAGGAACGGATGCACTTATACTGGAAGATGATGAACAACCTGTAATCGTGAACTCTGACATGGCAGTTACGCCAATTACATTAGTGAAAACAACACCAATGCCAAAGAAAAAAGTGGCTAGACTGTGCTTATAAGAAAGGGGGAAGGATTTCAATGGAAATAACAGAAACAGAACGTAAAATCCTACGGGTAAAAGCCGGAGCTATTTTAATTCTTGGAATGCAGATGGGAAGTGAGCTGCAGCTTGATACAGAAGAAAAGCGGGAGGATGCTCTGATGCAACTGGTGGCTATGCAGCGGCTGGTCGAAAAAGCTGGGTATTCTCCGGATCTTGCATTTGAATATTTTGGTTATTCGGAACAAAAACGGCAGCTTTACAAGAAAGTTGTTGACTACATGATTGATGTTTCGAAATAAAAAAGTTATTAAAAAAAGGTCGCTAAGGGAACTTTCATCTTTCTCTTACGACCTTTTTTGTTGGAGGCATTTATGAGTAAAAGAAAATTTTCAAAAAAAGAGGTTGCCATAAGCATAGCGGCAGCCGCTCTTGCAATAGCAACGGTTGGAGGCGCGGTCGCTATCCATAAAGATTCCAGCAACTCAAATACTGGACATTCTATTACCGTGGAGCAATCAGACTACAGTAAAAAAAAGGAAGAGGCAATCCAGCAGATTCAGGATGCCGTAAAAGACTTATCGGATGACCAGCAATCCGAAATTGACTCTTATATCAAACAGAATATTGAAAACATCCAAAAAGCTGAGTCTGAACGTACCATAGAAAGCACGCTGCAGGAAACACTCGATTACATAGACCAAAGAAGTTTGAGTGAAAAAGAAAAGCAACGAAAAGAAACACAGACAACGGAAACATCTTCTTCCAGTGAAAGGGAGGTTACTTCTTCCTCTGTATCAGAAGAAGATAAATACCATATCCTTGGGGAAGATTATATTTATGAAAATAACGACTATCTTCCAGTTATCAATCAAAGTAACTGGATCTATATGTCTGATGAAGAGAAAGACGATTGGCTGAAGAAATGCACACCGGTAAAAGAAGATTCCGCCCACTCTATCACAGCCATATGTACAGACGCTTATGGTTACAATAAAAGCTGGTTTCTTCCCTGCAGACTGCATAAATGGATCACGGAAAACAATATCACAGCAACGGAAGGTGAATATCTGGCCTATGGAACCTATAAACCAAGTAAGGAAACATTCTATCTCGTACTGAATGACAGTAACCGAACCGTAACTCTGGTTACATACAACAAAAATTCCCAGGACTTTTCCTTTGAATTTGCCGGCATGACAGAGAGTGAGGTACTGGAAATGAAGAAAATGGATGCAAATACATCAGACACCACAGGGCACCAGGAAGATTCCAATAATACTTCTGATGCCGGTGATGCACCACTTTCTGAATCTGACTTAAATGAAATGGAGAAAAATGCAGAACAAAATCAATAAAATCAAACATACCGGCGTATATGTTCTGGTTGTAGATGATTACTTATACAAAACCGGAGACATATTTGGCGAGTGGGTTTTTCTTCCCATGGATTCACCGGCAATCTCAAAATATGATGATACTTACGTTATTATTAAGTATGATTTAAGTGACATTACAAATCAGACACAGAAAAACTGGATTCAAAAGCAAATCGAGCAAAATAAACATAATATTTCGCGCCTCAATAACATCTTAATAGCGTATATGGAGAACGAAAACTGGAATTCATAGTCTCCAAGGAAAACTGATACTTATAAATTTTCCGAAAAAGGTAGCCTAATTTTGAGGCTGCCTTTTTTGAACCACAAATCAAAAAAAAGAAGAAGTAAAAACATGAAAATACAACGAGATGGGAAAGAATATACCTTGACGGCTGAAGAAGTTATGGAAGCCCACGAAGAATTTGTTACCAGTTTTATGGCTGCCGAATTGGAAAATTCATATGATGTACCACATAAATATTCGAAAGATCTCGCAAAAGAGGCATATGATATGTATGCTGACAGCGGTAATTATTCCGAATATGATTGCATCGAACGTGTTGCAAAGGACTATCAGGATCGCTGTAAAGAACCTACTGTTACAATAACTTGGTCAGAGTGTAACGATTTTGAAGATGGCGAGGTTATTCCGCTCGCAGAAGCAAATAAAAGGTTTGAATTAATTGATGCCGATATTCGAGAACAATATGGCGGCCACTATTATGAAAAGACAAAATTCCTGTTGAATTATAATATGGGGAAAGAAAATTTTTCCTATGAAGGCCGCCAGGATTTCGGTGATTATGAGGGTTCCTTGATCGATCACCTTCATAATATGGCACTTATGTATGCATATGATTCTGAGTATTATGATTCGGTGGCATCCAGTAATACACCGGAACTTGCAGAGAAAATCCGTACCAATGGACTGTTTCTTTTAAATAAGCTGGTGCCGTATTTGAGAGCACATGAAGAAATTTCCGATAAATCAGTAACAGTGCATGTTCTGTTTGACAAGCCATCTGTAGAGATAGAATCATGGAAGGAAAAATACTTGATAGATTTCGATAACTATGTATCCGACTGCAGATACTGCCTTAATTCTGGTTTGAATTTACCCGATGAACCGATGTTAAAAGATTACGATCCAGCTTTAATTGCAGAAAGGCAAAAAATAGAGGAAGAACTTAAGCAGGAAGCTGCTGCTGCGGGAATGACGGTAGAGGAATATGCTACAAATGATTTTATTTCCACAAAGCAGCAAACAACAAATAAGAAAGTCACAAAAAAACAGCCAACCATTTAAGACTGCTTAGCAGTCTTTTTTATTACACAAAAAGTAGAAAAAAACTATGGATATAGATACATTAATTGAGCGGCAAGAAGTATTAGTCGAAAATCAAAAACAGCTTTTATCTGCGATGGTGTCTACACTTGAACTAATGAAAGCAGAAAAATTACGTCAGGAAATAGCATTTGATGAACCAAATAAGACTGTTGAGCAAGAAGAAGATCCTCGGGTCCAAAAGCATAAAATTATTGCCTTGAAAAATGGTTATAGCCCCGAAGATGTAGAAGAGGTTGCGAGTATTTACCGATCATACTATGAATCTCTTGATGAAATCGAGGCAGATCTTGCTGCAGAAGGTAAGCCAAGTAATGGATCTGACTATGAATTACGAGCTGAAAATGTACGTGCGCTTCGCGATCAGGACTTATCATATATTGACTACAAATATGAAGAGCAGCGCAAACAGAAGTCACGTCCTACGCAGCATCCACTGAAACGTCCCAAAAAAACGATGAGTAAAATTTGACTTGTAGAAAAGAGGAAACCATCAGCTTCTGCTGATCGATCTTGTCATCGATACTGAGTTTTCTGCGTGCCATTGCTATGCCTCCTTCGTATTGCCAGACTTAAGATCGTCATTGATGCCGGCAGCCTGTTTACGGATGTTTGTCTCAGCTAAGTCGAATGCTTTCAGAATCGACTTCTGCGTTGCCGTCACTGCATAATCCATCGAGTATTCGTGATCGATGTGCCGCACGATCTCGATCTTCTCGAGTTCGCGGATCGCAGCAGGCACGGTCATGTAGTTCTCTTTATGATGCGTCTTCAGCATCTGTTCCTTGAGCAGAAAGTGTATCCTGTTTCGGATGATCAGTGCTACAAACTCAATGAATGCAGCGCCTCATTGCTCTGGCAACGCATGGTTCTGTCACCGAGGAAGGTTTTATCTTCCCTGAACAGTTTCTCGGATGCATCCCGGCTCTTATAGAGATCGAGGGCATCCGCTGCAGTCATCTTCTCGGATGTGATGATGACGAAGTACCCGCAAAGGGAAATTTCCTCATCGATGACCTGATATCGTTCCCGGCCATACATGAACTTTTCGTCTTCTTGGCCTTCATGATAAAAGATCAGGTCGAAATACCGGCGGTACTCCTTCCCGAGATCCAGTTTCATTCCCTGGTGCTCGCGAAGGAACTGCGCCATCCGGTCGATCTTTTCTTCTACATTCTCACGCTCGGAAGTCTGCTTCCGTTCGTTATAGTAAATGTGGAAGTAGCGCTCCTTCTCATCCGAAGGATACAGCTGGTGTTTCACGGTGATACCGTTCACCTTGTAATCACGCAGGCTGAATTCACGCTTTTCTTCGAAGCTGCCCAGGATCAATTACAACACATGAACTAAAAAGAAAGAAGGGTCCTTATGCCACAAGAAATTGAAAATAATTTTGAAGAACGAAAGAAAGACTGGAACTTGACCGGACTTTTGGACGATGTTATTCGAAGGTACATACATCAACTGACTAATGATGAGCTTAATGAAATCAACTTGGAAAAATCTTCTGGAATGCCTGATGAAGAGATTAAAAATGGAATCAAACTTCCGTTGGCTGTCATGCAGCAACGTCGTGAAACATGGGGGTCTGTTAATCTTGAAAAGCCAAACGAAGAGAAAGTTACACAGCAATCTATTTCTGAAAAGGCTCAAAATGCTGAAATTATGCCAGAAATATCAATTCCTATTTCTGAGCATAAATCAGAAGAAACTGCTGTCCCTGATCTTAATTCTGCACCTGAAATTAGTATCCCTTCATCCAAAAATGAAGAAGTTATGCAGCATCAAAACACTACTCCGGAAAGTCCAGAGGCAGAACATCAACAAGCAAAAATGGAAGATCTTATGGATATATCTCTTCCATTCGTTGATCAGGAACCATTTCAAGAGATACTACAGGCTCTTCTGAAAAATGATATGTCTCAAGCAGCTAATCTGTTGCAATATCTCGGAAGTCATCTGGATAAATTACAAGAAGAGCATCAGAAAATGCAAGTAGAATTCCGGGAACTCAAAGAACAGGTAAATTCTATTGACGAAAGATTTTTTAATGATTCTGACAGTGTTGATACTGTACAGAATAATCTTGATCAGAGTGAAAAACTCATAACACTTAACAAGTCCCGCCTTGCCAATGTTGTTCTGCAGACTAAGAGTAAATTAAAAACTGCTGGAAAAAATGCGCTTTTATCGTTTGCTGAAAAAATTCATGTTCCAAAAGCTTTGGCTTCGTTGCAAAAGGGAATGCAGCATACGCAGGATTCTCTCGATGTACTATTCCAGCGGCTGAACGATGCAAAGCAGGCCGTACAAGATGTTTCCAATAGTGTAAAAAACGTTGGCCGGGCATTGACCGGAAAAGAACTTCTTGAATATGTCCCGTGGGACCCAGAAAAGGGTAAGATTGCTTCTGTCCAGCGTAAGATTTACGCTATGGAGCGTACATTGGGTAATTTGCAGGAAAGAACAAATACATTACTTTCTAAAATGCAACGTCCTGAGCAGAAACCCGAGAAGCAGGTAAAAAAGACAACTAAAAAGGTTATTTAAAGGAGGTATTAAAAATGGCAGCTGAAGATGCAGGTGGAAGTGGTGACCTTGCTATCTTGGTCAACACAGAAATGATTGTTCTTAAAGGGGCTGTTAAAGCAGCAGCTTCCGCAGGTAGTGTAACCGGAAAGGTAGTAAATAAAGCTCTGCTTTCTCCCTTCCGACTGATTCAATTTTGTATGAAACTACATAAGCAACATATAATCTCCACGTCAGACTTCAAAAGTTTTACACAATTCATGAAAGCCTGTGATGGAGATTATATTATCGCAAATCTCCCCACACGCGATCCGGAACAGTTGGATAAACTCATGGATTCCATGACAGAGGTTGGAATTACCTACTGTCTCCTTCCTGATCTGGATATTCAGGATTCCTGCCAGCAAATTGCCATACGTGGAAAAGACGTTGCAAAATGGCAGGCATTATACGAATCTTATGTAACAAACCAGCTCGATCTTGGTGGTCCACTGGATTTTGAAGAGTTGAAAGCTCTTACTTCCGGAAATTATAAAATCAAAAGTCTTGCACTCGGAGATGCTTCGGAAGATAATGAGCAACTAGAGCAATTTCTGGATATATTGGACGAACGTGGCGTGAACTATTCTGTTCTTCCGGATCTTAAATATGGAGATAATCACATCCAGATTGCCGTTGCGAATCAATCTCTGCAACAATTCGCAGCAGCTATTAAAGCATATTTAGAAGAATTTCCGGATGCAGCTAAAGATTTGGTAGAAGATATAACTGAACAAGAATATTTTGATTCTGGTCGTATGTCAGAGGAAGATTATATGAAAACAGCTTCGCCGGAAATAAAGGAAAAAACCGATCCAAAAAATTGGCAGAAAGGAAAAAATCTGAATGCACAGTCTTTTGAGCAAGCCCTGGCTGGGAAAGAAGTCGATCGTTATGAAACCTTAAAGAACCGACCAGGGTTAATCGAACGATATATTCCTTCTCAAAGAGTAGCTGCCAGAAGAGAAGATGAAATTGCGCTGCAGACAGGTGACCGAGAATATGTTCGTATTCAGGAAGCTCTTTCCGTTGACAATGGTAAGGGCTTTATTATTTTTCTTGATCCGGAAAAAAATTATAATGTCTATCGTCCGGATGAAAAAGGGATTCTTCAGACGCCTTCCGGCAGTCTGTCTGGAAAAGAATTTTCCAAGTATACAGAACAATCTGACGAAACACATCGTTTAGATTATATTCCGTATGCAGAAACTGAAACTCCGTCCGAAGCTCCTCAAAAGCAATCATCAAAAGCAAAATCTATGGAAAAAACTGTTTCACAAAGCTCTCCAGATGTTTCTACTCAAGAAGCAGCTTTTCCCGTTACCATTAATCGTAGTCTTGTTGATGATATTATGGATGACAAGACTTTTATTTCTCGTATTCCTGGTTCTAAATTGCATATCAAACTTCCTCTTTTTTCCATTGCTGATGACGGAAAAACTCTTGTTTCAGCAATTGATCCACAAAAGGAATATGAAATTTTTAAAAATGATTCACCAACATCGAATCCTTTATTGAATATGAAAGGAGCGCAAATACTACCTTATTATGATCCAGTTCGACGCAAAAACATAACAAAACAGTTCGGCCAGAATCAAAATAAGATTTTAAAGTTTTCTCAAAATCCTGCTTCTAAACACAAGCCTAAATCTTCCCCTATAAGGAAAAAAGACTTAAAGCTTTAATATAAGGAGAAAAAATGATAAAGAAAAAAAAGATTCCAATTAAAAGTCTTGTGCTTATTCTTATTTTGGTCGAATTAATCTGCCTTGTATTTGCAGGTATTTTGGGTGAACCTGGTAATGATATAAATCTTAAAACAGCGTCATGGATGAATCATCCATGGCGCTGTTTTAATCAGTACACATTGATTAGTCTTGGATGTGGTCTGACCGGATGGGTATTTTTTCTTGCGTTTTATTTGGATACGCATCGCAACACACATTCAGACATTGAACATGGTTCTGCAGAATGGGATGACCCGGACACTGCAAATAAACGCATGGCCGATCTTGAGCATCCGGAAAATAACCGCATTCTTTCCAAACACGTAAATCAGGCTTTATCCGGTTCGAAATCCTTTCCAAATAATAATATGATTGTTGTCGGTGCTCCTGGTACCGGTAAATCATTATTTGTGATTGCTCCAAATATTTTGAAATGTATTTCTTCCTATTTATTCATGGACCCTAAAGGTGAACTTGTGGAAAAATATGGAAACTATTTGCAAAAGAACGGTTATCAGATCCGTGTTTTGAACTTAAAAAACATGGAATCTTCTGATCGATACAATCCTTTTGTTTATATCCGAACAGAAGATGATATTCCACGATTGATTATGAATATTTTCAAGTCTGTGGAACCCCCGGATGCCCAAAAAGGCGACCCTTTCTGGGATGATGGTTGCGCTCTTTATCTGCAGTCTCTCTTTTATTTCGTGTGGGCTGTATCTGTACCAGATAAAAAAAAGATTTTTGCAGAAGCCGGTTTAAAATGGGAACCTGTATATGCTACGCAAACTTTAAATCAAGTAACAAAGCTCACGCAGATGGAAAGTAAAAAAGTACCACCTCGCTCTGAGGATGAAGAAGAGTCCACAGAATTATCTTTATTAATGGACGCATTAGCAGATATGTATCCAGATCATCCAGCTGTCAGAGATTATCGTAAATTAAAAGAAGGTGCGCCCGAAACAGTTGCTTCCATTCTTTTAATTTTAAATGGAAAATTCAAGTTTTTTTATTCGAAATCTATTCAGCGCATTTTTGAAGCAGATGATATGAACTTATGGGAACTTGGAACCGGTTGGCACAGGGATGGAAAAAGTAAAGTAGCATTATTTCTAGTCCTAAAAGAAAACGATAGCAGCTACAATTTTGTAGGAAATATGCTTTATCAACAGCTGTTCGATGAACTTTTGGTAGAAGCAGATCAGAATTACCATGGTGTTCTTCCTATTCGTGTTGAGTGTTGGATGGACGAGTTTGCCAACGGGTTACGGCCGGAAGGTTTTGAACATTTAATCACAATCCTTCGATCTCGTAACATTGCTGTCATGCTGTTCCTGCAATCAATTAGTCAGCTGCAGACCATGTACAAGGGTGACGGATGGAAAGTATTCATGGATTCCTGTGCTGTATTTTTATTTCTTGGTTCCGGCCGTGGTGCGTATGATACCCAGGAAACTATCAGTAAAATGTTGGGTGCTGCCACAATCGAAAAGGCATCCGGTAGCGTTTCATACGGTCAAAACGGAAGCAGCAGCACAAGCTACGATCGCCTGCAGCGTTCGCTTATGGATGCAAATGAAGTTGCACAAATGGATAAAGACAGTTGCATCATTCTTCCATTTGCAAGTAAACCAATCATCGACAAAAAATATAAGCCATTCCATGATCCCTCTTATTTGAAGGCAAAAAAATATGGACCTTATACCCATCCAGTTGAAATTTTCCGTGATAAAAACGGAAATCTGCATACAGTAAATCACCAGGAGAAATTTTATTTTCCGGATGAAGGTCTTCAAGCAAAAATACGCGATGATCTAAAAGAAGGGAAATCTTCCGGCATGTTATTCGAACTCAGCGAAGATGAATTTTGTTCTCTGGATCTGGATGATCCGAAACTGAATGGCCCGCAAGGAAATCTTTTTTTGCTTCAACAGTTAAAGAAATTGGAAGATGATAGTGCCACTTTAAAATTACAGAATGCTGTCAACGAAAAAATGAATTCTGTAATTTATGATATGTCAGACAACACATCCTCCTCGGAGACAGATGAAGAATCTGCCGCAGAAACCATTTCCGTTTATGATGTGCGTCAGTCTTGGGATCTTTCCGGGAATCTGGAAGATGTTATCCGAAGATATATACTCGAACTTTCCGAAGATGAAGTATCAAACATCACAGAAGCTATGAATCGGCATATCCCGGAAAAGAAGATCAAAGATTGTTTAACTCTTCCACCGGAAAAATTATGTCTTATGCTGCAGTTTTATATGAAACAAGCAAACTAAAGTAACTTAGAGAGGAAGTATACCTTATGGCCGAAGAGAAAAAAACAGATCAGAGGAACTAGAAAGTCTGGATAAGAAAATCAATGAGATTATTAATGGATGGAATCAGAATCCGGAAGAGATTGTTGAATTTTTACAGTTCTCCAGCAAATTTTCTTACGCTTATTCACCACGCAACATGATGCTCATTGCTCAACAGCAAAGAGGAGCTTTACTCTGTAAATCCTTTAAAGCCTGGAAAGAACTTGGTTACTCTGTAAAAAAAGGTGAGCATGGAATGGAAGTGTACGTCCATACACCGATCACTATTTTAAAAACAGATGATGGAGATATTCCTTATAGTAAAGCATCCAAAGAACAGCAAGCCGCTTATGATGCCGGAGAAATAGAAGGAGAGAAGCTTTCATATTTCAAAAAAGGATATACCTTTGATATTACGCAGACAAACTTTCCTCCGGAAAAATATCCAAAGCTTCTTGACCGTGGAATTCCATCTGAATTTCACAGAAGCTGCACAAATATATTAAAGGAATACTGCGAAGAAAATCTTGGGCTTAAAGTTTTTCTACAAGACCAGGAACAAAACATTAAAGGAGTTTCCCTTTATGGCTATCACAGTCCGTCAGAACATGAAATTCATATTGCTTCAACTTTACAGGATACCGCTGCTTTCTCAACATTAACACATGAATTCGGACACGCTCTTGCACATGGATCTGTCGAAGAATCTCTGAATACAAATTTGCATCAAAAAGAATTTGAAGCTGATGTTATGAGTATTATGTTTTGTCAACACTATGGGCTTGAAATAACAGATGAAAGAAAGAGTCATCTTTCTGGCCATTACAAAGATTGGAAAGAATCCGATCCGAACAATTTTCATCCGGATAAAAGTATGCGGAAAATGTTTGATCTCTTTAAGGAACACTCAGCTGTCCTAGATCCAAAAATAGTTAAAGCTTTTCCAGAGCTTGCAACAAAATTACTTCCGCAAGAACTAGAAGCGAATTCAGAAAAAAAGAAAGTTGTAAATAAGACTGCCAAGAGAAAACCAAAGAAAAAGAAAACACCAAGACTGTAAATACGATTTTTTATGAAGAAGAGAAATAGATGTGCAGATGAATTTCCATCCAGCAGTATCAGAAAATACATCGGCTATCCAGATAGTACGTATATACATTTTGATGAGGTTGGTGCAGTGCTTCTTATTTTTCGAACAAATCCTTCTTTGAAAGAATTGGATGGATTCGAAAAAAAATTTGAAATTCGAATTACAGAATTTTCAAAAATCATGTTTATCTCTTTTCGCTTTGGATCTTCTGACTGGTGCAGCATCTCATATTCTCCATACTTAGACACATGGCAGAGCAAACAATTTATTTTTCCAAATTGTAAGTACGGAATAAATTTATTCATAGCACTTTTCGATACATCAACCGGAAAAATATTAAGGGCCAGGATGCTCGATCTTCCGTGCCTCTTTTCAAAAAAAATACGCTCTGCCATTGTACTGCAGGCACTGCAGCCATTCAATAAAGAGAAATATCTTAAGGTTATTAAGCAGTTTACTTTTTTTCATTCGCAAAAAGAAATTGCAGTGCAAAGCAAATTATCATCACGCTGCACAGTCCATTATCGTGCATCACAGACTGTCCCTATACAAAAATAGTGAATTATTTTCACACCACACATTTCAAAATAATCAGAAAAATGCAGAATCACTATTCTGTGTTTCATAAAAAATTAAAAGTGAGGTAACTAAAATGGAAAGAAAAAAAACTCAGGCAACAACAGCAAAGTTAAAAAAGGTTCAGACCGAAATCAAAAAGACAAAGGATAAACTCAATAAACTTATGGCAGAAGAGGAACGTTTGACTGTTCAGTATCAGACAGAAAGTTACGAAGAGACTTTAGCTTATTTGAAGTCTGCAAGCAAAAATGGAAAGCCAGATCTTGAAGAGATGTGGAAGTTTTTGCAGAGCACTTATTCTCCTGAGTTGAAAAATTCAGTTTCACCATCGACCGGAAATTCTGCACCTTCAGAAGAATCAACTGATGACGTAGAAGAAAATTCTGAAACAGAAGAAACATCCAGCACTGTTCCGGAACAAAAAATTTCTCATTATGATTCAAATGATCTTGAGTTTTTAGCTGACTAATTTTTTGCGGGACATCCTTTTGGGGTGAGGACGTCCCGTTTTTCAAATAGAATCGAGGTAGCAAATGGAAAGCAAAAATTATCATTTCAATGTGAGCAATCCCGAATTGATTTCAAAAATTGAACGCTTCAATGAATATGGATTTGCAAACCGAACTGATTTTTTTCTTGAAGCAATAAAAGCATATGACACAATTTTCACTCCAGAAAATTCTTTGAAAAAACTCATCACAGACGCAGTGATGGATGGAATTGTTGGAGCATTGAACATAGAAACAAACACAACTGATGATGGTGATAAAACAAATTTTGAAGACAGTGATGAAGATTATCTCATCTACATTAAGTAAGAATTGTAAAAATTTACATTACCTTATACCTACGCTCGATATAAAATCGAGCAAAAGGGGTCTTAGGGGACTCCCTAACAAGATGCAAATTGTTTACAATTTGCGTATCTTGCTAATTAAGAAATAGGAATGTGTTTCTTATGGTCGTAAAACGTCCATGAGCCTGCAGCCCCAGTGTTTATGCGGCTTTCCGGGATTTTCATAAAAAACGCATTTTTCTCCACAAAAAGCCCATGGTCATAAAACGTCCATGGATATTTTTGTCATGGTCGTAAAACGTCCATGGGCTTTTTTTAATTGATTTGTCTCGAAAATTTTTATCACCGAGTACAGAAAAGAGGAAAGTATTGATGGAAAAAGAAAATAAAAAAGCAACTGCCTCTGAGAAACTGACGAAGGTAGTTGCCATTCGAATTTCTCAAACTGATTATGATATTTTTTTAGAAAAAGCAAAAATGGAAAATCCGGAATCCACAAAAATAAATATTTCAAAATACTTATGCAGCGTTTTACACGATTCCACAATTTCAAATTTTCATTTTTTAAAAAAGAATTTTCGTCAAGTCGAACAGGCCTTACTCAATATTGACAGCAAACTTTTGCAGATCGAAAAAAATTCGGCAGGATCTTTTTATCCGGAAGAAATGTTGGAAAAAATCTCTGAATGTAAACGGCAGCTTGAAAAATTAGAGTTTGATTTTCAAAAATTGGAAGAGGAGATTTCAAAATGGCAATCACCAAACTGAGTCATGTCAAAGAACGGAAATCCGGAAATCCTAACGCAGGACTCTATAATTGCATTGATTATATTTTGAATCCTGACAAAACAGAAGAGCGTTATATCGGAGGAAACGCGGGTTCCACTACACAGGAAGTATATAACCGGATGATGGCAACAAAACAAGAATTTCGCAAATTGGATGGCCGACAATGTTATCACTTCATTATTAGTTTCGCACCAGGCGAAACGGATGCTATCACCTGCTTCAATATTGCTCAGGATTTTTGTGAAAAATATCTCGCCGGAAAATATGAATACGTTTTTTCTGTCCATACAGATCACGCGCATATGCACGCTCACATAGTTTTTAATTCTGTCAGTTTAGTAGACGGAGTAAAGTATCATTATTCAGATGGACAGTGGAAGAGTAACATTCAACCGATAACGGATCAGCTTTGCGAAAAATATGGACTGAAAAAATTGACTTACGTTCCAGGAAAAAGAAAAGGCGTTGATTATGGAACATGGAGGGAAAAGAAAGATCCATCCGGAAGTCAACGATTACGTGAAGCTATTGACATGGCAATAGCGCAATCTGATTCCTACGATGATTTTCTTTCTATAATGAGGAAGTCATATCAAGTAAAAATTGGTTTTTCACAAAAATGGAATTCTGAATATCTTTCATTTAAAGATTTTAAAACTCCGGCCGGACGATACCGTAGAAATTACGTTCTTGGAAAATCATACACTGTCGCAAGTATTCAAAAGCGCATTTCATTAAATAAGATGGAAATTCCAGAATCATTAAAACGACTGCCACCACATATTCGAGGTTTTGAATCTTCCATCGGCTCTGGTTTTCGTTCAGCAAATGGTTTATACCTTACGCAGCATCAAAAACGTTATATGATTCCATACTGGAGGTTAAAAAATTCCGAACGCACAGTTACTAGTGGCACAGGGAACATTCGAGAATATTCAAAAGAGGCTGATAGAAATTTGCGTGACCTGCAAACCGTGCAAGATAATAAAATTCGAACCGTTCAGGATTTGTCCTCCCGCTTGGATGAATTGAATCAAATGACCGATTCCATTCGAAGAGAACTTCGTGCAATACAGTCTAGCCGTGAAGATTCAGAAACAGAGAATGTCATTTCCGAATATCTTTCCATTCAAAGTGCATTTGCGAATGCCGCTGTTCCTATTGAAATGGAAGGGAAATTTGAAAACCGATTGGATGAGATCGAAGAAAACTATCCGATCGAAGAATTGATACACCAAAAAGAATCTAATAGTAAAAAAGAAAAACAACTACAGAAAGAAATCAAAAATTTGCAACAGGCATCCAGACGTTTATCAAAATTAAAAAAGATCCAAAAGAGATAAAGAGGAGTAGTGAAAATGGCTTTCCAAAAATATTCTGAAGAAAAACGTAATGAAATTTTAGATTCTCAACAGGAAAAAAATGCGCGTGGAAAAATAAGTTTATTACTGAATTTGGGATTTCCCAAAGATTGGATTGAAAAAATGCTTCCTTATATAAATGAGGATACTACATCATGGCAATTACGCATGATCAGTCTTTTCGATCAAGATCCGGAAGATCTCGTAGCCATGTTGGAAGATTCCGTAAAAAATTCTTCTGTAGAAATTTTTCAGTCTATTCGGAAGAAATATTATATTGAAAAAAAAAGCAGTGCAGATATTGAACAGATTCAAAAATCAATGGAGCAATACGTTCCATTGATTCATAACCAACTAGACGCTTACAACGAAATGTCCGCTTTGTTGCAGCAGCAATTTGCCGTCCAGCAAGAGAAAGATGATCTACATAAATCTAAAGGTGACCTGCAAGAAAGAATAAATGCTATGCAGAAGGAGCATGAAAAAATTTCCATTGAGAAGGAAGATATTTTTCATCAGCTGCAGGATTCAGAGAAAGAAAAAATTTCCATTCAGCAACAACTCGTTGATGCGACTGAATCGCTGCAGAAATCTCAGGGAACTGCAGCTTCTTATGAAAAACAAATTGCTATTCTGAATAATAGAATTGATGAACTTGAAAAGCAGTTGGAAGTATATCAAGCTAAAGAAAATGAAATTGCCCAGGAAGAAGAGAAGCAGCTTGAACACATTCCCGTTAAACGTCGAATAATCTGGTCATCTTTTTTTCATGACTCTAAAATAAAACGCAAAGAAGAACTAGACATTCAAGAACAGGCTGAACGTGAGAGACTTGCAAAGGAATACATTTATGATCCATCCCATTCTGAAGAACAGGCTGCGCTTTTTCTCGATGCAGCAGGAACAGAAGAGTGGACCTTAGAAGATCTTCGAACACTTGCTGCACAATCAGATATTGACAGCATGAAAATATTACAGCGTAAAATAGAACAGCTGCATAAAGCTTCACAGAAAAAAAATAATAAATAGCTTTCTTCCACATTTACAGTTGTTGTTTTATTTTGAGGAAAATGATAAAATTAGTATAATTCATATGGACTGTAAACAAAGGATTCAAGGAGTGATTAAATGAATATAGAAAAAAAAGAATATTATGAAGTAAATCTTCCGCCATATCTGCAACACGATCTTGATGCAATGAAAGAAGGTAAGTATCCTTATGATTGTTTGTGGTGCGAACTATATGGTTCCATAAATGCAGCCTATACAGATGGTGATATTTCGGAAGATCATGCATGGTACTTAAGAGAACGATACTTAGAAATGGAGAGGTTATAAAATATATGATTGATTTTACGCAATGCGACGTTGAACCTTTAAGAGTGTATGACGGTGCTAATGGTAAAAAAATTTGTGTGATTTATAATAACGAACGTTATATGTTAAAATTTCCGGCACTTGCAAGAAACAATCCTGTGATGCATTATTCAAATGGCTGCCTAAACGAACACATCGCCAGTTCAATTTATCGAACATTAGATATAACTACACAGGAAACAATATTAGGGATTTACAATGGAAAAATGGTAGTTGCCTGCAAAGATTTTTGTAATCCGGGAGATAGGATTGTAAATTTTGCAATGATAAAAAATGCATGTATAGATAGTAGCTTAAACGGATATGGAACAGAATTAGAAGAAGTGCTTCAATCCATAGAAGAACAAAATTTATATGATGTCAAAGAAATCAAAGAACATTTTTGGAAGATGTTTGCTGCCGATGCATTTCTTGGAAATTTCGACAGGCATAATGGAAATTGGGGAATCATAGTTAATGAATTGACGAGAGAAACCAGAATTGCTCCTGTATATGACAATGGCTCATGCCTATATCCACAGTTAACTGATAAACAAATGGAAAAAATATTGGAGACCAGATCGGAAATCGAAAACAGACTATATGTTTTTCCAAATTCTGCATTAAAAATAGATAACAAAAAAATTAATTATTATAACTTTTTAACCAAAACTCAGGATATAGATTGCATTCGGGCTCTGCAATATGTAACAGAGCATATATCTATGGACAAGATAAAAAAAGTGATACGCAATATTCCAATGACAGACATTCAACAACAATTCTACTTAACAATGCTCATTGAAAGAAAAGAACATATTATAGAAAAAGCATATCAACTACAAAAAGAACGAGGATATATTGTAACAGAAGAGCCGAAAAAGACACCGAAAAAGAAAAAGTCCACAAACCGTAAATACGTCCCACGGATCTAGGAAGAGACTTTGACATTCCCACGTTTATTTATCATGAGGGCTAATCTTAACCACACTGCCTAATGTGATTGTGATAGCCCTCTATTCATTATAGTTTAACGCCAATCCGGCTCCTTGGAAATAGGAGAGGGCTTTACATCAGCTAACCTAATTCGCTTGTGTATTGCTATCTGCAAAGCGTGCGGCAGTTTGACACTCCCCACAGCTAAAGCAGGGGGATTCTTGTTTCTTCCACTACTGCATTGGCAAATACCTTACGGTACTGCAATGTCTTACACAGTGTCCACAAGCTATATTTATACTGTTCCCGCATGCCCTGCGGTACAGTTCTTTTATCTTCATGCAGACTGCATCTGCAGGCCTTTTTTTAGAATATTGATGCCTGCATTCATATCCCGGTCATGAACTTCATGACAGCTGGGGCACTCCCAGATACGAATGCGCAGATTTTTCACCAGCGGATTCTGATATCCGCAGACACTGCAGGTCTGGCTGCTTGGATACATCGTTGGCACTCTGCGGATTTCATTGCCATACCAGGCAGCTTTATATTCCAGCATTTCAAAAAACCTTGCCCACGAAACACTGGCTATGGATTTTGCCAGTTTATGATTCCGCATCATCCCCTTCACATGCAGGTCTTCGATGCAGATGGTTTGGTTTTCACGCACCAGCATCGTTGACTGCTTTTGCAGGAAATCATTTCTTTGATTCGTTACTTTCTCATGTACCCGGGCAACCCGGATCCGCTGCTTATCGCGGTTATGGGAACCTTTCTGTTTTCGGGAAAGTCTGCGCTGTTCTCTTCTAAGCTTTTGCATTGCGCGTTCCAGATATCTGGGATTCGATACGGCATTTCCATTACTGTCAGAATAGAATGTTTTGATTCCGACATCAATTCCAATCGTTCCTCCCTGATTGGGACGTGGTTCCGGTTCAAATTCAACATTCAGCACCGCAAAATATTTTCCGGACGGCGTATATTCAATGGTTACGTGATGGATTTTTCCCACTTCCATCGACTGACGCACTTTAACATATCCGAGTTTCGGAAGTTTGATATATCTTCCCACAATACGAATATTGTCTTTTTGATTTACCGTTCTGTAGGACTGAAACCGGTTATGTTTGCTTTTGAAGGTTGGATAGGAAGCTCTTTTTTGAAAGAAATTCACAAATCCCCGGTCAAGATCCCGCAAAGACTGCTGCAATGCAATGGAATCTGCTTCTTTCAAAAAAGCAAACTCTTCCCGCTTTTTCAGTTCTGTCAGCATGGCAGATGTCTGGCCATAGCCGATTTTTTCTCCTTTTTCATAGCCTTCCTTACGCATGGCAAGTCCCCGGTTGTAGATGAGCCTGCAGCATCCCAGCGTCTGGTGAATAAAGGTTTTCTGTTCTTTATTCGGGTAGATTCTGAATTTGATCCCTTTTTGCATTATCCTATCTTATCCTTTTGTCTCCGCGATGTTTTCTGGTTTCCGATATACCGTTTTACTGCTTCCAGCAGTATAGGAATAGGATATCATATTTTTTTATTTCATACGACTACTATTTTGTCCATCTCAATTACTTGCGTAAATTCGATGGACGCGTATATCCCCATAGCTGAAGCAAGGGGTTTTACGACGCATTGGATAAAATCAGTTGTATCATTCTATTAGTCTTGCTACGAAATGCCATTTTGGTTCTCTCCTGTTTTATATTCCTGGAATAAGCGATCAAGCGTACATCGGCTTATTTTCAATTCCTTCGCAATCTGTGTTTTTGTTGCCTTGCGTGTCATATAACGATTGTAGTATTCTTCAATATTGGAAATAACAATTTTGTTTCTACCTTTGTAGCGTCCCTCTTTTTTGGCGATTGCTATTCCTTCACGCTGCCGTTCCAGAATCATTTCTCGTTCAAACTCTGCAATGGCTGCCATCATGGTGAGCTGCAAACGTCCTGTTGGTGTCGATGTATCAAAGTTTTCTTTTAGGCTTACAAATTTTGCTCCGGCATCTTCGATTTTTTCCACAATACTTAAAAGATCAACTGCGGTTCGGCCGAGTCTGGAAAACTCCTCTACATATACGACATCATCTTCCCGAATGTATTCCAGCATTTCTTGGAGTTTAGGTCTTTTCATTGTTTTTCCAGATGCCTTTTCAATAAACCACTTATCAATGTTATATTTTCCCAATGCCTCTTGCTGCCTGGCTTCATTTTGGTCAACCGTTGATACTCTTACATAAGCAATATTCTTACCTTTACTCATTTTTTCCTCTTTGTACAAATAAATTCTAAGATATAATCTACATTTTGTTTAATAA
>SKFA01000554.1_pt1 | contig 26091 bp, 15 predicted proteins | sample 4820291 | NCBI WGS metagenome assembly SKFA01 (sample SAMN11008795, study PRJNA524170) | human gut metagenome | isolation source: fecal sample from pouch patient p30 | place: Israel: Tel-Aviv | reverse complement strand
GGCGCTGCTTTGTGGTTGCCTGTGTGCTGGTACTGTTGGTTGCCTTTCTGCTCAACACCATGTCCTCCTGCTCCATGATGGCGCAGAGCATCGGTTCGGCAATTTCCGGCACCACCTATCCTTCGGATGACCCGGAGCTGGTGGCGGTGGAGGCCGACTACGCCGCCAAGGAGGCTGCGCTGCAAGCCGAGATCGACAACATCGAGAGCAGCCACCCCGACTATGACGAATACCGCTATGACCTGGATATGATTGGCCACGACCCCCATGAGCTGGCGGCTTATCTGTCCGCCGTCTTGCAGGGCTACACGCGGGCAAGCGCCCAGGCAGAGCTGGAACGTATCTTCGCGGCGCAGTACCAGCTGACGCTGACCGAGGAAGTGGAGGCGCGCTACCGCACCGAAACCCGGACCGACAGCGAGGGCAACAGCTACACGGTCGAGGTCCCCTACAACTATTACATCTTAAATGTGACCCTCACCAGCAAGCCCATCTCCTCCGTGGCTTCGGAACTGCTGACGCCGGACCAGATGGAAATGTACCAGGTGTACCGGCAGACGCTGGGCAACAAACCGCTGATCTTCGGCGGCGGGTCCGCCGACACCAGCGATTCCGAGAGTTTGGCCAGTGTGGAGTTTGTGAACGGCACCCGGCCCGGCAACCAGGCGGTGGTGGACATCGCCAAAAGCCAGGTGGGCAACGTGGGCGGCCAGCCCTACTGGAGCTGGTACGGTTTTACCTCCCGCGTGGAGTGGTGCGCCTGCTTCGTGTCCTGGTGCTACGGCCAGATGGGCCTTTCCGAGCCGCGCTTTTCGGCCTGCCAGTCTCAGGGCATCCCCTGGTTCCAGTCGCATGGACAATGGGGCGGGCGGGATTACGCCAACATCGCCCCCGGCGACGCCATCTTCTTCGATTGGGACCTGGACGGCAGCGCCGACCATGTGGGCATCGTTGTCGGCACCGATGGCAGCCGGGTCTACACTGTGGAGGGTAATTCCGGCGACGCCTGCAAGATCAAGAGTTATTCCCTTGATTATCAGTGCATCAAGGGCTACGGCTTGATGAATTGGTGATTTTTTGCGGAGGTATAAAAACTGAATATTGTATCCTTTGGGGGCGGCACGAACAGTGCCGCTCTTTTAGTTGGGCTTCATCAGCACGGGATTCCCGTTGACCTTATCACCTTTGCGGATACCGGGGCGGAACATCCCCACACCTATCAGTTCCTTGAAACTATGAACGAATGGCTTCGCGCCCACGGTATGCCGCCCATCACGGTGGTGGAAAAGATGGACCGTAACGGCAACCGGCTGACATTGGAAACCGAGTGCCTGCGTTCCTGTACACTGCCCTCCATCGCCTACGGCTTCAAGCGGTGTTCCCAGAAGCATAAGGTTGGGCCGCAGGAAAAATTCTGCAACCACCATCCGCAATGCCGCGCTGTGTGGCAGTCCGGGAACCGGGTCACGCGGTTTATCGGCTACGATGCCGGGGAGCGGAAACGGTATGAACATTCCAGAAAATTCAATGAAGCGGACAAAAAATATGAGAACCGCTACCCGCTGATCGAGGATTGGCACTGGACGCGGGACGATTGTATTCGGGCGATTCAGGAGGCGGGTTTGCCTCTGCCCGGCAAATCGTCCTGCTTTTTCTGCCCCAGTATGAAGCGCGACGAAGTAGAAGCCCTGAAACGGCAGCACCCCGACCTGTATCGTCGGGCGCTTGCCATTGAGGAAAACGCAATGCCCCATCTCAAGACCGTCAAGGGATTGGGGCGCAACTACGCTTGGAAAGAGCGATATGGAATGGAGTGATTGACTATGGCTAAGAACAAAATCGAGCGTATCGACCAGGAGATTGCCAAAACCCGCGAGAAAATCGCGGAGCAGCAGGAAAAGCTCAAGGCGCTGGAAGCGCAGAAAACCGAAGCGGAAAATCTGGAGATCGTCCAGATGGTGCGCGCCCTGCGCATGACCCCGGCCCAGCTGAACGCCCTGCTAGCTGGCGGCATGGTGCCCGGCCAGGACGCGATTCCCGCCGATTCCGAACAGGAGGACATGACCCATGAAGAATAAGAAGATTTTCAGAACCCTTGCCGCCCTCTGCACCTCCCTGATGCTGATGGGCGGCTTTTCTGTGACCGCCTTTGCCCAGGGCACGGACCCCGCGCCTACGGCCACACCGGCAGCTGATGCTACCAATGACAGCAATGTGGTGGTGGAGGAAACCGAGGACAGCCCGCCGCTGACCCCGGAGGGCAACGCCGCCCTGGTGGATGACTACGGCGGCAACAAGCAGCTCATCACCGTCACCACCAAGGCGGGCAACTACTTCTACATCCTCATTGACCGTGCCAACGAGGACAAGGAGACCGCCGTCCACTTCTTGAACCAGGTGGACGAGGCTGACCTGGAGGCGCTGATGGAGGACGGCGAGACGGCGGAGGAAACGCCCGCTGTCTGCAACTGCACGGAAAAATGCGCCGCCGGTGCGGTGAATACGGCCTGCCCGGTCTGTGCCGTGAACATGGCGGAGTGTACGGGCCAGGAGCCGGAACCTACGCCCGCCCCGGAAACAGAGCCGGAGCCGGAACAGGAACCGGCGGGGCTGAACCCGGCGATGCTGCTGGTGGTGCTGGCTGTGCTGGGCGGCATCGGTGCGCTGGTCTACTTCAAATTCATCAAGCAGAAGCCCAAGACCAAGGGCAGCGACAATCTGGATGATTACGACTACGGCGAGGACGATACCGAACAGGAGGATGCGGACCCCTGGGAGACCGAGGAATCCGACGAGCCGGAGGACGCCGGCGGGGGCGGCGATGAGGAAAGCGAGAACCCGGCCAAATGACCCGGTTTACCGACAGCCCCTATGAACCCATGATGACACGCAGGCCGGAGGGCGGGAAGGCAGCTTCCCGTCCTCCCTCTTTATCTCCCGGCCACCCCTGTTATGGCTGCGGAAACTACCGCCCCGGCCAGCCCTGCGTGGGTTTCTGCCACAAAGAGCTGACCGCGTGGCTGCGCGAAAGGAGGAAGCAAAAATGAAATTGGTAATTGCTGAGAAGCCTTCGGTGGCAAAATCCCTGGCCGCCGTGCTGGGGGCCACTTCCCGCAAAGACGGCTACCTGGAGGGCGGCGGTTGGCTGGTGTCCTGGTGCCTGGGGCATCTGGCCGGGCTGGCGGACGCCGCCGCCTACAACCCCGACTACGCCAAGTGGCGCTATGATGACCTGCCCATTTTGCCGGAGTCCTGGCGCTTCACCATCGCCAAGGACAAGCGGGATCAGTTTGACGTGCTGCGGACCCTGCTGCGGCGGGAGGACGTGACCGAGGTAGTCAACGCCTGCGACGCCGGGCGCGAGGGCGAGCTGATTTTCCGCACGGTCTACTGCCTGGCGGGCTGCCAGAAGCCCATGAAACGGCTGTGGATCAGCAGCATGGAGGATGCCGCCATCCAGCAGGGCTTTGAAAACCTGAAAGATGGTGCGGCGTATGATAATCTGTTTGCAGCGTCCGAGTGCAGGGCAAAAGCGGACTGGCTGATCGGTATGAATGGAACCCGTGCTTTTACGAAAAAGTACGGCAGAAAACAGACCATTGGCCGGGTGCAGACCCCGACGCTGGCGATGCTGGCCGAACGGCAGGCCAAAATCCAGAACTTTGTAAAGGAACCCTATTATAAAGTGGAACTGTCCGGTGCGGGCGTCGTGGCGGTATCGGAACAGATGGCGCAGGAGCAGGATGCCGATACCGTGCAGGCAGCTTGCGATGGAGAGTGTGCTGTGGTTGGCAGCATTGAACGCAAACGGGTGGAAAAGAAGCCTCCGAAGCTGTATGACTTGACAACCTTACAGCGAGAAGCAAACCGATACTACGGCCTGACCGCCAGCCAGACCTTACAGGCTGCGCAGGAACTGTATGAAGAAAAACTGGTGACATATCCCAGAACGGACAGCCAGTTTGTGACCGAGGATATGCGCAAGACGGTGGAATCTCTGGTGCTAGCCTTGGATGGCGCGACGGCAGATGTGGGCTGTGTTATCAATAACAACAAGGTCACAGACCATCACGCAATCCTGCCGACCATGCAGGGCGCAAAGTGCGATAAGGAAAAGCTGTCCGAAACCAAACAGAAGATTCTTTCGCTTATCATCTGGAAACTGGTGCAGGCTGTGCAGCCGCCGTTCATCTATGAGGATATTCTGGTGACGGTATGCTGCCAGGGACAGAATTTTACAGCAAAGTATAAGGAAATTTTGCAGCCCGGATATACGGCAAAGCCTGTTCCGTTCGTAGAGCCGGAAAAGGACAAGGATGCGTCACTTCCGAACGATCTGGAACATGGGATGGTTATTCCGGTGGTACGGGCAGAGAAAAAGCATGGCTTTACTTCACCGCCGAAAGTCTACACCGAAGATACCCTGCTGTCGGCCATGGAAACCGCAGGCAACAAGGAATTTGAAAAGGACACGGAGAAGAAAGGTCTGGGAACCCCTGCAACGCGCGCTGCGATTCTGGAAAAGCTGGTATCCGCCGGCTATGTGCAGCGTAAAGGCAAGCAGATGATTCCCACGGAGGACGGTGTGGCCGCGATCCGCAATATCCCGGACTACCTGAAATCTGCCAGCATGACAGCCGAATGGGAAAATGACCTGCTGCGGATGGAGCGCGGCGAGATCAAGCCCTATGATTTTATGCAGGGCATCCATGGACTGATCGACAAGATGCTGGCTGACCTCTGGCAGATTCCTACCGTCGCGGCAGCTCCCCATCATAATAAGGTAAGCGTAGGAAACTGCCCGGTCTGCGGAAACCCTGTATATGAGAGTAAGCTCAGCTTTTGTTGTGCAGACCGCAGCTGTAAATTCGCCCTTTGGAAAGAAAGCAGATACTTGTCCAACATGAGAAAAACGCTGGACAAGAAGATGGCGGTAGACCTTTTGAAGAAAGGCCGCACCCATGTAAAAGACTTTTATTCCGCGAAAAAAGATAAGACATTCGCCGCTGACCTTGTGATGCGCGTCGAAGATGGCCGCGCACAGTACAGCCTGGAATTTCCTAAAACACCGATGCAAACGAAAACGTAAAGGAGGTTTGACCCTTGCCACAGATTAACGATATTCGAGAATTGGCGCAGCAGAACGCCCGGTATGTCAGTAACTCGCCACAGGACTGGATGAGTTATCTGGATGTGGCGGCGCGGCTGTACCGCTATTCGTTCACCGATGCACTCCTGATCCACGCGCAGCGGCCCGATACAACCGCCTGCGCAGAAATGGAACTCTGGAATCAGAAAATGAGCCGATGGGTCAACCGTGGCGCAAAAGGAATCGCGCTTCTGGATGATACCGGACCGCGTACCAAGCTGCGGTATGTGTTCGATATTGCTGACACTCATCTGGTGCGCGGCGGAAAAACACCGCTCTTATGGAATCTGGACAGCCACGAGCATGAGCAGGCTATCCTAGACCATTTGGCAGATATCTATGGCTTATCCCAGACAGACAGCATGAATACTGCCCTGATGGCGCTGGCACAGCAGCTGACCGCCGACAATCTGGATGAAGCGATGGACGGTCTGGCCTATGAGGTGGCAGATACGTTTCTGGAAGAACTGGACGAAGATAACATCCGTGTCCGCTTCCGGGAACTGATGACCAACAGTATTTTCTATACGCTTTCCCGCCGATGCGGGCAGGAGCCTATGGATGTGCTGGACGATGATGACTTTATCCGTATCATGGATTTCAACAAACTGCCGGTACTGTCGTTCCTTGGCAACGCGGTTTCCGAACAGTGCGAAGCGGTTCTTTTTGACATTGGCCGAGAGATGCGGAAAATTTACAAAAAAGAAATCAAGCAGCAGCTTGAAAAATCCGTTGACAGCTTGTATAATACCAATACGGACTTTAACACATTAAAGCGTGAAACCAAAGAAAACACGACCAAAGGAGGACAAGAAAATGGAGTTGACGTATTACCGCAAGGGAGATTATCTGTTCCCGAATCTGGCCGTGAAGGACGAGCCGCAGACCATCGGGAAGTACGGGATGCTGCGCAGGACGTACCTGAAAGAGAACCGCAAGAACTGGTATCAGAGTATGCTGATGAGCGGCAGGCTGAACCAGCATCTGGCGCAGATCGAGGAAGCAGCGGAGAGCCGGATGGAAACCCTGCTGGACAGCCTGAACGAGAAGTTTCCGGCACCGAGCAAGGAGAAAGACCCGCTGGCATGGGCAGCACATCAGAACAGCCTGACGGCGATGGCAGAAGAGATCGTCTTGAAGGAATTGGTGTACAATTAACTGAACCGACAACAGAACAGGATTTGAGCGAAGCAGAGGAAGAAATTGCCTCTGCTTTTTCTTTTCCTGATTTGCCGACCGTGGAACAGCAGATCCGCGCCATTGAAGCACCGATCCGGGCGCGGTATGCGGACGAGATTGCACTTGATTCCGAAGTGGTCGATGAAATCCTGCGCACGGGCAGCAACCGCAGCAAGGGTCAGCTGCGTCTGATCTACAATTTCATGGTTGAGAAAACCCCGGAAGAATACACGGAATTCGTGAAAAACGAATATGGCACGGGCGGCAAAGGCTTTGAAATTGACGGTGCAAAGTATGCTGTCTGGTTCGATGATTTGGGACTGCGCATTGCGGCAGGTGATACGGCAAAGGGCGGTACGATTGCCAATGCGTTTTTATCCTGGGAGGATGTGAGCAATCGTATCCATGAACTGCTCCGGCAGGGCGAGTATGCGCCGCAGGCGGTTCTGGACGCTGCGCGGCAGAACGCCTTACAGGAACACGCGCAGACGTTGGCTTATATGGAACGTGATTTGGCCGATGGCGTTGCCGAAGCAGTGTTTCAGGATACAGAAATCTTCAGGGGTGGTTTCCCGGAATTGACGGACAGGCTGGCGGGCTTGCTGGATGATACGGATTTTCTGACTGACCTAAACGACAGATTATCTGCGCTGGGGGAAGCCTATGCCGAAGATAAAGACCTGATGCGGATGCACTTTTATAAGCCGGATAAAGTGGCAGCTCTGTTCCAGCAGTTTGCAAAGCCTTATCAGAATTATGCAGCAAGAGAGGGCTTTCACTGGAACGAGTATAAGAAGTTCATCACGGAAGATGAAATCAATGCTTATTTCACACGGGGCAGCAATTATTCGGACAGTCGGCTGGCAATCTATTCGTTCTTCCTGAATCATGAGGACAAAAAAGAACGGGCTGACTTCCTGAAAGAGCATTACGGGATCGGCGGCAGCAGCCATGCACTCTGCGGGGCAGACGATTCTCACGAAGATCACGATGGCAGGGGCATTTCTTTGGAGCGTGGCTCATACGGGAACCCGGATGCAAGCGTTCATCTGAACTGGAATCAGGCCGCAGGCCGAATCGACCAGCTTATCCGTGACAGTGAGTATTTGAAGCCGGCAGACTACTCCCGGATGCCTGCTTATGAGCGCGAGCGGATGGCAATGCGGGTGATGGGCTTCTATCATCACCTGCCGAACGAAGTGGAACGGCCTTATCCGCAAGACCTTTACCATGAAGAAGGACGAAAGGCTCTTGTTGAAAAACTGACAGACCTCGAACAAGCAGCGGAACTTCTGGAGCAGATGGACAAGGCGCTGTTGTCCGTGCCGCTAGATTCCGAGGAATATAAGGACAAGGCGGAATCTCTTTCTGTCCTGCACCAGTATGTCGAGGGAACGTACACGATTTTCCCGGAAAAGAAGAGGGCTGTTGAGATTGCGGTTCCTGAACAGGGGCAGATGTCCATGTTTGACTTCATGGAGCAGGAGCCGCAATCGAAAGAGCAGTCAACCGCCGCAGCGGTTGAGAACTCTCAAAAGGCAAAAGTCGTTGCGCGGTATCAGTCAACGGTGATGATGCAGGCGGGATATATTGAGGATATTGCAATTCTACAATATTCCGATGGCAAGTTCTATAACCATTATAACTATGACGAAGAAAAGGGCACAGGTGCTGCAGAAACAGGGCCGTTTAACAGTCTGAATGATGCAAAGGCGGTCATTCGTCAAACGAGAGAAGATGCAAAAGCAGTAGAATCGTTTGAAAATCAGCCCAAGCAAATGTACAGCAGAGAAAACGGCAGTTTTCTGTATTTGGACAATAACCATCTGTACCGCATTGAGCGTTCCAATGCTCATGACGTTTATCTGAAAGATATGGAAAATTCGGCGGTGGCTGGCCGGGTCATTCCGTTACCGTCATATAGCGAAACGCTGGCGAAGAATCCGCTGAACGATTTCCTGAAACTGGATGCGGACCACACCCAGAAAGACAGCCGCAGCATCTATAAAGAATGTCTGTACACGCTGTTGGAAAAGGTAGAGCGCAGCGAAATCTATCCGTTGCTGCGTGACCGCGATACCACCGAGGAAGAAGCGGAAAAACTGATCCGTGAGAAAATCGAGGATTTGTTTGATTCTGGCGAGGTGGAAAATGCTGTTTACTCCGAGGCTATCGACACATGGGCGCACTTCGGAGAGTGGATTCAAGAAGATATTTTCCAGCGCACCTATCAGGACGTTATTACGGACAGACGGGATGCCGTTGCACTGTATCAGGATAGCAAGGACGCACCGCAGTGGGTGCGCGGCATGATGGTTCCGTATGCAGCGGAAGAAAAGGCCGTTGAGCCGACCTTGCAGCCCCTGCCGCTGGATGCCGCCAACGAATATAACGCGCTGAAAGAGCGTTACCCGGATGCTCTGGCCGGCTATGAGCAGTACGGAAACTTTGAGTTCTACGGCGAGGATGCAAAGCGCGTTTCAGAACTTCTTGGCAGCAAGCTGTTGGAAAAGGAAACCGCACTCGGCAAGGTTGAGGTATCTGGTTTTCCGCGTGAACAGTGGGTTTCACAGGCAATGAAGCTCTGGAAACAGGGGGAGAGTGTCTATCTGTCCGGCCAGCAGGAAGATGGAACCCATGCGCAGACAAAGTATTTCCGCAGAGAGGAATATCTGCCAGTCAATACCATCGTTGAACTGGACGATAGAGAGTTCCGTGTGGATTCGGTCAACTTTGAACAGGGAACGGTCAGTTTGCAGGATATGACCCTTGCGAAAGAAGCCCGGTACCCGATTTTCCGAACGGAACCGCTGGAGTACATTCGGCATCTGTACGAACAGGCAGATGTGCCGATGGAAGAAGCGGTGGAAATCACAGTCTTTACGGCTCTGCACAATGCTGGTGTGGCCTACGAGGATTTCTCCCCGGAGCAGATGGATGTGATCTATTCGGTGGCAGAAGCAGGCGGCGAGTTGGAAGAACTGCTGAATCCTGACTTCCCGCCAGAACAGATGCAGCTGATCGCAGATGTGCAGAACCGAACGGATGCCATCAGCCGTGCAGCAGCAGAGGAAGCCCTTGAACCGCTGACCCAGCAGCCTATGACCCCGGCAGAGGTCAACCATGCACGGCGGCAGCACAATCTTCCGCTGGACAGTGGAGCAGAAACAGAACAGCCTGCACAGCCCAAACAGAAACCTATTAACTTCCGCATAACGGATGACGATCTCGGCGCAGGAGGGCCGAAAACAAAGTATAAAGCCAATGTGGAAGCCATTCGGGTGCTGCAGACACTGGATGCAGAGCAGCGGCAGGCTACCGCAGAAGAGCAGGAGATACTTTCCCGGTATGTGGGCTGGGGCGGCATTCCGCAGGCGTTCGATGAAAGCAATGCGGAGTGGTCGAAAGAGTATGCCGAACTGCAGTCCCTGCTCACGGCAGATGAGTATAAGGAAGCCCGTGCCAGTACCCTGAATGCGTTTTACACTTCTCCTACGGTCATCAAGGCAATGTATGAAGCCCTGGGCAATATGGGATTGTCCAAAGGCAACGTACTTGAACCGTCCTGTGGTGTCGGCAATTTCATGGGTCTGGTGCCGGACAGCATGGAGAAGATTCGGATGTATGGTGTGGAGCTGGACAGCATTTCGGGCCGCATTGCACAGCAGTTGTACCAGAAAAACAAGATTGCGGTGCAGGGCTTTGAAACGATGCAGTTCCCGGACAGCTTCTTTGACTGTGTTGTGGGTAACGTACCGTTTGGTAATTACAAAGTACCGGATAAGCGGTATGACCGCCACAATTTTCTCATCCACGATTATTTTATCGCCAAGAGCCTTGACCTTGTGCGTCCGGGCGGTGTGGTAGCAGTGGTAACGTCCAGCGGTACGATGGATAAGAAGGATTCCTCTGTCCGTGAGTACCTTGCCAACCGTGCTGATCTGGTAGGTGCGATTCGACTGCCGAACAATGCGTTTCAGCGCAATGCCAACACCGGCGTAGTGGCTGACATTCTGTTCCTGCAAAAGCGTGACCGTGCAGCGGTGGAGCGGGCTGACTGGGTGGATCTCGGTGAAACATCGGAGGGATATTCCATCAACCAGTATTTTGCGCAGCATCCTGAAATGGTGCTGGGCGAGATCACCACGGAAAGCACCCAGTACGGCAAGCAGGAAACCACGGTCAAGCCCATCGAGAGCGCAGACCTTGCCAAGCAGTTAAAAGAGGCGGTCGGCAACATCCATGCCACCATCACGGAGCCGGAAATTTCCGATGATGAACTGGATGTGCAGGAAGAACCGATTCCGGCAGACCCCAGCGTGAAGAATTTCAGTTTTACGAACGTAGATGGGCAGATTTACTACCGCGAAAATTCCTTTATGAATAAGGTGGAACTACCTGCTGTTACTGCAGAGCGAGTGCTGGGCATGATCGCTCTGCGGGAAACCACCCGGAAACTGTTGGATTGTCAACTGCATGATGGTTCGGATGCGGAAGTACAGCTTTTGCAGAATGACCTGCTGAAGCAGTACAAAGCGTTCACGGCACAGTATGGCCTTATCAACAGCACGGCCAACAAGCGGGCGTTCCGACAGGACAGCAGCTATTGTCTGCTGGCATCGCTGGAAATTCTGGATGAGGAGAAGAATCTCAAACGGCTTGCCGATATTTTTACCAAACGTACCATCCGTAAGCCGGAGCCTGTTACCTCGGTGGACACGCCAAGCGAAGCCCTGGCACTTTCCATTGGAGAAAAAGCAAAGGTGGATGTGCCGTTTATGGTGCAGCTCTGCGGTAAACCGGAACACGAGATCACGGATGAACTGGCAGGTGCGATTTTCCGAAATCCTGTGACACAGCAGTGGGAAACCTCGGATGAATACCTGTCCGGCAATGTTCGTGAAAAACTAGCCACGGCAGAAACCTTTGCGGCGAACCATGCAGAGTATCAGATCAATGTGGACTACCTGAAACGGGTACAGCCCAAGGATTTGGATGCTTCAGAAATTGAAGTACGGCTGGGTGCGAACTGGGTGAAGCCGGAGTACATCACGCAGTTTATGAAAGAAGTGTTCAAAACACCGAACTACTATGCCGGGATTGACATTAAGGCAACCTATTCCGAAATTTCTGGTGCATGGAACATTTCGGGCAAGTCGCTGGATCGCGGCAATCCGCTTGTCACCAACACTTACGGAACCCTGCGCGTCAATGGCTATAAGCTGCTGGAAGATGCGCTGAATCTCCGGGATGCCAAAATCTACGATACGATTCACGATGCGGATGGCGACCATCGTGTGCTGAATAAGCAGGAAACCATGCTTGCACAGCAGGCACAGGAATCCATTCGGGAAGCGTTCAAGCAGTGGATTTTCAAGGATTTAGACCGCCGCGAGGATTTGTGTGCGACCTATAATCGGATTTTCAATGCGATTCGTCCCCGTGAGTACGATGGCAGTCATATTCGTTTTGAAGGCATGACACCGGAAATTTCCCTGATGCCGCACCAGAAAAATGCGGTGGCGCACATTCTGTACGGCAACAATACGCTGCTGGCGCATTGCGTGGGCGCAGGCAAGACCTTCCAGATGATTGCTGCCGGCATGGAAAGCCGCAGGCTGGGCCTGTCGCAGAAAAACCTCTATGTGGTGCCGAACCACCTCACAGAGCAGTGGGGCGCAGACTTCCTGCGGCTCTATCCCAATGCCAATGTGCTGGTGGCAACGAAAAAGGATTTTGAACCCAGCAATCGAAAGCAGTTCTGCTCCCGTATCGCAACCGGCGATTACGATGCCATCGTGATCGGTCATTCGCAGTTTGAGCGAGTGCCGCTTTCCCCGGAACGACAGAAAGCCATTGTGGAGCGTCAGATCGACGATATTACACTGGCTCTGGCCGATGCCCGGAGTGAGGACAGCCGCAGTTTTACGGTCAAGCAGATGGAGAAAACAAAGAAAACGCTGGAAGCAAAGCTGCAAAAGCTGAACGACCAGACGAGAAAGGATGATGTGGTTACATTTGAGGAACTGGGTGTTGACCGTCTGTTTGTGGACGAGTCACATTTCTATAAAAATATGTTCCTCTACACAAAAATGCGAAATATCGCAGGTATCGCCCAGACCGATGCACAGAAGTCCAGCGATATGTTTGCAAAGTGTCAGTATCTGGACGAACTGACAGGCGGTAAGGGCGTGACCTTTGCAACCGGAACCCCGGTCAGCAACTCGATGGTGGAACTGTACACCATTATGCGTTATCTCCAGTATGACACCCTGCAGAAAATGGGGCTGAGCCACTTCGATGATTGGGCGGCATCCTTTGGTGAAACCGTCACGGCAATCGAGCTTTCCCCGGAAGGAACCGGCTACCGCGCCAAAACGCGCTTTGCCCGGTTCTTTAATCTGCCGGAGCTGATTTCGCTGTTCAAAGAATCCGCAGATGTGCAGACAGCGGATATGCTGAACCTGCCTGTGCCGAAAGCGGAGTACATCAACGAAGTGCTGAAACCGAGCGAGACACAGGAAGAAATGGTGAGTTCCTTTGCAGACCGTGCCGAGGCTGTACGCAACGGCAGCGTGAATCCCAGATTCGATAATATGCTCAAAATCACAAACGATGGCAGAAAACTGGCACTCGACCAGCGGCTTATCAATGAGATGTTGCCGGACGAGCCGGAGAGCAAGGTCAATCGTTGTGTGGACAATGCGTTCAAGGTCTGGGAAAAATCTGCGCCGGACAAGGGAACTCAGTTGATTTTTTGCGATTTATCGACACCAAAAGCGGATGGCACATTCAACGTCTACGATGATGTGCGGGAGAAGCTGGTGGCGAGGGGTGTTCCCCGTGAAGAAGTAGCGTTCATTCACGAGTTCAACACGGAAACGAAAAAAGCAGACCTGTTTGCAAAGGTGCGCGCCGGACAGGTGCGTATCCTGATGGGGTCTACGCCGAAACTTGGCGCGGGAACCAATATTCAGGATCGGCTGATTGCCCTGCATCATCTGGACTGCCCGTGGAAGCCGTCTGATCTGGAACAGCAGGAGGGACGTATTCTCCGGCAGGGAAATCGGAATAAGCAGGTAAAAATCTATCGTTATGTCACTGAAAATACGTTTGATTCGTATATGTGGCAAATTCTGGAAAATAAGCAGAAGTTCATTTCCCAGATCATGACTTCCAAATCTCCTGTCCGTGCCTGCGATGATGTGGACGATACCGCGCTGTCCTATGCCGAAATCAAGGCACTGGCAACGGGCAATCCCTACATCAAGGAAAAGATGGATTTGGATATTCAGGTCAGTAAGCTAAAACTGCTGAAAGCCAACCACACCAGCCAGATTTACAGCCTTGAATCGGATATTGCGCGCCGCTATCCGCGAGAAATCGCTGCGGCACAGGGCCAGATCGAAGCTCTGCAAATCGATATGGATGCGGCAAAACTACTTCTGATGCAGGACAAAGACCACTTCTCTATGGAGATCAGCGGCAAGGTGTACACCGAGCGCAAGGAAGCATGTGCAGCCATTATCGAGGCTTGCAAGGCTTTGAAAGCGGCTGGCACCGAGGGCAGAATCGGTAGCTATGGCGCATTTGAACTGCACTCCCGATTTGACAACTTTGATAAGGTGTTCCGGCTATCAATCAAGGGCGCATGGAACTACTCGATGGAAGTCGGCAAAGACCCGCAGGGCAACATTCTGCGTGTTACCAATGCACTGGCAGGCATCGAAAGAGCATTGCCGCAGGTGGAACGCAGACTGGAAACCTTGGAACAGCAGTTGGCGCAGGCAAAGGAAGAAGCCAAACGTCCTTTCGCGCAGGAAGCAGAACTGGCCGAAAAATCTGCGCGCCTTGCGGAGCTGAACTCTCTGCTCAACATGGATGAAAAGGGCAGTGAGGATGCGCTGGGTGTGGACGAGGATGCAGCCGAAACCGAGGTTGCAGACAGGCCGCGCCAGCCTGTGAACTACGCAGGCCGCGTTGCAGAGCGCACTGCGGACAATGTGCGGAAACCCTCTGTGCTGGCACAGCTTCATGCAAAGCAGGCAGAGCGCACCGCAGAACCACCGAAACCCCAGAAGCGGAAAAGTCACGATATGGAACTGTAAATAGGATAACCCCGTTAGATCTCTGCAAGGAATCTAACGGGGTATTTTTGAAAAAGGAGGGCATTTGCTGACATTAACACCGATCAATTTGAAAACGGCAAACGCATTTGTGCAGCAGTATCACCGCCACCATAAGCCGACGCGAGGACATAAGTTCTCCATCGGCGTATCGGATAATGGTGCGCTGGTGGGGGTTGCTATCTGCGGCAGACCTGTGGCGCGGCGGCTGGACGATGGCTATACGCTGGAAGTCAATCGCCTGTGTACAGATGGAACGCCAAACGCCTGCAGCATCCTGTATGCGGCGGCGTACCGTGCAGCACGGGCAATGGGCTACAACAAAGTGATCACCTACATTCTGGATACGGAAAATGGAGCATCTCTGAAAGCCGCCGGGTACACCTGTGAGGGCAGAGCCGGAGGCTTGGAATGGAACGGCGCGAAGGCACCGAAACAGGCTGACCAATATCCGCGCCAGATGAAAACACGATGGGTCAAGAAAAAGGAGGGCTTGCATGGCAGTTGACCGCAAACAGCAGATGAAAGAAATCACGGAACGGCTGGAGCAGGGCGTAAAGGACATTTTTACATCGGAAATGTACACAACGTACCTGCGCACGATGGCAAAATTCCACAATTACAGCTTCAACAATACGCTGTTGATCGCTATGCAGCGGCCTGATGCCACACTGGTGGCAGGGTTCAACGCATGGAAGAATAAGTTCAACCGTTACGTCAAAAAAGGCGAAAAGGGCATCCAGATCATTGCTCCGGCTCCCATCAAGGAAGTGGAAGAACGCGAGAAAATCGACAAGGATACGGGCCTGGCTGTGCTGAACGAAAACGGTGAGCCGGAGATGGAACGTGTGGAGTATGTGGTTCCGCGTTTCCGCGTGACGACGGTTTTTGATGTTTCACAGACCGATGGGGAACCGATTCCGTCGCTGGAAGTGAACGAACTGACGGCCAGCGTCAAAGACTATGCGCTGCTTACGGCGGCAATCGAGCAGGTATCGCCTGTGCCGATGCGGTTTGATGAAATCGAAGGGGATGCCAAAGGCTATTACAGTGATGCAGACAAAGAAATCTGCATTCAGGTCGGCATGGGCGAGAGCCAGACCATAAAGACGATGATCCACGAAGTCGCTCATGCGATGCTGCATAACAGCGATTTGATGAAGCAGAACGGCGAGGAAAAAGACAGGCTCACGAAAGAAACCGAAGCTGAAAGCATTGCATTTACGGTGTGCTCGGCTCTGGGCATTGATACGTCCGATTATTCATTTCCTTATGTGGCAAGCTGGGCCAGCGGCAAGGAGATGAAGGAACTGAAAGATTCGATGGATACGATTCGATTGACCGCAGCCGACTTTCTGGAAAAGCTGGAAACGGCGGTGGCAGAAAGGAGTGCAGAGCGCATGACCGTGATGCAGTATGCGGAAAAGCTGATTGCCGACAAGGAGCAGGAGAAAACGATTTTCGATGATGAGCAGCGAAACCTCATCGTGAACTTCGCCTTTAAACTGGATGACCGGGCTGCAACGGAAGAACTGGTGAACGGTCTGGCGGCGGCACTGGCCGAGGATGACAAAGAAGAAGTCAACCGTCTGATGTACGATGCACAGGAGAAAATCGAAAATCTCCCGGATGGGATGATTGGACTTTCCGAAATGCACGACTACGGCTACCGGAAAGATGATGTGCTGCCGTTGACGAAAGAAGGCGCACGAGAATGGCATCGGCTGGGTGAGAGAATTTATCCGCTGTTCCGTGATGGCACGGTAGGCGATTATGTAAGCCAAGAGGGAATCGAGCAGCACGATGGCATTTTCGGTATTAGGGCTGACGCATGGGATGCGATTTTGTTAGAGCAACGGGAAGATTATGCTGAGGACGAGTACGCGCGTCCAGACTTTCAGCTGACAATAATAAACCGTGAACAGGCTCTACGGCTGTATGACGAGGAAAAGCAGATTTATCTCGTCCGCGTCAGCCCGTGGCCGATTCTTGTCACAGCACGAGAGGAAATCGAGCGCGGAAGTGATACCTTCCAGATTGCAATAGCAGATTTGGAGCAGGAGCGGAACATGACAGAACAGGAAAATGTGCTGCTGTATGGCAGCGAAAAGCAGTTCGGCATTTATCAGATTACAGAGCGTGACCCGGAACATAACTATCGTTTCATGGGGCTGGACTATGTGCGGAAGAAAGGCATGACGGTTTCCCGTGCAGATTATGACCTGATCTATACCGCACCGCTTACGGACAAGGATACGCTGGATGGCATTTATGAACGGTTCAATATCCAGCGCCCGGCAGACTTTACAGGGCATTCGCTGTCGGTCAGTGATGTGGTGGTACTCAATGATGGCAGTACGGTCAAAGCCTACTATGTGGACAGCATCGGCTTTGCTGAACTGCCGGAATTTTTCAAGGAAAGGAATATGGATTTGCAGAAAGAGAACCTTTTGAACGAAGAATTGCAGGAAATCGAAATCTTTAATAAGCCCGGTCTTTTCAGCAATGGCCGACTGCGGGATGAAGAAGTGCCGGAGGGCTTATATCGCTATGATCTGCGCGGCTCGGACTACGACCCCGGCCAGCCCATTACAGTGGAGAAAACGGTGGTGGTGAACCATGCAGCATCTGTCCTGATGGCCGAAGAACTTGACCTTGGCGCAGACGGGCGGCTGGAACTTGGCGAGGAAGGGCTGAACTTCACAGGCGCAGAGTTGACCGTGCGAGAGTTTATGGAGGAACAGCAGCAGAAAAGAAATGGACTGATCCACGGCGATTCCGACCACATCGCAGTCGAAGGGAATATCGGCACATGGTACGCCATTGATGAAACGGAGGTCGGCGGCGAGAGGTTCTTCCTGCTGGAACATGAGGAACACGGTGACATGGCGGCCTGCGTTGCAGTCAATGAGCAGGGCAAGCTGGTGGCAGAGGATTTGTGGAACGGCTTCGATGAAGATTTTCAGGAGGCCGTGCAGAAATATTTCTCTGAAAAATGGAATATGCCGAAAAAAGAAGATGTGGTATCGGAGATCATTGAAAAGGCTGCGCCGGTGCCGGACAACAGCGCGCAGGACTATTCGGATGTGCCTGTCTATTATGAGGCGTTCAGCTATGCCAAAGAAAATGACGAAGTAGATTTATACCGTACTTCCTATCGGCTGAACGGCGAGTGTAAGCAGGCAATCCATGAAGCGATTGCGGACAATTATGACGGGATGCACCTTGGCGATGATGCAGTCAATCAGGTGGTGCGGCAGTATGGCATGGAGCGTGTGGGCTACATCCTGGCGAACACTCTACACCATAAAAGCTATGATGGCCGCTTTTCTCACAGCAATAAGGAATGGGCAGAGCAGGTCAGTACCCCGGAACATAATGCAGACCGCATGACCTTCCGCACGGATTGGGTGGTTGACAGCCACCCGGCTATTCTGGATGGCTTTGTAACGATGTTCAGAAAAGAACTGGAAGCGCAGAAAGAACAGGAACAGCCTTTTGTAAAACAGTTCTATGTGGTCGAAAATTTGCAGGCCGCGCCTTTGAAAATTGAGCGGTTCGGCAATCTGGACGATGCAATGTCACAGTATCAGGCACTTCCCAGCCATTACATGAAAGCCTTGGGAGTGGAGAAGAATCCTGATCCGCTGCCGGGTTCACTGGATGTTTTGCAGTGCAGAAACGGCATTGACACCATCGTGGAGGACTATAAAACGGTTCCGGGCTGGGATAACCCGTATATCCAGAATCATGTTGTTCAGCCGTTGCAGGGGGCGTTAGCCGTGCAGGATGTGGAACTGGCCTACGAATTGCCGGATGCCTATTTCCACATCCAGACCTGTGACGATGGCTTCGACTATACCTTATATAATAAGGACTTCACGGAACGGGATGGCGGCATCCTTGAAACGGATGGAGATAAGCCTGTGCAGGAGGCTATGACGGAGTTGCTAGCAGAGTTTGGCTGTGATGCAGCAGAGGGTAAAGTCATGGACGCGGCAGAACTGCGGGAACAGGCCGATATGGTGGCAGAGCAGCAGGCAGAAGTTTTGAAAGAAAAACTCGCCGCAGAAAGACCTGCGCCGGAAGAAACGCTCAGCTTTTATGTTGCGGAGTGTTTGGAGTTTACGTTTGCGGGAGAGTTCCACGACCATCTGACGATGGAGGAAGCGTTGGAAGTCTACGACAAGATTCCGTCCGAACGGATGAACGCCGACAAGTGCATTGGATTCTGCATCGAGGAAGATGGCGGCTTTGTTGGAATGTATGAGTTGGTCGTGAACGATAAAGTGCAGCGCGAGAACATCAACTCCATCAACTATTTCAGGGATGATAAGTTGGTGCAGCAGGCCATTTCCGATATGGAAAAACTGATGGCGGCACGACAGCAGAGTAAGGAGCAGGAACGCGGCAGTACGAAAAAGTCTGTTCTGGATGCCCTGCGCAGTCTGAAAGCCAAAAAGCAAGAGCAGTCCGCACAGGAACAGCCCAAACCGCAGAAAAGTAAAAAGAGAGGAGATATTGAGTTATGAGCAATGTGCGTTTTGATGAACTGGAATTGATGCTGATGGCGATGTTTGAGCAGCCGACACTCAAAGATACGATTCAGGTGTTGACGGAGATCCAGCCGCTTGTGGCAGAGGATGCAGAGATGTCTGCGCTTGTCCAGCAGACCATCCCGAAGATGCAGCGGTTGACTGAGCCGCAGTTCAAGGGGCTGGAGCTGGAATGGCATAGGCCGGAGGATGATGCAGGAAAATGAGTTCAGATGTGTTTGCAATCTATCAGATCGATAATTCTGAGAAAAACCGTGAGTATCGCTGCCGCAGCTATGAATACCAGATTCAGCATGGCTTTATGATAACCGCAGACAATTATGGCACGGGCTACTCTGGTACGGCTTCACGGGGAATGGGCGCGGAAGCGATTCGTAAAAAGATGGAAAGCATTAACCCGGACAAATTCAAAATTAGAAAATTTGGGGTTAGTGATGTCATCGGATTGACTGCGGCAAGCAAAACCTCTTTTTTCTATGTTGATAAGGATAGGCTGGTGAGATTCAACGGCTTTTTCCCAAAGCCCCAGAGCGGCACATACCTGATTCTTGATGAGGGCGGCTATCAGGTGGCAGGGCAAAAAGGAACATGGCTGGTATCGGATGAAATAGAGGTCGATGGTCAGCGGTTTGTTCAGATGAGAAGTGAACAAACGAAGAATCCACCGCCGAGCATTATTCTTCACGAGAGTGGAGCCTTTGTGACGCAGACAGCTTTAGGTTTCGATGGAGAAGCTACCAGAAAGATGCGTGCCTTTTTACAAGGCCCAAAGCCTGAGCTGCTGCACCATCAGAAGTTCTTTGAAAACGGTACAGCGGAACGCGCCAAAGAATCCGGCACAGAGCAAAACTACAATATGATAGATGGCTGCGTCAACAATGTACCAAAAAAGCCCCGGCGTATTGGTGGCAGGTGGTCGGTGCTTGATCGGCTGCATATTAAGCAGGCTGAGCGGCGACAAAAAGACAATGCGCCGCAGCAGGAACAGGAAAGAAGCCGAAAAAGTTAAAATACCGTAATATCGTTGAGATGGCTTCCCCAAAAAGGAGGCCATCTTTTTTGCGCTAGAATCAAAAATGTAAAAAACTTTTTTACATTGCGATTGATTTCCTGAAGCTGATGGTATATAATAATAGCAGAAGGGAGAGATGAAAAATGCGTTTTGATGAACTTTTTGAAATGAGAAAACTGACAGGGACAAAATTAAAGGACTATATTCGCAGCAATGGATTCTCAAAAGTATCATTCTGCAAGAAAACAGAGATTTCTCGCCCTACTTTAGATAAGATTTTGAATGGCGAGATAGATAGCAAAAGCACTTTCGATAAGCACTTGAACAAGATTCTTACCAGTTTGAGCATTGACCCGGATACTTTGATGGGATTTTCACCGAGAGTGCAAAGTGTAGATGTAGATGCCGTGTACTCGCAGAATGCGCCGATTGATTATCAGATGAATGATAAGGCAAAGATGGAGTACGATCTGTTGCAGGATATTCTAAACCTTTGCAGTGTTTATTATTAAAGGCGGAAGGCTATGAGTGAGCGAATTACAGCAGACAACTTAGATGAAGTTATCAAAAGGAACGAAGTCATTGAGGAACAGATGAAGCAGAGTGCTTCGCTTATCTGGTCAAAATACAATCCGATGCAGATAAATTCTCCGATACAGTTGGCGTTACAGATTTTAAGACCGTATGGTTTGATACAGCTGCCGATTGATAATCATTATTTAAGCGGAGCAATTTTTGTTCGGGATGGAAAACGAATCCCCTTGATAAATACGGCACTTCCGAGAGCAAATCAGTATTTTACTGCGTGGCATGAGATTTATCATCTATTGTTTGATGAAGTTTCTTTTGACCATTTGATTGAATCCGAAATCCTGATGGAAGAACGAAAAGCAGAATACTTTGCTGCGCTTATGCTTCTGGGAAACCTTATGCCGTATTTTGAGGGCTTAAAGGATATGGAGTTCCAAGCAAAAGCGTTTCAGTGCATGAACGCTTTCCAAGCTCCCTATAAGGCGGTGCTGATTTCTCTGTATGAAAGTGCAGTAAAGAATGGGAATACGGCTATTGCGGAAGAAGTTAAGGAAAACTTTGATGTGCAGGTTGAAGATATTGCACAGAGATTCCGCGATTTGGGATTGGATGATTCCCTTGTACGGCCTTCGTATGTAGTAAATGTAAGTCCGCTACAAGAGAAAATCAATAAGACGATTCGCAATGAGCCGGAAGTGGAATACCATAAAGACAATGAAGCATTTCTGAAAACGGTTTTAAGTGAATTTAAAATGCTGACGGGAGAGGCCGATGCTTAATATACCAGAGTATAAAGAATATGGTGGGGAAACCAAAATAGCACTTATGGATAACTCATCACTGGCATTTATGCACGAGTTGAGCCAGAGAAGTTATCCATCTGATGGAATCCTCAGCGTATACGATTTGATTCTGATACCAAAGTGGGTAATGGAAGAAATTGAGGATTCTACATACAGAAGCACCTATGTTGAGCAGCTTCAGGCACAAGGGTATCCTATTCGTTGGATTGATGAAACAAAGTACGGTGCTTTTGTCAATGATGAAGATGTGAATCTGTACTACATCGTTGAAGCTGCGGTATCGCGTGTGTCAGAGTTGATGCGCTTCCTTCGCAGAAAAGTAAAAACCGAAGATCTGATTGATTTGCCTTCCGCAGAGGAATGGATGAACCGGCTGTACGATGAATGGCCAATTCATGGAAGAACGCTGTCAACGGGCCGCGCTCTTAAAAAGAATGCGGGAGAAATCTCGTTGACGATCCTTGCTGAAATATTCGCGTGGTATCATGATGAAGTGGACAGCCTGACAATCTATACGCAGGATACGGATGCGCATGAGTTCCAAACGAATGCAGAGCGCATTTTAATTGAAAATTCTGAATTTACTCCTGCGCTGGATTCTCCGATTTCGGTGGCCTTTAAGTCAAATGACTTTATTTTGTGCCAGATGTATCGTGAGGGAGCCTTGACTTTGGATGCGGTGCGGCAGCTTCGCCACAATGATAGAAAATTGACTTATACACGGCAGCAAGCGGATAAGTCGATTATTTGCCGCAAAGAAGTTATAACGAAAGAGCAGTTCATTGATTTGATTCAGGATGCGACAGTTCAAATCCTGTTCTAAGAGTAATATGGTAGAAAAGGGTCAGCCCTGGTCTTTCGTAGGAAAGACCAGGGCTGGCTTTTTGTTTTATAGAGAGTGTTCGTTCTTTCGGGATTGCTGCTGTTCGCGCCGTGCTTCTCGTTCTGTTCCCAGAATGTTATCTACATTGGCACATACAGTCTGGAGTTCCCTGTGGTAATCTTTGAAATAGTGGTAGGTGTCATACTGGGCATCTTTCTGAATGGTAAGCTGCTCCTTTTCAGCCCGGAGGTCTTTCATGGTCGGGAACCTTCCATCTGGGCAGTGCTGCTTTAGGATGCGGAGGGCTTCTTCATATTTGGCAATATCCTCTGCATGAGCCTGACGGAAAGATTTCTTATTGCCGGATTTCAAGAAATCACCATAGACTGATTTTGTAGAAAGATACTGGCCTAAATAACGAATCTGCTCATTGACTTTTTTCAATTTTGCTTCGGTGAATTTGGCATCACCTCGGGCTTTTGCCATTTTAGATTGAATGGCGTCAGTGGTATCGGAGAGTTTTTCGTAAGAATCGTATCCATGTTCCTGCACATAAGCGACTGTTCGTGCCATCTGCTGCAAATTGGAAATCTTGACTTTCTGCGCATAGGCGCGGCTCTGCTGTGCTTTTACGCAGGTCTGCAAGTCAACCACAAGGCGCAGGTCGGACTTAATGAACAAAATAGCCATAGGATCATCTGCTGCCCAATGAGGATTGTTCCGTTCTTTGTTCCGCGCATTTTCTGCAAAAATGCGGAGAAGCCTGTCGCGGTCATAATTAGAACCGAGAGCGCGGGCAGAAATAAATTTCTGTCGGTCAGCAGGAAGATAGCTGAATCGTCCGCGATGGTCTTTTACCAAAATTCCGTATTCTGCTTTTAATAATCGCTGAAACTCCTCAAAAGATGTGGCACGTTCCGCAATGTCCGAAATGGCATTGCGGATTTTTTCTTTATCGGTTTCAAAGGTGGTGTGCATGGGTGTAATGCCATCGCCCAGGAGTTCCATGTTTGCGATGTCCAGATTCAGTTGCCCACGCCGCTGCGCATGGTACTCCTGTTGTGTGATTTTATCCGCAGCAGGGGAGAGCAGATCGACCTGATGCAGCCCTTCGCGCTGGCAAATATCCATCAAAGATTTTTGCAGGTGCTTCAAGTAGTCTTTGGTAAGGTGGTGCTTGTAACCAGCCTTGCAGTCGATTGGCCGTTCGGTGTAGGTCTGAGGCTCTATATCGGATTTGCGCAGGCTGTTGATTATGATGTGGGTATGGATGTTGCCTGTTCCATTATTGCCATCTGTATGGGTGCAGACCAAAGCCTGATGCCCCGGAAAATTAGCTTTTGCGTATTCCAGCCCGATGGCCTGTGCACGTTCTCCTGTTAAATCGTGGTCGGCGTTATCTCTGGGGTCATGGCTGATAATGTAGTGGTGGCTTTTGATTTCATCATAGGTGTTGTTCTTATGGTACTGCTGGTTTAACAGTTCACATTCAAGGTCGAAAGTTTCGGGATTGCAGTTCAGCCCATCAAGGTAAAATTCTTCCCGAAGCAGCATATTCCCGCTTTCATCCAGAACGGGAACCAGATGAAACTCATCGTGCTGGTATTTCAGATAGTCGATGGCACTCCCATAATTGGCGTTTTTACTTGCGATGTGTTTTAGAATTGCCACGATATGCACCTCCAAGCTGAACGATTTCCTGCCGCAGTTCACGGATTTCTGCAATACACTTTTTCAGCTCTTCCAATATTCCTCGCGAAGCCAGACCACCGCCGTGGAAATAGCGGGCAATCTGATTGAGGTTGTTCCCGATGCCTGCGGCCTGCACCGTCAGATTCTGAATCTCGCCTAGATCGGCAACGATATTATAATTGACTTCCAGCTTTTCGCGGAGAGCCTGTTTGCGTACAAAAGTACCAATCGGGTATCCGGCGTCTTTAGCGTATCCGGCTACCAGCTCATATTCCAATTCTGTGAAACGGATGTAAACTCGTTTCCCCCTATGAAGCGATTCGTCTTTCTTTGGTCGAGCCATAGCATAATCCTCCTGCATTTTATAGTTGCAGAGCAACTCCCGATAAGCCGTAGGCGTTCGGCTGCGAACACATTCATGTGGAGCCAGATAGCCAAAATCCAAGATTTTGTGCGTACCGTGGGAATGGGGAACGGAATCCCCATCAAGATTGCCAGCCGGGAAAAACCACGAAAGTGAGTTTTGAGCGGCTATGGGCGAATCTTGCGCTAAGAGAGAAAAAAGCCCCACGACCTGGAAAATCGAGAATTGTCCTTATACCTATAACATTCTGGAAGCACCTTTTGGCAACCACTTGAAAAAATATTTTTGTGAAATTTCAAAATTGGGTTGCCAAACACCCCTTTTAGAATGCTATAGGTGAAGGGAGGTATTTGATGTACCAGAAAATGACGCATACACTTGAGGATTTGAAGAAATTGGCAGCGATGGAATTTCGGGATGTGAACCGTGAAGAACTGGTGGACATCAACGATGTGAAAATCAAGAAAGACCTGTCGCAGCGAGAACGGATGGTTGATTTTGTTTCACAGATCAAGAACCCCTACTGCTATCTTGACCGGGGAATGGTCGTAAAGATCAGTTTTGCCGGAGAGAACCGATTAGAGGACACACTGAAAAAATGCGCACGGACGCATCGGAGATAAAAAAGAAGAAAGCAAAAGAAAAATTACACTTTAGCACATTAAAGCGTTGACATGAACCGCGAAATATGAGATAATGGCTTTGGGTCAAAACAGAATATGCTAACTAAAGCCGATAATTTTCTTGGTTTATTGTCAGAACGACAAATAGATTAAGGAGGTTATCGGCTTTTTATGTTTTTTCAGGGAAATGAAAAATACAACTGCGCCACATATCTTCGTTTGTCGCGTTCGGATGGCGACCAGCAGGAGAGCAACAGCATAAAAAATCAGAGAGCACTGCTGAACGATTACATGGGGAAGCACCTGGAACTGCATAAGGTCGATGAGTATGTAGACGATGGATACAGTGGTACGAATTTTGAACGCCCGGATTTCAAACGGATGATGCAGGACATTGAGAATCGGAAAATCAACTGTATTATCGTCAAGGACTTATCACGATTCGGCAGAAACTACATTGAAACAGGACGTTATCTGGAAAGAATCTTTCCATTTATGGGAGTCCGGTTCATCGCCATCAACGATCATTATGACAGTGCGGAAGAAAACGATGATAAGGGACGTATCCTGATTCCGTTCAACAATCTTATCAATGACACCTACTGCCGGGATATTTCGCTGCGCGTTCGCAGTCACTTGGATGTGAAACGGAAAGAAGGTCAGTTCATTGGCAGCTTTGCAGGATATGGGTATCAGAAAGACCCGAAAGACAAGAATCATCTGATTATAGATGAATACGCTGCGGGCATTGTGCAGGAAATATTTAAACAGAAATTGAACGGAATGAGTTCACAGCGCATTGCCAGTCACTTGAACGAACTGGGTGTCCTGCCGCCGAACGAGTATAAGAGAGCCAATGGATTCAACTATACCTGCGGTTTTCAGGCTGGGCTGAATCAGAAGTGGACAGTGGTTTCCGTCAATCGTATTTTGAAAAATGAATCCTATACGGGAACATTGATTCAGGGTAAACGCAGGAAAATCAATTACAAAGTAAAAAAGAGCCATGATGTTGGAAGTGAAAACTGGATTCGGGTGGAAGATGCGCATGATGCCATTATCAGCAAAGGCGAGTTCCAGCAAGTACAACAGTTGTTGGAACTGGACACTCGTACCGCACCATCGCAGACAACAGTTTATCCATTATCAGGTTTTCTGCGCTGTGCAGACTGCGGGCAGAATATGATTCGCCGTACGGTGACGAAAAACGGAAAGAAGTATCAATACTATCAC
>SKFA01000538.1_pt1 | contig 26506 bp, 34 predicted proteins | sample 4820291 | NCBI WGS metagenome assembly SKFA01 (sample SAMN11008795, study PRJNA524170) | human gut metagenome | isolation source: fecal sample from pouch patient p30 | place: Israel: Tel-Aviv | reverse complement strand
CTCTTTAAAGTGATTCGAATGAAGTCTCGCTTCAGTACAAGCCTTCAGGCAGGATTTTATTGCACCCAGTCTTCAAACGTCAGACCAGCGACTCGCTCAAATTCACGCGTATTATTCGTCACCAGGATGGCGCCAGCGGCAATGGCATGTCCAGCAATGGCTGTGTCGTTTGGGCCGATTGGCGTGCCGGCAGCTGCTAGCGTGGCCTTAACCTCTGTTGTAGCGTCAACTGCGGCCCGATCCCAAGCCAGTATGGCATCAAGGCGCGCACAGAATGCGTCCACCAGCTGCACATGACGGGGCGAAGCCCTTTTACCGATGGCACCAAAACGCATTTCGGCATAGGTGATGGCTGACACCACTATCCGGTGACGGCGCAACACCGCTTGCTCTAGGCGTTTCAGCACCGCTTCCGGTTGTTCGCGCATGATATAAGAGCAGATATTAGTATCCAGCATGTAGGTTTTGGTCATAGCTCAAAACGTCCCTCGTCACTAACAACATTTTCACGCTCCGCCATAAAATCTGCGTCAGCTTTTTCCTCCTGGCGGAACGAACTCCAACTGGGTTTTACCGGCCGCAGGATGAGGGTATCGCCCTCGCGGATGATTTCCAGTTCGTTCACGCCGTCAAAGTCCAGATCGCGGGGCAGACGGATGGCCCGGTTATTACCGTTCCTGAATACAGATACAGTTCGCATGATTACTCCTCTGGTCGTCACTCCGACGCTGTGCCGATACCGGCGATTTATGTAAAGTACCGTGAGCGCTTTGCATATGCTGAGTATATGTCAGGCAAAAACGTAAGTATAGGGCTGACATATGTGCATGATAAACGTCCAGCGCTGTCGCATTTAGCAGTACCTGTGGGGGCATTAAATCGCTGGGCATAATCCACTAACGTTTAGTGTCCAGATTCGTCTTCGCATTTTCTAAACTAACGCCTCGGATTATGCTGTTTTGTTTGTTTCGCCTGAGAATGTATACCTTGCGGGGAATCCCTTTTCTTAGCAGGCAGACATGAGCACACATACCCGCATTCGCAAATTCAATACCAAAGACACTTACCCCAACCAGTCGCTGGATAACGATCTTTGCCAGGCGGTTCGCGCAGGCAATACCGTTTATGTTCGCGGTCAGATTGGCACTGACTTCGAAGGCAATCTGGTAGGGCTTGGCGATCCGGCCGCGCAGGCCGAGCAGGCGATGAAAAACGTTAAACAGTTGCTGGAAGAGGCGGGCAGCGATCTGTCACATATCGTTAAAACCACCACCTATATTATTGACCCCCGCTACCGCGAGCCGGTTTATCAGGTGGTCGGCAAATGGCTCAAGGGCGTGTTTCCTATTTCAACAGGGCTGGTGATTTCCGGGCTCGGTCAGCCGCAATGGCTGATGGAAATTGATGTTATCGCCGTGATTCCGGACGACTGGCAGCCCAAGGTGGGAGAATAGCATCATGACGTTATCCATTATTGGACGTTGCTCGAAAACCGGCCAGATGGGCATCGCCATCAGTTCCTCCAGCATCGCTGTGGGCGCGCGCTGCCCCTGGCTGCGCAGCAAAGTCGGGGCGGTATCGACCCAAAACATCACCTTACCGGCGCTGGGGCCGCGCATTCTTGACAGGCTGCAGCAGGGCGCTACCGCCGAAACCTCGCTTAAAGCCGGGCTGGACACCGATGATTATGCCGCCTGGCGCCAGGTTACCGTGATGACAACGGATGGACAAAGCGCGTTCTATAGCGGCGAGAAGACGCTGGGCGTCAACAACGCGCTGAGCGGAGAGAACTGCGTGGCCGCGGGCAATCTGCTGGCGAATCCCGATGTGATTGCCGCGATGGTGCAGGCCTTCGAACAACGGTCGGGACACCTTGCCGACAGGCTCATTGCCGCGATGCAGGCAGGCATGAGCGCAGGGGGAGAAGCGGGCCCGGTGCATTCGGCGGCGCTGTCGATTGTGGATTCTCCCGTCTGGCCGATTGTTGATTTACGCGTCGACTGGACCGACGCCGACCCCATCGATGAACTCAACCAACTCTGGCAAGCCTATCAGCCGCAGATGCAGGACTATATCACGCGCGCGCTCGACCCCACTCAGGCGCCGAGCTACGGCGTGCCGGGCGACGAGTAACCGCAAGGAGAGATGATGATTACCAGTCGCACACTGCTTGAGCGCCTAGTGGCGTTTGACACCACCAGTCGCGAATCCAACCTGGCGCTGATCGATTTTGTCTGGCACTACCTGACCGACCTGGGTGTCAACTGCGAGCTGATCCACAACGCCGGGCGCAGCAAAGCCAATCTTTATGCGCGGCTTGGCCCGGCCGGAAGCGGCGGCATACTGCTCTCAGGCCACAGCGATGTGGTGCCGGTGGATGGGCAGAACTGGAGCGTACCGTCTTTTGCCTTGTCAGAGCGAGACGGCAAGCTGTACGGCCGCGGCACAGCGGACATGAAAGGCTTTATCGCCTGCATGCTGGCGGCAGTGCCGCATTTTCTTGCGCAGCCGCTCGCACAGCCGCTGCATCTGGCGATTTCTTATGACGAAGAGGTAGGCTGTCTTGGCGTGCGTACTTTGCTGGATGTGCTGGCCAGTCGCCCGGAAAAGCCCGATCTCTGCCTGATAGGCGAGCCTACCGAACTGCAGCCGGTGCTCGGTCACAAAGGCAAGCTTGCCGTGCGCTGCGAAGTGCAGGGCGCGGCCTGCCATTCCGCCTACGCGCCGCAAGGCGTTAACGCCATCCAATATGCCGCGAAGCTGATCCACCGCCTGACGGCTATCGGCGAGGTGTTCGCCGCGCCGGAACGCCAGGATACGCGTTTTGATCCGCCGTTCACCACAGTGCAAACCGGCCTGATTCAGGGCGGGCGGGCGCTGAATATTGTGCCTGCCGAATGCACATTTGACTTTGAAGTTCGCACGCTGCCGCAGGATGACGCGCAGCAGGTGGCGGAGGAGCTGGAACGCTACGCGCAGCGCGAACTCCTGCCGCAAATGCGCGCCGTGAACAGCGACACCGAGATCCGCTTTTATCCCCTCAGCAGCTATCCCGGTTTGTACACCGCCGCGCAAAGCGCCGCCGCGCAGCTGCTCGCCCATCTCACCGGCTCTGAGGCGTTCAGCACCGTGGCCTTCGGCACCGAAGGCGGCTTGTTTCATCAGGCCGGCATCCCCAGCGTGATATGCGGGCCGGGCAGTATGGCGCAGGGCCACAAACCGGATGAGTTCATCACAATCGAACAACTGGATGCATGCGACGCCATGCTGCGCCGCCTTGCCGGATGGATGAGTCTGAAGGCGTAAAACCCCATTCTGCCAACGTCGCGGGCGGTCCCGGACCGTCCGTACGCCGCGTCGTCTCTTTCTCTGCTTTAACTTTTCCAAACGCCAGCTTCAGGAAGCACTAACCGCGTAACGCGCGTTTAAGCCGTATGCTGGTGGCAAGCATTTGACAGCTCGTTTCTGGAGATTCCATGGTAAGTGCAGAAGTCACCACATTTCCGCAGCCCGCAAGGCTGCATCCCGCCGAGAACAAAGCCAATGTTGCCGTGCGGCTTGATGGCGTACTGAAACGCTTTGGCGACGCCATCGCGTTACATAAAATTTCCCTTACCATTGAGGAAGGAGAGTTTATTACGCTGCTCGGCCCGTCCGGCTGCGGCAAGACGACGCTGCTGAATCTGATGGCGGGTTTCGCCGAAGCGGATGGCGGCGAAATCTTTATTGATGGCGAACTGGTCACTGAGATCCCGCCATACCAGCGTGAAATCGGTATTGTGTTCCAGAACTACGCGCTGTTTCCGCATATGACGGTCGAGAAGAACGTGGGCTACGGCCTGCGTATGCGCGGCGTGCCAAAAGCTGAAATCGTCGAGCGCGTCGAACAGGCGCTGGCGCTGGTGAAACTGGCTGGTTACGGTCATCGCAAGCCGCGTGAACTCTCGGGGGGGCAGCAGCAGCGCGTGGCGCTGGCGCGCGCGCTGGTGATCCGCCCCAAAGTGCTGCTGCTGGATGAACCTTTCTCGGCACTGGATAAAAATCTGCGCCTGTCGATGCAGGTTGAGCTGAAAGCGATTCAGCGCAAGCTGGGCGTCACCACTGTGTTTGTGACCCACGATCAGGGCGAAGCGCTGAGCATGAGCGATCGCGTGGTGGTGATGTCGGCGGGACATGTGCGCCAGATAGACACGCCGGATGAAATCTATCGTCGTCCGCAGGATGCGTTTGTCGCGAGCTTTGTCGGCGATGTGAACATCGTGCCGGGGCGCTACGCCGGTCGCGACGGCGCGGCGGTGCTGGAGCTGGGTGGCAATGTGTTGCGTCTGCCGGCGGACCGCGTGCATGCCGACATTGGCGAACGCCTTGACGTTTACATGCGCCCGGAAAACATCCAACTGGCGCCGCTTGGCCCGCGTTCGCTGTTCAGCGCTACGGTAATCACCCATGTCTTCCAGGGCGATCATGTGGATGTGCATCTTGATGTACCCGCGCTCGGCAACGCCTCGCTGTTTGCGCGCCAGTCGGGACTCGATTCGCTGTCGCGCTGGCCGGTGGGCAGCCTTGTCGGGGTAAGCGTGGATGATGAAGGCGTTTGCGCGTTCAGCGCGGCGAAGCAGGGATAAAGACCGATGATACCTGAGATGATGAATGCGGTCATTGCGCGCCAGCCGGGCGGCCCTGAGGTGTTAGAACAAGTACAGCGCGCGGTGCCGCAGCCTTCGGCGGGCGAAGTGCTGATTCGCGTCGCCAACGCGGGGGTGAATCGTCCCGATATCATGCAACGCAACGGCATGCCGCTGCCGCCAGGCATCACCGATGTGCTGGGGCTGGAGGTCTCCGGCACCGTTGTGGCGCAGGGTGCGGGCGTTGAATCTCCCGCTATCGGCGCGCCGGTGATGGCGCTGCTCAACGGCGGCGGTTACGCCGACTATTGCGTGGCGCGCGCCGAGCTCTGTTTATCCGTGCCGAAAAACCTGCCGCTCGCGCAGGCGGCGGGCGTGCCGGAAGCGGCGTTTACCGTGTGGCATAACCTGTTCGAGCTGGGGCGTATGCAACCGGGTGAAAGCGTGCTGATTCACGGCGCGGCCAGTGGTGTGGGTACGTTCGCCATTCAGTGCGCGCAGGCATGCGGGGCGCGAGTGATAGCCACGGCGGGCGGCACAGATAAGATCAGGGCGCTGCGACAGCTTGGCGTAGGGCGCGCCATTGATCGTCACAGCGAAGATTTCGTCGCGGTTATCCTTGAAGAAACCCAGGGACGCGGCGTGGATATAGTACTGGATAATGTCGGCGGCGATTATGTAGCGAGCAACCTGAGCATACTGGCGCCTGGTGGACGTCATGTCAGCCTGTCATTTATGCAGGGCGCAAAAATTGAACTCGATTTGCAGCTGGTGATGCGCAAAGGGCTGAGCCTGACCTCTTCAACGCTGCGGCCAAAGAGCCCCGTCGAGAAAATGCGACTGGCGCAGCGCATCAGCCGCCATCTGCTGCCGCTGATCGCCGCGGGTAAAATCACGCCGATCCTTCATCAAACCTTACCGTTAGCACAAGCTGCGGACGCGCATCGCATTCTTGAAGCCAATACCAACATCGGCAAAGTGCTGCTGCAGGTGGCGCCATGATGCAACTTTATTTTGCCGCCACCTCTGCCTACGTACGAAAAGTGATGGTATGCGCGACGGTGCTTGGCCTTGCTGATGAGATTGAACCGCTGGATTCCGCCGCGCATCCGATCGAGCGCGACGAACGCATCGCCACGTTTAACCCGCTGGCCAAAGTCCCGGCACTGCGCACCGAAAGCGGGCTATGCCTTTACGACAGTCGGGTCATTTGCGAATACCTCAACGCGCGTGCCCGCGGCGGGCTCTTCCCGGAAGGCGGCGACGTGCGCTGGGGCAGCCTGGCAAGACAGGCGCTGGGCGATGGGATAATCGATGCGGCATTGCTGGCGCGCTACGAATTCAGCACGCGTCCGCCGGAGAAACAGTGGCAAAACTGGGCGGACGCGCAGCTGAAAAAGGTTGCCGCCGCGCTGCTGGAGATTGAGCGTCAGGTCAGTGATTTTAGCGACCGCCCCAATGATATTGGGCTTATCGCCATCGGATGCGCGCTCGGTTATCTCGACTTCCGCTTTGCGGAACTCAACTGGCGCGCCAGCCATCCGCTGACCGCCGTATGGTTCGCCGCTTTTGATGCGCACCCGGCCATGGTCGCCACGCGTCCGCACGTTTAATCAGGAGCTTGCATGTCGCAGCAAATCTATTTTCTCAACGGTCCTAACGCCAACCTGTACGGACTGGATAAAAACGGCGCTTACGGCAGCGAAAGTTTTGTCAGCATCGGCGAGCGCTGTCAACGTCGCGCCGAATCGCATGGCGTAGTGCTGCACTTTCGCCAGAGCAACCACGAAGGGGTGCTGGTCGACTGGATTCAGGAAGCGCGCCAGAACGCGGCCGGATTGATAATCAACGCTGCGGGACTGACCTACCGTTCAGTGCCGATTCTGGATGCGCTGCTGATGTTTGACGGCCCGATCATCGAAGCGCATATGAGCAACATCTGGAAGCGCGAGCCGTTCCGTCATCACTCTATGGTGTCGAAAGCGGCGACCGGTGTGATCGCCGGACTGGGCGCGCTGGGTTACGAACTGGCGATTGACGCGGTGGTCAACCTGATGGAGACACCTGCCGCATGAGCACGTTAGTGTTTTACAGCGAATTCGACAGTTTCGAAGAGTGGTCTGCCTTGCTTGCACCTTACTTGCCCGGCGTGACGATTTGCCGCGCCGAAACGGTGCAAAAACCTGATGAGGTGCACTATGCACTGGCATGGAAACCGCCGCGCGGCTTCTTTGCGCCGTACCGCAATCTCAGGCTGTTGGTCAATCTTGGCGCGGGCGTCGATTCGCTGGTCGGGCGCAACGACCTGCCGGATATTCCCATTATTCGTCTGTCCGATCCGGATATGGCGCGCATGATGGCCAGCTATGTGCTTTTTGCTGTGCTGCGTTACGCACGCGACATCCCGGCTTTTGAGCGCGCGCAGCGTGAACGACGCTGGCGCTATCTGCATCCGCGCGCGCCTGCCGGCATCCGCGTCGGCGTGCTGGGGTTAGGGGAGTTAGGCGCGTATGCGGCGCGCGAACTGGCGCGTCAGGGCTTCGATGTGCGCGGCTGGTCGCGTTCGAAAAAAGAGATTGCAGGTATTCGATGCAGCAGCGGGCTGGCCTCACTGGATGATTTTCTCAGTCAGAGCGACATTCTGGTGGTGATGCTGCCTCTGACGCCGCACACGACCAGCTTGCTCAGCGCGGAACGGCTGGCGCGCCTGCCTCAGGGCGCGGCGTTCATCAATGTATCGCGCGGCGCGATTGTCGATCAGGCGGCGCTGACGGATGCGCTGCGTTCAGGGCAAATTGCTGAAGCCACGCTGGATGTATTCGATCGCGAACCGCTGCCGCCGCACGACCCGCTGTGGCAGATGGACAATGTGCTGATCACGCCGCATCTGGCCTCGGTCGCCATTCCCACCAGCGCCGCGCGGCAGGTCGCTGAAAACATCCAGCGCGCCGCGCGCGGCGAACCGGTGACTAATCAGGTGTTCCCGGAGCGTGGCTATTAAACTGTCTGCCGTCACGCCACCCGCACCACCTGCGGATCGAAATAGCTCGGCGCCGCCATGCCAGGAATATACTGGTCTGAGATAAACATACGGCAGCGTTCGGCGAAGGCGTTAACCACCATGGAGTGCTGTGTGTTGGCGACGGTGGCATAACCGAGTTGCATTGGCTTATTCACCCCGGCCAGCCGCACGCGAATCAGGCGTTTTCCGTCCTGGGAGAAATGCGCTTTCGGCCGTACGTTGGCGATGCCAAATCCCACGCCGTTAGCCACCATCGCACGCACCACTTCCATATTGCTGGAGCGCATGACAACATTCGGCGCGACGCCCGCCTCGCTAAACAGGCCAAGGAAATATTCACGGCTCCATGGCATATCCAGCAGAACCATGGGCATCGCTACCAGATCCTCAATCGTCACTGCCGATTGTGTCGCGAGCGGATGATGTTCGCCCACCATCACATACGGCGGCAACTGCGCCAGCGATGTGAAGGCGATATCATTGGCTGGCACTAGATCGTAGGTCAGGGCGATATCGATATCAGCGGACCGCAGCTGTTTCAGCAACTGTTCATGGTTGCCCTCCACCAGCGTGATCCGCACGCCCGGAAAAGCACGGCCAAAACCAAAAACAAGTTCTGGCGTCAACATGGGTGCCAGGGTATCCAGACAGCCCACACGCAACGGGCCACGCACATTGTTCAGCGATTCCGATGCAATGGTATAGAGATTCGACATCTGTTCCAGAATCAGCTTCGCCTCTTTTAACACTTGATGACCGATAGAGGTCAGCGACACGCCCTGAGCATGGTGGCGCACAAATAGCTGTACGCCCAGTTCAGATTCGATGTGGGTGATGGCGGCAGAGATTGACGGCGATGAAACATGAATACGTTCCGACGCGCCAATAATGCTGCCAGCTTCACCGGATGCGACAAAATATTCCAGCTGACGCTGGGTGATGCGACTGAGCATGCAGGTTCTCCTGGGAGTGCTGGCGCGATCGTGTCGCGCCAGTCATTCTAATAGTGGCAGTTATCCTGCATTTATCATGCCAAAAGCCAAATCACAGCATATTCACCTGCCTGAGCCGCAGCTTTTATTGTCCTTACCATTGGTTAAGAAAATCCGTCGCAACGCCGCGCTTTTTTAGCGTCAGAAATCCTGATGCAACGGCGAGGAAAAGGCTGTTTTACCGAATCTGCTCGCAGCGGCATTATCGATTTCACACTAGGGAATACCGTTTGCACCGTTTTTGGCGCGCCGGATTTCAGATTGCTACAACAGCCATTTCATGCATTGGGGACGAGAATATGTTGCGTAAGATTTGTGCCTTAACGTTGTTGACCACGAGCGTGCTGTGCGCAGGTAATGCAATGGCCGCTGACAAGCTGATTGTCAGCACCTGGGGCGGCAGCTTCAGGGATTTGATTGACGAAACTATCGCCAAAGAGTTCACCAAAGAAACCGGCGTGGAAGTGCAGTTTGTTACGGGCGGTACCATCGACCGTCTGAACAAAGCCAAACTGGCGGGCGGCTCGCCGGAGACGGACGTGACCTTTACCACGGCGCATGTGGGCTATCTGTATGCCAATAGCGGCCTGTTTGAAAAACTCGATATGAGCAAAATCCCGAACGCGACGAATCTGGTGCAGCAGGCGAAAGTCAGCCCTTTTCACCTCGGCGTGTGGGGCTATGTTTACACCATCGGCTACCGTCCTGACATGGTGCCGAAGGGCGAAACGTTTGAGAGCTGGAATGATCTGTGGAAACCAGAGCTAAAAGGCACGCTGGCGCTGCCAGACTGGGATCCGAGCCATATTATCGCAGTTTCCGCCAAGCTCTCCGGCACCGATGCGGCGCACTGGGAGCAGGGTCAGGCGAAGCTGAAAGCGCTTATCCCCAACATCAAATCTTTCTATACCGATGACGCTAACAGCCAGCAGCTGATCTCCACTGGCGAAACGCCCGTGCAGGTCATGCTGTCGATGAACGCCTATAACATGATTTCCGAAGGGGTGAACATCAAACTGGCGATGCCGAAAGAGGGCGCGATTTTGGGCGTCGATACAATCGGCATCAACAAAGGCACCAAACATAGCGAGCTCGCTTACAAGTTTATGAATATTGCCCTGAAACCTGAAATTCAGGAGCAGGTGGCGAAGATCTATCGAGGCAGCCCGACTGTGACCAACGCGCATATCGATCCAGAACTGGCGAAACTGCCGGGTATGCTGACTACGCCTGAGCAGTGGAACGCCACCATCAATACTGATCCGAAACTACGTGCCGAGAAAACCGCCGAGTGGCGTCAGTGGTTCTCTGAAAACATCATGTCTCATTGATTTATCGGGCGACTCTCGGGCCGCTCCGTTACTACTGGCAACACATTATTCAGGCAGCAACGTCTATGACGAGAAAACCGACATTTTTACCCTGGTTTATTATTCCCGCCACGCTGACCGCGTTCGGACTGGTTGTCGCCATGTGCGCGGTAATGCAGTTCAGCGTACGCGCCTATATTCCCGGTTCGCTCGACGTGGGCGGATTCACCCTGGCGAACTTCAACGGCCTGTTTAAATCCATCTATGCCGATGCCTTTATCAACACCGTCTGGCTGAGCGCCAAAACTGCTGTCTTTGGCCTGCTGATGAGTTATCCGCTGGCTTATGCGCTGGTGCGAACCCGCACCGTGTGGATCAAATCCGCGATTCTGATAATCGCGATTACGCCGCTGTTTCTCGGCGAAGTAGTGCGTACCTACTCATGGATTATCGTACTGGGCAACAGTGGCTTTCTGAACAGCCTGCTGCTGGCGCTGGGAGTCATATCAAAACCCATTCAGTTTATGTTTACGCAAACTGGCGTGGTTGTGGCACTGGTGCACGTCACTATGCCGATCATGGTTCTGATGCTGGCGACCGCGCTGTCACATATCAGTCCTGATTATGAAAAAGCTGCCACCAGCCTTGGCGCAGGCCCGATCCGCGCCCTGCTGACAGTGACAATACCACTCTCCATCCCCGGTATCGTCTCCAGTCTGACCACCGCGTTCGCCTGGACCTTCAGCGCCTTCGCCACGCCGCAACTGATTGGCGGTGGACGCGTGAGCACCGTGGCGACAATGGTCTATCAGCTTGGTTTTTCGTCGATGAACTTCCCGTTTGCCGCTGCGCTGAGTATTGCCGGTTTGATCCTGACCATTCTGTTGTTGATGGCGCTGAAACGCATGACCCGATTCCTGCACGCGATGGGAGGGCATTAAGATGACCCGTTCGATGAACGATAAACTGGTGACGCTGGCGGGCCGCCTGCTGGTCGCTGCTATACTGATTTTTGTAATGCTACCGACCATCGTGGTGTTTATCTCCTCGTTCAGCAGCACATCAGTGCTGTTCTTTCCTCCGAAAGGCTGGTCGCTGCGCTGGTTTGAACGCGCGGTGAGCTACGATGATTTCCGTCACGGTTTCTCGTCAGGGCTGATTGTCACCGCATGGGCGTCATCGCTGGCAGTTATCATCGGCGCCACACTGGCAATTGCCATTGAGCGCTATTCGTTTCCGTGTAAGCAGATTCTGGAAGGGATCCTGCTTTCACCGCTGTTCATTCCGCACTTCACCATTGGGTTGGGTATGCTGATGCTGGTATCACAGCTCAACCTCGGGCGCGGTTACCCGCTGGTAATTTTCTGCCATATCGTACTGGTGCTGCCGTTTGTGTTGCGCAGCGTCTATGTGTCGCTGAAAAATCTCGAGCAGCGCATTGAGCTGGCGGCGGCCAGTCTCGGTGCCTCGCCGCTGCGGGTAGTGTGGACAATCACCGTGCCGCTGATTTTACCAGGCCTGTTTGGCGGATGGCTTTTTGCCGCGATCCTCTCTTTTAACGAATTTACTGCCTCGCTGTTTATTACCACACAGGCAACACAGACGTTACCAGTGGCAATGTATAACTATGTACGTGAATTTGCAGACCCGACACTCGCGGCCCTGTCGGTTATATATATTGTCGTGACAGCAACGATGTTAATTATCGCCAATAAGTTTTTAGGCCTCGGGAAAGTTTTAAACGTCGAAGCCAGACATTAATAAATAGTGATGCAATGCGCTTTGGATTTTCCGAAGCGCTGCATTTTAACAGCCTGATTATCATTAATACGACACCCGATTACGCTTAGCGAAGAAAATATCGAGGGTCGCTTATATCCAGGGGTTCAATATGTCAGTCGAAAAGATTAATACTGTGATTGTCGGCGCGGGTCAGGCCGGTATTGCTATGAGTGAACATCTGGCGCAGATGGGCGTGCCTCACGTCGTCCTGGAACGCAGCCGCATCGCTGAGCGCTGGCGCTCCGAGCGCTGGGATTCGCTTGTGGCGAACGGGCCAGCCTGGCATGATCGCTTCCCGTCGCTAAAATTCGATAATATCTCTCAGGAAGCCTTCCCGCCGAAAGAGCGCATGGCACAGTATTTTGAAGACTATGCGAAGATGCTTGATGCGCCAGTGCGCACCGGGGTCGAAGTGCATCAAGTTGTGCGGTTGCTCGGACGTAGCGGATTCAAAGTAGTGACCTCAGCCGGCGAATTTGAGGCCGACAATGTAGTGGCCGCTACCGGCCCGTTCCAGAAGCCCTCCTTTCCGCAAATCGTGCCGGAAACCACAGGATTGCAGCAAATTCACTCCTCAGCCTATAAAAATCCGCAGCAGCTGCCTGCGGGCGGCGTATTGGTGGTAGGAGCAGGAGCTTCAGGCACGCAAATTGCGGAAGAGCTACGTAAGTCGGGCCGTGAGGTTTATCTGTCGGTCGGCGAACATTACCGTCCGCCACGCGCTTACCGCAACAGAGATTATTGCTGGTGGCTCGGCGCGCTTGGTCTGTGGGATGAAGTCAAAATCAAGCCGAAGAAAGAGCATGTGGCATTTGCGGTAAGCGGCTATGAAGGTGGCAAAACCGTGGATTTCCGGCGTCTGGCGCATATGGGCATTACGCTGGTGGGCATTACGAAAAGCTGGGATAACGGCGTGCTGAGTTTTGCCGAGGGGCTCGCGGAGAATATCGCTGAAGGCGATAAAGCCTACTTTGACGTGCTGCGCGACGCCGATGCTTACATTGAACGCAACGGGCTGGATCTGCCACCGGAGCCGCAGGCGTGGGAGCTACTGCCGGATCCGGAATGTCTGCTCCATCCGCTGACGCAATTAGATATTGCCGAAGCGGGCATTACCTCGATTATTTGGGCGACGGGCTTTAAATTTGATTTCAGTTGGTTACAGGTTGATGCATTCGATGAAAAAGGCCTGCCGTTTCATAAACGCGGTATTTCTGCTGAACGCGGCATTTATTTCCTCGGCCTGCCGAATCTGGTAAACCGTGCGTCATCATTTATATATGGCGTATGGCATGACGCTAAATATATTGCCGACCACATCGCATTGCAGAACGTTTATACCAACTACGTTAAATCGTAATTCCCAGCGGCTCGTTTCATCATACCAGTGGCTAAGCAGATAATATTTAGCCACTTTTAGTGGATAACCGGTGTGACTATTACCTGTATTGAAGAGTTACGGCAACTTGCGCGTAAGCGCGTGCCGAAAATGTTTTACGATTATGTGGATGCAGGCTCCTGGACTGAATACAGCTATCGTGCCAACGAAGCGGATTTGCGCCGCCTGGAGTTTCGCCAGCGCGTGGCAGTCGATATCGCCGGGCGCAGCACCGCCACAGTGATACTCGGGCAGGCCGTGACGATGCCAATGGCAATTGCGCCCACCGGTTTAACCGGCATGATTCATCCCGACGGCGAGATCCTTGCTGCGCGTGCGGCGAAACGGTTTGGCATTCCCTTTACACTATCAACCATGAGTATTTGCTCGATGGAAACGGTGGCGCAGGCAACGGATTATCATCCATTTTGGTTCCAGCTTTATGTCATGCGTGATCGCCACTTTGTCGAGAATCTTATCGATCGTGCAAAAGCCGTGAACTGCGGAGCGCTGGTTGTTACTATGGACTTGCAGGTGTTTGGCCAGCGCCATAAAGACATCAAAAATGGCCTGTCTACGCCACCTAAAATGACGCTGCGCAACCTTTTGGACATCGCTGTCAAACCTCGCTGGTGTCGTAATATGCTCGCCACGCGTAACCGTAACTTTGGCAATATCATCGGCCACGCAAGCGGCGTTGATAATATCGATGCGATGGTTGAGTGGACAGCCCAGCAGTTCGACCCGCGTCTTTCCTGGCAGGATATTGAGTGGATTAAACAGCGATGGGGCGGCAAGCTGATCGTTAAAGGTATTATGGATGTAGAAGATGCGCGACTGGCGGTAGCGGCGGGGGCAGATGCCTTGATTGTCTCCAATCACGGCGGGCGTCAACTGGATGGCGTGTCGTCATCGATTACTCTGTTACCGGAGATAGTCTCGGCAGTAGGCGATCGGATTGAAGTGCATTTTGATGGCGGTATTCGTTCCGGGCAGGACGTGCTGAAGGCAATTGCGCTGGGAGCGAAAGGGACTTATATCGGGCGCAGCATGCTGTATGGATTAGGGGCGCTTGGGGAAGAGGGTGTAACGATGGCGCTTAATATCATTCGTAATGAATTCGATTTATCGATGGCATTTTGCGGCAAGACCAATGTTGCTGCGGTTGATGCAAGCATCCTGCGGGGTAATGTATTTTCGGCGCAGCACAATACTTGAAGGGATAGGGTTGTTCGGACGTAAGTTCTCTGCTCATGGTTATTCGTAATTCACTGGATTCATTTTTCTTAACTTTTTCCTACGATAGCCATTTTACCAGCAAACAATAAGCCCCCTTACGGGGGCTATTTCAGTCGGTGTAGCGTAAACGCGCGCGGCGTTCCTGCATAGATTGCCCATAGTGCTGGCGCTGGTGGCCGCACATCCAACAGCTACAAAGGCAGGGTGTGCGCGCTACCATTCCGATCGCGGCCGCGTTACCGTCGCCTGCATTGCTATACATGCGACGTTTCGCCTTCAAACGGCGCGCATGATGGCGGCGTTTGTCTCGTTTCATACACATTACTCCTGTCAGAGGCGGCGGCACTATGCCGCCAGCTTAGCTGTTCGGAGTATGTGAAAGGACGGAAGAGCATTTTTCTCATTAAATACATGCCTGTATGGGTCCACCACATATTGCAATTTTTACTCTCACGTAAAATATAGTCCACTGGCGTCATCAGTTCGAGTGATTTATGTGGCCTTTTGCTGTTATACAGCACCAGATATTCAGCCATTCTTTGATTAAACAAATTCAGGTCCTCAAAAAGCAACAATTCATTGAATTCAATAAATTGTTCTCTAAGTGTCCGGTTAAATCGCTCACAGGTCGCATTCATTTTCGGTGTGTACGGATAGGTCCAGATGTGTTTAATCGAGGCTTCCTGTAGCGTTTTATCAAAGTTACCGAGGAACTCCTTACCGTTGTCAGTGACAACTTGTCTGATAGCGACAGGAAAGAGCTTTGTGGCCTTGCTGAAGAAATGGCTGGTAATATCGCTGTTGAGTGAAGGGACCGCCAGGGCCAGCGCATAGTCGCTGTGCTCGTCGATCATGGTAATGATATAGCGGCGTAGGTCCCCCATCCTGAGTTCAATCGCGTCCATCCCTATGAGTTCGCCTGTTTTTACCGGGCGGTATTGTTTTGGTCTTCTGGGCTTCACTGAGCGTTTTTTTATCAACCGGGCTTTGCCCCTGGCGTTGAGGCGTACGGGGATCATCCGCATTTTATCGTGAGCACCAGCAATGATTCTTCCAATGAGAGTGTTTCATCGCATAAGCAGTTGCTCGGTAATACCCAAAATAGCCGACACCGATATGCTGCATCAACATCTGGCAATCCCTCCTTTAGTGTTCTGAGGCAATTGCAATATCTGTGTGAACTTACACAGGAGAAGAAGGCCATTGTTAACGCCATGCTGTAATGTCCCCTCTGGGGCTGCGGCTACTATATGAGAAGCAAGCTGAACCCTGAGTACCGAGATACTGACAGAACGATTCAGCAGTGAAGAGGCCGTGGAACAAGGATGTGTTCCTGGTGAGTTTTAATGTCTGGTAGGCAAATGAAAGAGATTGAGCTGACAAGAAAAGCGGAAGAGGATATGAAGGCTATCTGGGACTATAGCTTCAGGCAATTCGGTGTTATCCAGGCGGATGAATCTATCGGCCGGATAGCAGCAGTGTTTGACATGATCGGCATGCACGAAATAGGAACGCAGAGTGCAGGACTTCGCCACAGCAGGAAAACTGTAATTACATCAGTAGGTAAGCGACTAAAGAGGTTTAAGCCAGGCAGAAGCCTGGCTTTATTTTAACTGATTATTTTTTTGTTCTTTCCTTGAAATACATTTCAACGTCTTCAAGGCTTTTTCCCTTCGTTTCAGGAACATAGAAACTGAAGATGCTGAACGCTACGCATATGGCTGAAAACAGCCAGAACGTGGTCGAAGCACCCAGCCCGTTAAGCATGGGCAGGGACAATAGCGCGATGACCAGATTAGTCGCGAAAATGACGAAGATGGACAGGCTGGTGACCTTCGCCCGTGCTCTCAGTGGCGAGATTTCTGAGATCATCAGGAACCCCAGCATGCCAGGACTAACAGCATAAAGGACGATATAAACCAGCAGCGCCCCCAGGGCAATCCATCCACTTCCTTCAAAGGCTGGTACAGAGAAAAGCACTGCCAGAATAACCAGCGTGATGGTCAGGCCGATAGCGCCGATAATAAGCAGAGGCCGGCGGCCAACGCGGTCAACAATCAGCATTCCCACTATCGTGAATATTACGTTTGTGACGCCAAGACCAACCGTACCTATCCAGGAGGCAGAAGAACTGAATCCACTGGTCTGCAGGATCTGCGGAGCAAAATAAATCACCAGGTTAATACCGCAGGCGTTCGAGAAGAAAGCAACCAGCACACCAATCATAATCATCGGGCGTACATGGCCACTGAGCAGATCGCGCCATTTAATATTATCTTCTTCCAGGGCGTTTAAACGCTCAGTTTCCCGGATTTCTTCATCCACATCATCAGTGCCGCGCAGCTTCACCAGCGTGGAACGCGCATCAGCATAACGGTTGACAGCAATCAGCCAGCGCGGTGACTCACGAACAAACAGTACGCCAGCTGCGAGAGCGATGCCAAATACACAGGCAATTCCGACCGGAAAGCGCCATTCACCCTGACTTTCCGCTGCGGTATTAACGCCATAGGCTATTACAATACCGACCGTAATCATGAGCTGAAAGGAGGTCACCAGAAGCCCGCGTATTTTTGCCGGAGCAAGTTCAGCAACATAGACGGGAACCAGCACTGAAGATGCGCCCACGCCAATGCCCTGAAGAATACGGGCTGCCGTGAGTAATTCAATACTCTCGCTCACACCAGAAATCACCGCGCCTGCGGCAAAACAGACCCCCGAAATAAAAAGATTAACTCTTCTTCCGTATTTATCGGCCAGCGGCCCTGCTGCCAGTGCGCCAATCATTGCACCCAGCAAGGACATGCTCACAATAACGCCCTGCATATAATCATTTATCTGAAATTCTTTACCGATAAAGACAATCGCGCCGCCAATAATACCGGTGTCATAGCCAAAAATAATTCCGCCAATAGACGATATAATTATGGACATGATAATGAAAAAGCTGAACTTAGTAATCTTCCCTGAATGTTTTAGTCCATTATTTATTTCGGAATTGACCATATTGTTACCCCGTCATTTATTGTAATAACGACTAAGTTAATTCTGGAATCATTGTCGCGCCGAGAGCTCCGGCCACATCCCCTAACTCTGAAGGAACGATCCAGTTGTTAGTGGCGTAGGCGTCTGCACGGCAAAGAGCTTCCTCCAGTCCAGGCCTGAACAGCGGGTAATAATGTGCCGCGCTCCCACTCAGAATGGTAAGGTCCGGTCCGTAAAGCGTCAGCAGCGTTGCCAGTCCTCTTCCCAGATAATTTCCGTACCGGTGGAAAACACTGGCTACGTCCTCTCTCTGGAGCGCCACCGTTTTGTAGAAATTAACGTCATGTTTCTCAAAAGCGATGTCAGGCAGAAGCGACTCAAGGTTCTGCTGCAGCCACGTTCTGGATGCCAGCGTTTCCCAACATCCCCGCAGCCCGCAGTAACAGGTCGCCGGATTGCCTGATACAGGAATGTGACCGGCTTCAGGATGCTGGCCATCAACGGTCCGGAAGGGTTGACCGTTTTCCAGAAGCGCTACACCGATGCCGGTCCCGAGAGTGACCATCAGCAGTCGCTTACTGCCTTTTCCTGCTCCAAAGTAGTATTCGCCGAGAACAGCCGCGACGGCATCATTGTCGATGCCTACCCTGACCCCCAATCGCGCCTTCAGCTCATCGACCAGAGGGAAAAAGGAAAAGCATTCCAGCGTGTCCCGGTTATTGATGATGCCCAGCGTGGTATCTACCGGACCGCTTGCACCGATCCCCAGACTTTCCAGTTTCCGGCCCGCGGGAACCAGAGATAATACGTGGGACGCTAACGCGCCCGCACGATCGTGTATGTCGATTGCGGCAAACTCTGCCGTCGCAATTGTGCGCGTATCCAGAGTTCCCTTGTCATCCCGCAGGATAATTCGGGTTCCCGTTCCGCCAATGTCTATGCCTGCCTTGATGTTACCTGTCATACGGCCACCGTGATCTTCTGTCCGTAAAGGAACTGACCGGCAACAAAGCCGTTGTGGCTTGCCAGTTCGACGGTGAAGTGCTCGATATAAATAAACCCGCAGATGAGCTGGAGCAGTTCGCTGCCTTCAGGAACAGGAAGCAGTGCCGATCCGGCATATGCGGCTTCGCCAATTGTGACCACGATTGTGCCATTAGCCTGCATTTCTGCAGCGAGCTTCTCCAGCGTCTCGTCACCAGGCTTACCCATTAACACGGCCAGCATGCCGTTGCCCGAGGTTTCCAGAGGGCCATGGCGGAATTCGCCGCCGATAAAGCCTTCAGCACTGACCTTTGAAGCTTCCTTGGTAATAAGAGCACCAGTGAGTGCGCTGGAAGCATATGCACCGGTCGCAATATAGGCAACGCGCTGATGGGGTGCACTGAAGAGCGCGTCAGAAAACGGTTGTACTGCTTGTCGCTGATTTATCAGATCTCTGATGGTATCAAGTCCACTGGTAACCGAATCACATACGGCTTTTTCACTCTGCCCCAGCATCAGTGCGAGCGTCCTGTAGCAGGCAATCAGCGTGTTCAGATAGCTTTTGGAGCTGACTGTAGCTTCATCACCGCTCTTCAGCGTAATAAGAATGTCCGCCTGCTGACCAAGCTCGCTGTTTTCATCGTTGGTAAGACCAATGAGGGTTTTTGGGCGCTTGCCCTGCTTCAGGAGCGCAACGATTTCACCACTCATACCCGACTGAGATGTTGCCCACAGCAGCGTGTTGTCGGTGACCAGCTCTGGCATATCCAGCAAGCGACCGGCATCGACCCGCCACACCGGCAGGCCTGCAGCAATAAGCGCTCTCTCAACGGGAATAAGCGCGTAATCAGAGGACCCCATTCCAGTCAGTACAATCCGGTCATAGTCGGACAGTTTCAGTTGGCGCAGTGCTTCGGGCAGAGGGTTGTTTATTTGTGCCAGAACTGCTTCAGGTTGCATGGCAATATCAAGTTCATAGGGAGTAGACATAAGGCCTCACTTAAGGTCAGAAAAATACTTAGCCAGTAACGCGACGAGCTAAGATGATAAGTTATATGCACGATATCGTGCATTCAATTGCACGATATCATTCATGTGACGCAGGTCGCAGTTTTTCTGCACGTAGTGATAAATATCAATGAAACTATTCGATTGGCCTCTGTGTGAACGCTTAAGGTGATAAACTAACCTGCATGTAAATGTGTAAGGAGACCGTTATGGTTATTCATGAACGCCGGGAGAGGATACTGGCCAGGCTGACCTCTGAGGGTTACCTCAACGCCAGCCAGCTATCAGAGGAATTTAATGTAGACAGCTCTACGATCCGCCGTGACCTTATTTATCTTGAAAAACACGGGCACATCATTAGAACTCATGGCGGTGTGTTACCAGTGCTGTCGACTGAAGGGCAGGATACGCCTTACAGCATTCGTAAGAGTCGCCATCATTTTGAAAAGGTCGCGATAGCAGAATATGCGGCCTCCCTTGTGCAGGACGGTGATTCAGTAATTCTGGATAACGGTTCCACCGTCTATGAACTCGCTGCACTTCTGGCCCTGAAAAAGCATCTGACGGTGATCACTAACGATTTGAATATCGCCATACTGCTCAGCCAGTATCCGGCAATTAATCTGAACGTGACAGGCGGCGCGGTAGCCGGAAATTCTTACACGCTGGTCGGTCCCGACGCCACGCGTAAATTTGGTGAAGTTTATGCAGACTGGGCTTTTATGGGTGCAGAAGGTGTGCACCCGGAGTCCGGCATAACCAACGTCAACGCGGTAGAAATCCCTACCAAACTTGCCATTCTGAATGCCGCTAAAACGCGGGTTATCCTGGCTGACTCCTCCAAAATAGGCTACAGAGCAGTCTCGCACGTCTGCCCGCTGAGTAGCATCGACATGATTATTACCGATCGAAAAAAATCGGAGAAAGTAATTGCAGGGTTTGGCGATAAACTCAGGTTCGCCTGAACACTGGTGAGTTTTGCTGAATCTTCAAAAGATTACAGATAACGTTTTGAGGCATGAACGGTCATGGGCTTCCAAAAAAAATGTCACAAATTGCTATGCTGCCATCGGCCGCGTTATAGACGTAAATGCACGTTTAAAACGCGGCCAACAGACACTGTTTCATGTGTATGGAAGTCGTAAGCGTCAAGCCACTGCCGCCTGTGCTTCTGGTCCCGGGATCGCTAGCTTAGAGCTCCGTCTAATTTAGAAGGAGCTCTGTTTATGGAAAATGCTGCCAACTGGCGAACTGAATCGCGTACCGTCTATTCCAATGACTTCAAACTTCGGATGGTCGAACTGGCTTCACGACCAGATGCCAACGTCGCGCAACTGGCGCGGGAACATGGCGTTGATAATAATCTCATTTTTAAGTGGCTACGCCTCTGGCAGAGAGAGGGGCGAATCTCTCGTCGAATGCCTGCAACTATCGTGGGGCCGGTGGTACCACAACCTCTTCCGGTTTCCCCGACTCTGTTGTCCGTCGACGTAATCAACGACCCGCAGCCCATTGCAGAGAATGACACTCTGTGTACGTTCTCCTCCACTCACTCCAGCGCGACTTCCTGTCATGTTGAGTTCCGCCACGGCAAAATGACGCTGGAAAACCCGTCGTCAGAGTTGCTGGCCGTGCTGATCCGCGAACTGACCGGGAGAACACAATGATATCCCTCCCGTCAGGCACCCGCATCTGGCTGGTCGCTGGTGCCACGGATATGCGTAAATCCTTCAACGGGCTGGGCGAACAGATACAACACGTTCTGGATGAGGCTCCCTTCTCCGGCCACCTGTTCATCTTCCGGGGACGCCGTGGCGATACCGTGAAAATACTCTGGGCTGATGCTGACGGTCTGTGCCTGTTTATCAAACGTCTGGAAGAAGGCCAGTTCGTCTGGCCAACAGTCCGTGATGGCAAAATCGCGATCACCCGCTCACAACTTGCCATGCTTCTCGATAAGCTGGACTGGCGTCAGCCAAAAACAGCACGCCTTAACTCACTGACAATGTTGTAAAAAGAGCATGATCGCATTATAAATGGGGTCATGAGTCAGGACTATCCCGCCCGTATCGCTGCGCTGGAAGACGCGCTTCGCCAGAAAGACAGTCAGCTCAGTCTCATTGCAGAGACTGAGTCGTTCCTGCGTTCGGCGCTGTCCCGCGCTGAAGAGAAAATAGAGAACGAAGAGCGCGAAATAGAGCATCTGCGGGCATAGATAGAAAAACTGCGGCGGATGTTGTTCGGTACCCGTTCTGAAAAGCTGCGCCGGCAGGTTGAAGAAGCAGAGGCCCTGCTGAAGTTGCAGGAGCAGCAAAGCGATCGTTACAACGGTCGGGATAACGATCAACAGGTACCCCGCCAGCTGCGCCAGTCCCGTCACCGTCGTCCTCTCCCGGAACATCTTCCCCGCGAGATCCATCGCCTGGAGCCTGTTGAACGCTGCTGCCCGGACTGCGGCAGTGATATGAAATACCTCAGTGAAGTCAGCGCGGAACAGCTGGAACTGGTCTCCAGCGCCCTGAAAGTGATCCGCACGGTCAGGGTGAAAAAGGCCTGTACCCGATGCGACTGCATCGTTGAAGCTCCTGCGCCATCACGCCCCATCGACCGGGGTATCGCCGGGCCGGGTCTGCTGGCCCGCGTGTTAACGGCCAAATACTGTGAGCACACCCCGTTATACCGGCAGACAGAAATCCTTGCGCGTCAGGGCGTGGAGCTGAGCCGGGCACTGCTCTCTAACTGGGTGGATGCCTGTTGCCGGTTAATGGCACCGCTGGATGATGCCCTTTATCACTACGTGATGGACTGCCGCAAACTGCATACGGATGATACCCCGGTGCCAGTTCTGGCACCGGGCAGAAAGAAGACGAAAACCGGGCGCATCTGGACGTATGTTCGCGATGCCCGGAATGTCGGCTCGTCAGACCCGCCCGCAGCATGGTTCGCCTTCTCGCCGGACCGGCAGGGGAAGCATCCTCAGCAACATCTTCGCTATTATCATGGTGTGCTGCAGGCGGATGCCTTCGCAGGCTACGACCGGTTGTTCAGCGCAGAACGTGACGGCGGCCCGTTAACCGAAGCGGCCTGCTGGGCCCACGCGCGCCGAAAAATCCACGACGTCTATATAAGCACTCATACAGCAACAGCAGAGGAAGCCCTGAAACGTATCGGCGAGCTGTACGCAATAGAAGAAGCAATACGGGGCCTCCCTGCAACTGAGCGGCTGGCAGCCAGGCAGTCCCGAAGTAAGCCGCTGCTGATATCCCTGCATGACTGGTTGGTGGAGAAAAGCGCCACTCTGTCGAAAAAATCCCGTCTGGGCGAAGCGTTCGCTTATGCCCTGAATCAGTGGGATGCGCTGTGCTACTACTGTGATGATGGCCTGGCAGAGCCTGATAACAACGCAGCCGAACGAGCTCTTCGTGCCGTCTGTCTTGGGAAAAAGAATTTTATCTTCTTCGGCAGCGACCACGGCGGTGAGCGCGGAGCCCTGCTGTATGGTCTTATCGGAACATGCAGGCTCAATGGTATCGATCCGGAAGCCTACCTTTGCCATATCCTGAGCCTACTGCCGGAATGGCCCAGCAACAAAGTGGCGGAACTGCTGCCATGGAACGTGGTTCTTACCGATAAATAACCGTCAATACGGCGCTCACTTAACGCTTACTGGAAGTCCGCTTTATCACATCACTAAGGAAGCTTCAGCACAGCAGGGGCGCTGCTAAGCGCATCAAGCTGAGCTTTTTTAAAGTGTGCCCGAAAAACCGGGCCATGGTTACTGAACTCAAGAAAACTTTCGTTCTCGCTGACCGGTACCCACCTCACTGGAGGAAATGAGCATTGCTGAAAAGCATAATAAAAGTCTTCATCAGGTGGTCTTACGCTGGCTGCTACAGATAATCATACTGATCATTCCTAAATCAGTGAAATACGACCGTCTACAGGCAAATGCGGACATTTTTACATTAGAACTGACCGACCAGGAAATGCAGGAAATTAAAAAGCTCGATACCGGGAGAAGCTGTCTTTTAGACCGGGATCATCCTGACACTATCCGGGCAATGAGTCAGCACAGATATAATTAGTTACACACTATCACTGACTACTGCTGGTTGTTATTCGGTAAGAGATACTGTGAGCATCGATAACCCAGCATGCCAATTAATGATTCTGCATGATCGATACGCAGAATAGCCAGTGCAACTTCCTAAGGCAGGAGCTGGTCTACTCAAATCTGGTTGGTCAATATACCAGCCATGAGTAGCGGATGCTCCTGGCACCCTGTGACTGAAAGACAGAATGAGTCGTCGTGGTTCGAATCTATCAAAACAATGTGAACATCAATATTGACGTTTCGCAGTGCCTTAATTATTCATAGCGGTTAACTATAGAAAAAGCGGCTTAGAGAGATGCTTTTACCTATGCTGGCGTTTTCTGTGCTGCAAATACCGCATAATGTTCTCCTGGTCTTTGATGTTTTGTCCTTTGCTTTCAGTAAAGCAGGGCATGACTTTATGAACGTTGCCTAAGTAATGAGAGGCAACCGTAAAAAAAGGGTTCTATCCTGCGTTTGTGAAGGGATAAATCCGTGATGTATGTAGAACTGTCTGGCACTGTCAGAGAGTGCATGAACCATAACGGCCCGCACGCCAATGTTCTCAGCCACCCGACAGCAACGTAATACGGCATCATGCAGTAAATCAGCCCCCAGTCCCTGGCCGTGATAACTCGTATCGACAGCAAGACGGGCCAGGATGATGACAGGTACAGGATCGGGCATATTCCTTCGCAGGCTTCCCGGCGCAATGGCATGAGTGACGCTGCCGGTCGCGAGAGAGTAGTAGGCAAGCACCTGTGAAGCATTTCCCCGGCACACCACAAACGTTCTGGCCGCCCCCAGGGACTGATTTTTTAGTCCCCGGTGCTTTATCCATTCGTCCAGTACAGGCTCACCACAGTGAAACTCAGCGAGGATGTGTGACGTACCGAGTGGGACCGGAGCCGTTACTTTGCCCACTGCGGTTTTCTCGCCAGGAGTTTCTCCATCGCCGGGTTAGCGGTGACCGGCGCATCCAGCATGTCGATAAACTCGGCGTACTGTTCATCATTGAGATTGAACATACGGCGGTCAAGAATGACGTTTTCCGCCGCCTGACAGGCCATCTCCAGTATAAAATCAGTGCGTGATTTGTGGAGAATCTCAGCGGCAGTATCAATCAGAGCCCGCTGGGCTTCTTTCGCCCGGATGTTGAGCTGAACATCAGATTTCATGATTCCTCCAGTGTATAGCGAATGGTATACGTAACTTAGCGCTATCGTATATCAAATGCTATACAGAGAAAGCGTAAATTTCTATAGAAGCAGGGTATCTCTGCTACTTTTGGCAGTGGCCTTCACAGCCGTAATGACATTTCTGAATAGCGGGAAAGGTGCCACTTCTGCTTTGCGTTGACAGGAGAAGAAGGCCATGAAACTGCCGCGAAACACTCTGCTCGGGTGTGTATTAATAGTGTGCCTCACACTGTTGATATTCACTTACCTCACCCGGAAATCACTCTGTGAAATCCGGTACAGGGACACGAACAGGGAGGTGGCGGCTTTTATGGCTTACGAATCCGCTAAGTAGCTAACCCCGGCGGGGGGAAACCCCCGCCATTAAGGGGAGATGATGTCTGTCATGCCTGAAGCGCCTTTATGAAGGGGTTGCCGGTTCTCCGGTAGCCCCTTTTTCCTTTCCGATGCGACCGCACGCCTTAACTTCCGGTAAGGGCAGTTCCCCTGCGGGGAACAGAGCAGGGCGGTAGCACCTTTTCCCTCCCTCTATTCATGTTAATGCTAATTTACGCATCCATTAGCTATTACCGGGAAGTTATTTTTCCCTGTTCCGTGCTGCACGGATGCCTGTCTGATAGTGCTTTTTCACACTTGCAATATCACTCAGGGTGGAGGCCTGACAGGAGTATGCGGCAAGACGGTAGCGGGAAGCTATTTCATCCAGGATGGCAGGTGTATTATCGCGGCTGCGGTGCTGGCGACCCTTCTGCCCAAAAGTGGCAACAATTATGTCCTGGCTACCCGAGCGGCCGAAAAGGCGCATACAAAGGCGCTTTACAATAAGCGGGGTTAAGTCCAGATCGATGCTGTCAGCTATCTCAAAAATAAAACTCAGCATCCGGTACGTTTTATAGCGCTTAACTGCTGCGCTGAGGCGTGCGGCTCGCTGAGGCAGTTCCCACGAATCATCAGAATAACGCTGCAGTTCAGCCTGATAATCCCGGGTCAGATGTTCGATTGTGTACTTAAAGTTGCGGTAAAAGTAAGCGCGAGACTGTTCAATCTGGGATTCCTGAGCCATTTTATGCACCGGTTGTTAATGCTAATGGATGCGTACATTAGCATTAATATTTATTGCGCTCAAATTTTGCTCTTCTTACTTGATTGTGTATGACTTCTGTCATACAGTTGTCTTTGTAATGAACAGCAGTGAATCCACTTAACTCAGAGAGGCGAAGCGCAGTCGCGGGTGAGCCAAAGGAGAGCCAGCATGAATTTCACGATAAAATCCCGTAAAACCGGCGAAACTTTCAGTTTTTACGCACCCGACAGTGGTGGCTATGTTCACCTGGAGTCCCCGGGACACTCTGGTAACACAGGTGCTCAGATTTGCCGTGGTGGAGGGTTCATGGGTAGTACGCTTTCCTGTGGCGCTTCTGAGGACGATCTGGCCAGTGTTGCCCGTAAATGGTACCGACAGTTCGTGAGGGAGCGGCGCAAATTCTTAATTATGTCGGGCCAGTATTCTGAGGATAACCAATGAAAAAAGAGATCTCCCGCAACCCCTCTTTCACGCCTTCGCCTAAGCTGCGAGCACATCTGAACTCCCACAGGGAAGGGGTGACTGAAAGGCTGAATAATATCTTTGATCGCTATGCGCATCTGGTTCGCGCCTGTGCCCTTACTCTCGATGACGACGAAACACAGGTTCTGCTTAATGTGCTGAATGGCTCCGTTGTGGAACCTGCCTTTATTGAATATCTGGCTCAGGAAATTCGGGACTCGGATGATTATCTGGAAGGGATACCCGCAGCTAAATCACTGTACGAAAAGTGTCAGTCAGCGACCTATCCGCAATTGCTGGCCACCGTCGAACGCCTGGAACGATAAGAAAGGCATAACAACAC
>SKFA01000518.1_pt1 | contig 27320 bp, 20 predicted proteins | sample 4820291 | NCBI WGS metagenome assembly SKFA01 (sample SAMN11008795, study PRJNA524170) | human gut metagenome | isolation source: fecal sample from pouch patient p30 | place: Israel: Tel-Aviv | reverse complement strand
GATAAGTATACTGAGGATTTTCTTTGTAAATTCTTTTCCCTTCGTTCACAATTTGGAATTTTTCCCAAAAAGTAAAATTCAGATGCCCAGAATCTATTTTTTCAAAAGGAACATCATATTTCATCTTACCAAATTTCATGATTCTACCTCACTGATAAGTGATTTTGGCTGACCACCGATTTCATTATACGATACGACAATAAATAAGTCAATGAAGGAACTTGGAAATGGATTTGATGGGACGCTTTCTAAAGCTATTGAAAGTTCAAAATTGGCATCCGGGAAACCAAAATGGCTACAAGACTATATGCTTGCAGGCGATTTTAAAATTGGGACAATAAAAAAGGTAGACGAGAAAAATCTTATTGATGATGAAGCTGATGCTAATCTTCAAAATTTTGCAGCACAACTTGCTACTCTTGATAAATCTGCTCAGAGAGTGATGTTTAAAGTCACCGACTTAAATGAAAATGTTGCTACAACAACAAAACGCCTTCTTGAAGCAACCGCTGCCGGAAAGCAGATGAACTCTGTTCTTTTTGAGCAGACTGCAACATCGTATCAGGCCAAAGATGAAGACGTTGCAAAGCTGATGGATGTTGGTTTTATGAAAAAGGGTGACAAATACGCTCTACCTGATTTTGATGCAGCTGTTCAACAAATCAACGGTTGGGCCGCTGCGAATAAAGACGCAGATAGAGTGCAACGTTTGCTTAGTGCAGGAGTTCTTGAACTTGGACAGAATGGATTGCCGCAGCTTAGTGCCGCGTTTATGAAAGATGTTGCTGCGAGAAACAAAGAAATTGCAGCTACCAAAGAACAAATAACAAACCAAGTTTTCTTGAATGATGTTCTGCAAATGGGCAAGCAGATCCTTGCTAGTTTAGCAATTAGTGCACTTATCTGGGGAGTTCAAGCTGTTTATAAGCATTTTACGGAGATCGATGAAAAGATAGCAGAGATTGCGAGTGATTCTAAAGAGCAGGCAGAATCGCTGACCAAGGCACGGACTTCCCTTGCAGATATCGTCAAGCGATACGAAGAAATTGGAAACAAAACAACCCATACCGCAGAAGATACTGCAGAACTTAAATCACTACAGGAAGAGTTAACTGAAACCTTAAAGGATCAGCCTGGTATTGGCGATGATATGCTAAAACAGGTTAATCTTCAGAATGCCAGTTACGAAACACAGCTTCAGCTGTTGAAAGATATTGAGAAGCAGCAACGCGAGAATGCACGGCCTGATCTTGAAAATAATGTTGAAGATCAGGGGAACCTGCTTGTTGATGCTTACAAGAAAAAGGGCGAAGGTGTCATTATTGGCGCAAATGCTGAGGAGACTGAAGTTGCTCAAAAATTAGCAAACGATGGTTTTGGTGAATTTAATCAGGATACTAGTTATTTCAAATTTAATATCGATCCTGATGACCCAAAGGCGATTGCTGAACTATATGACGATTTAACCAAGGAAATAGAGAACTTGTCTGATACGTATAGTTCGGAAAACATTTCCATGTTGAAAAAATGGCGTACAACATTAAAACAGTATGTTACAGATTATAATGACGCTGTTGATCAACTCCATGATAATAACCTCCCAGACATTGTGAGTGAAAACCTGGAAAAGTTGACAAATCAAAAAAATGCTCGTAACAACACTTTTACTCCTGTTGAAGAGATGTCTTTTGATGACGAGATCAAGAGCACAAAAGAATATACAGAAGCCTACAAGAAATTGCAAGAAGCAAAAAAGGCCGCATATGAAGAAGGCGCTGGAAAGTACGGCAACGTTAATAATCTGACACGAGATCGCATTGAATGGACAGACGAAAATAAGAAGACTTATTCCGCTTTCGCTGAGGAACATCCAGATGATGTAGCTGGAGAATACTCTACTGTTTTAGGCACATCAGAGGATATCGATGGACATGAAGTTGCTTTTACCCCGATGCTGCAAACTGAGAGTGGACTTATTCCATTAACAGAAGACCAGCTATGGGACTACCTTGATGACATTATTGCTCAATGTGAAAATGAGGATGGCGAAATTGACTTCAACAAACTCCTGAAGCTTGATGCAACAGGACTTGAAAAAGAAGTCAATGGTGAGATGGTTCGTATTAAGGGCATAATTGCTGGTATTGAGGGTACTGAGCAGAATGGCAAAATTCTTTCGAAAGCAGATGTAATGGCAATGGCCGGCGCTAGCGCACAAGAGTTGGCACTGGCATCTTATAACCGCAGTCACGGAAATGTTGATGGTTATACTTACAATGTTGCACACGACCCATTGCATCAGTCTAAGCCTTTGTCCCATGATTTCGACGCAGAAAATATTGCCAGCTCTTATGTCGGCAAATCGATGCATGATGTTCAGGGCGCGGTTTCTGACGCACAGATCGAAGTTGACCGTGTTTACAATGAGCTTGAGGCGAAAGCAAAAGAGGCATATCAAACACAGGTTGATGAATCAAAGAAGGCAGCTGATGAGCAGACTTCAGATTATGACGAAATCAAAGACGCGGTTGACACCTTAAGATCCGGTATCAGTGGTTTTGATACAACAAATCTTACTTCCTTACTAAACAGCGACGGTTCAAATTTAGGCCGCATAGACACCGAAGCCCTTGAAAAACTTAAAACAACTATGAAAGACATAGGCTTTGACCCTGAGAATACTGAAGATGTGGCCGCTTTTGTTGACATTTTGAAACAGCTGGAAATCGTTGCTCCGTCTGCTGACGAAAAACAGCAAGAACTTGCTCAATCGGTAAAAGACGCTAAGACTCAGATGAGTGAAGCTGCTCAGGCTGTTGATGATATGCAAAAAGCTTATCAGACGTGTCAAACAGCAGTTGAAGAATACAACAAATCAGGCTATTTAAGCATTGATACGTTGCAAACCCTTACAAGCCTTGACCCGCAGTATCTTGCGATGCTTCAGAATGAAAATGGACAGCTTGAAATCAATACCGAAACCGCTAAGAAACTGACTACTGCGACCATTCAGACTCAAAGAGCTGCTTTGCTTGCAAATGCCGTTACGCAAATTCAACAAACAAACACTCTTGCTGCTGCACAGAAAGTCCTTGGGCAAGCCGCTGCTGTTATTGGAGACGCAAGTATCCTTCTTCAGGGAGCATTAAATGAATCTGCAGAATATGCTCTTGAAAATGAGGGCTTTGATGCAATGTTCCAAGTTCTGGATGCAGGCCATCAGATTATAGATAACTATAAGATGGTGGATCAGCTTTGGGCTGATATGCTCAATCAAGATCCAAGTAAGATTTGGAGTAAAGCTGATAAATCTACCAAAAAATCAACTAAAACCGCAAAAACAGCACTCGATGCCTGGTCTACTTTATCCTCCGCTATGAAGGAATATAACGAGCAAGGGTATATTACTATTCAGACATTAAAAAGCTTGACTGATTTAGAAAGTCGTTATACCGCACTGTTGACCAAAAACGATGTCACTGGCCAGCTTGAAATTCAGACAAACGCTTTTAAAAATCTGATGATGGAAGAGCTCAAGGCAGCGCAGTTGAAGAATGATGCAACTAGTGAAACTCAGTATAATAAAATCCTTGCATGGACTACCAAAAATATTGACACACAAACCATGTCTTATTGGCAGTTAGTGGCTGCCATCGAAGGTTACTCTGCTGCTCTCTCTCAGGCAAAAGAAATCACAGACGGTTTCAAAGATGCTTGGGACAATGGCAAAACTGTTAAGGAGAAAACAGAAAAGAGCCGCACTGGTGTTCTGGATTATGAAGGCACTGAAGCCCAGAGTGCCGCACTGCAATCCATCAAAAAGTATAGTAAATACGACCCGAATCTGATCAATAAAGCCTACAATAAAGATACTGGCAAGATCGATCTAAGCGGTGATGTACTGAAAGATGCCGTTGTTAACTCTCTTGAAGAGCAAGCAGAAGCTGCCAGTAGTGAAGGCGGCGCGGCATCTGAAGCAATCGCTAAGAGTTATAAAGCTGCTGCTAATAATATCAAGAACGACGTTATCTCCGTTCAGGACTATTTCGACGGACTGGGTTCTACGGTTGAAAAGTTTAGTTCCAAGGTCGATGAGATGCAGAGTGCCTGGACTGATCTGAGTGATGTCACAAACGAATACAACACTTACGGCGGTTTGAGCATTGACAGTATTCAGAAACTGCTTACAATGTCCCCCGAGTATTTGCAGTTCCTCAAATTGGAGGGCAACCAGCTCGTCTTTAATAAGGAAGCGATGCTGGCAAAAACCAAGGCCGACATTCTGGCAAAGGCTGCAGAGCTCGAACTAAAAGAAGAAACCAAAGATCAGGCAGAGATTCTGCGTGCGTTGGCGGACTCTCTTGACAAGGGCGCAGATTCGATGGAGGGCATGGGCAAATCTGCTGACAAGCTGAAGACCCTGATGTCCCAACTGAACACTGTTTTGAATTCCTTTATTGGTGTTTTTGATGACTTGAATGACAAACAGTCCAACGACCTCAAGATTCAGGGTGAAGCTTGGATCGATGTTATTGACAAACGTATCGACGCGCTCAATGAAGAAAATGATGCACAGGAGCGATCAATCGAACTGGCAAAGCTTCAGGATGAGTACGAGCGAGCAAAGGCCAATAAGACTGTTCATGTATATGGCGGCAGAGGTCAAGGCTTCGTATGGAAAGCAGATGAAAATGCCGTTCGTGAAGCTGGGCAAAACCTATCTGACAAACAGCGTGAGTATAAGAAGAAAGATGAAATTGACAAGCTGGAAAAGCTCAAGGATAAAGTTCAGGAAACCAATAATCTTATTGGCACCAGCTGGGATGATTATCAGAAGAAGCTAAAATACACAGCCGAGTTCGAGGCCATGACATTTGAGCAGATGGAAGGTCACTATGACGGTTTCAAGGGTAGTGTCCTTAACAATATGCAGGCCATTCAGGGCGCGACGAATGTCAAGAATGTTATCACTGATATTTCCAATCTGATCTCTACTTTGGAGACGCTGGCGAATATTTTGAACATTCTTAATGGCGGAAGTGGTGACGGCGGCGGAGTCTTTGGCTTTATCAACCAAATCAAGAACATGTTCACTGGCGAAAACGGTGACTTTGATCTGGGTGGCGGTTTCAAGAAGATGTTCGATGGAGCTGCTAAGGTGGTTTCTGACGGTTGGAACTGGATCACTGGTAAGAACAGGGCTGGTACTGCCGCACTAAAATCAGACACCACTGCGACATTGGATATCCTTGGCAACACAATAAAGGTGAATACCGGCGATATTCAGCGTGTATCTGGTGGATTCTTTGAGAGACTGGTTGGTGCTGCGAAAGACAACCTTGGTAGTATTGGTAAGTTCTTCTCAGGCGCATAGACATCTATCTCTGAGAAAACCGGGTTGATGTTTACTGACATTGGCTCGTTCTTCACAGAAGGATTTGGTCTGCTGAACAGTCAGACAGGACTTGGTCTTGGTGGCATTGTTGAGACCGTCGGAAGTATGTTTGGCCCAATTGCGGCTGGCGCACAGTCTATCGGTAGTGCCATCTCGTCTGGCGTTGTGAGCTTCTTCCCTTCTATCTTCGCCGGACTTGGTACTCTGGTGACGAGCGTTGGCAGTGCCATGGCCGCTATGATGCAAGCGATTGCTGCCGCTCTTTCTTCCATTCCTATTGCTGGTTGGATTGCTGCCGCTGCAGCTGTTGCAGGTGCAGTTGCTCTGATTGCTACGATTGCTTCGATTGCAAGTAATGTTTCCAGTACACAGATTGATGAACCTACTCCCGCATTCCAAGCAAAGAAATATGCAAAGGGTACTCGTGGCGTTAAGAAGGGCCAGATTGCAAACGTTGATGAAAAGGGCGAAGAGCTGATTGTTCGTAACCCAGATCAGGGACGCATGACCTATCTTGAAAAGGGTGACGGTGTTATCCCTGCAAAGCAGACAGATAACCTGATGGCTATTGGTGAAGATCCTGAAGGCTGGCTGGCAAGAGGCTTGGCCGAAGTGACTGGTAGTGCCGCTGCCGGTGCTGGCATGAGTGCACAAGGTCCGAATGCTCAATTGAGTGGTGCCGCAGCTGCCGCAGCCGCAGGCGTTGGTTCAATTTTCGAGAACGAGTATGATGAGATTCTTGGTGATACAAACGAGTTCATGTCTGGACTCTCTGATATTTTCAAGAAGAGTGATAATCCGCTCATTGCTGTAATTCAAAGCATGGTCTATACGATCACCAAGACTGCATATCGTATGTCTACGGTCGGTAAGATCAACTCCTCTAAGACAGTGACAGAATCCACCAGCAACACAAAGAAGGCGGCTCAGAGCCAAATTTCGTCTATGACGAGCAACTTTGAATCTAGCTGGAAATCTGTGGCTGGCGAGCTCGGTCTGGACACAAAGGATATTGAAAAAACCAGCAAAAAGATGTCTGAGAAGATGAATGAGCTGGTAAACAACACCTTTGATGCACTGAATGAGAATACCGGTCTGAGCGCCGAACAGGTTGAAGATGTCACCAACACGATGTTCGATTCGCTGCAAAAGATCTATACCAGCGGTTGGAACAGCCTTGCTTCCACTTCCGGCGACATGTCTAAGGAGATTGCGGATAAGCTGAATGCGTCTTATAAGTCTTCTGTTGACAGCACAAATAAGGCCATGAACGAGATCTCCAAGGCATTCGGTCACAGCTGGAGTAAGGTTGGCGGCGGTGTAAAGACCCTGAGTACCAATGTTCAAAAGACAATGGAGCAGGCATGGGCTGACACCAGTCAAGACACCCAGAAGCTGATGTATGATATGCGTGCGTGCTTTGACAATAGTTGGAGCATGAATGAGGCTGGCGTAACTAATCTGGCAGACATGACTCAAGGAACCGTGAAAGATGGTTATGCCGAGATTGATTCTTCGAGCTCTGATACATTCGGTGAGAATGGTCAGTTGAAAACGGATGCAGATAATTCGTGGAAGAATGTAGAACCTGGCGCTACGAATTTAGCAAACAATATGCAGTGGGTGATGGATCAGTCTTATAACGCCATCAAGGCTGGATGTACAGCTGCCGTTACATCGATCAAAAACGATTTGGCGACCACAGGTGATGCATTTGAAGCTGTCGCTACAAAGGCGGAGAAGGCAAAGCAAGAGACACAACAGCAACAACAAACTGCTCAACAGCCTGCTAAACAGAAAGGGGCTCTTGAGAATATTGCGGAAGGAGCCGGGCAGTTCATTAGAGGCGTTGGCCAAGGCATAGCCGATGTTGTTACAGCACCGTTTAAGTTCCTTGGATCATTACTTGGTTTTGCAAGTGGCACAAAGGAAATAAAGAAGTCTAATTTTGCTAACGTTGACGAGCAGGGTCCTGAGATGCTGGTTCGTCAGCCGCAATCTGGGCGCTATACCTATCTTGAAACCGGCGACGGTGTTGTCCCTGCTGATATCACCTCTCGCCTGTTCGAGATGGGCGGCAACCCGGATGCATGGTTCCAGAAGCAGATGGCAAAGTACGGTTCTCAGCCGATTGTCCAGGGCGGCGGCGGAGATGTTACAACTTCGATTGGCGATATTATCATCACAAATCCTGTTGGCAGCTCTGATGCTCTGGCAAATGAAATCAAACAGAAGTTACCGACTAAGGTTGCTCAAATGCAAAGCAAGCGGTAAGTAATAGTTTTTACAGCCGATACCACTAGGATAGCCTAGCAGGTCGGCTTTTATTTTTGATTAGGAGGAATAGGATGGCAGATAAATCAGTAACCGATGTGCTGGCCGAAGTGGTGACTTCTGCCGCCGAACACGCCGTAAAGAATGCAAAATTTGACGTGTCCGCCTATGGAGTGATTACAGAAAAAGAAGACCAGCACTATAAAATCGCTGTATTCGGTGGCGAGTATGGCATTGTAACAAACCATGACTATATTGTAGGCCAGAAGGTTGTTGTGACTGCATTGCAGGGCAACTTCCGTAACCTGATCGTATCGGAGAGTAATACCAGCGTTGAGATTTTGACAGTGAAATCTCTGGTGACCGGTGTCGATAGCTTGAACGCCGAGTTTGAGTCGATGAAAGACAAATCCCAGCAGACAGAAGATACTGTTCAGGATCAGCTGAAAAATACCATCAATACTTGGTATAGAAACGGTCATCCGCATACATACAACTACCCTGCTTCAGATTGGAAGACAGATGAAGAGAAACAAGCACACGTCAACGACATCTACTATGATAAAAGGACTGGCATTTGCTATCGCTGGGTATATGATCAGGATAAGCAGCAGTATTTCTGGATGGAAATTGTGGATGCCGGTGTTATCAATGCACTGTCGATGGCAACATCCGCACGAGATCTTGCGACAGAAAAAGTTCGTGTTTTTACTGATACACCGACTGCTCCATACGATGTGAATGATCTATGGATTTATGGCGGTGTTGGTGGTGCATTGTATATCTGTATTACTGCGAGAGGTGAAACCGAAAAATGGACATTCAGCGACTGGGCTGTTGCGACAAAGTATACGGATGATACGACCGCAAACGCAGCGGTTGAACGTGTTGGCGCTCTTGAGACAAAAGAAGCCGACGATGTAGCTAGTCTGTGGCGCTCGATGAATGGCTTCAATGATAATTTTGGTGGTTTTACAAACAAAGACTATACCGCCACAAAGAAACAAGTATATGACAACAAAAGCAACATTGAGAAAAATGCTTCTGATATTACTTCGTTGAGGACAGACCTTGATGACGCAAAAACGGCTGAATCCAATCACTATCAAGATATGACACGCAAGATTTCGGCTGCAAATACAAATATCTCGACCTTGAAAACGAATGTATCAGATATCAATAAAACGATTTCAGAAATCACTGTTGACAATTTTCTGGCCGCACTGAATCTGGCTGTGAATACCAATGGTGAGCTTTGCTATATATCGAAGGATAATTCGGAGGTGATAACTTGAAACCAATTCTATCTAAAATCGGCGCATTTGATGCCACAAAGGATCATACATTTCAGTTTGCCGCATACGCAGACATTGATATCATTGCTCTTATCGTCTTCGATACTCCGACGGGCAGTATTTTGCAGGGTGATACGCTTTCAAAAGGCGTATATAAGTTTGGCACATTCCCTGCCGGTGGCACTGGTCTGGCACGATATTTTACAATTCCGGCAGGCACGTTTGAAAACCGCAAAGATCCGTACTATATGATTATTCGCTGTCGGCTGAAAGGCACGAACCTGTTTTCAGAATACTCGGACAAGCTGTTGTTTTATTGCCATGAGGAACCGACAATCAAGCTGAATGACCTGAGTTCTTCAGGCGTGACTACTATCCCCTACCCTTCTTATTCCTTTGAGTTCTCTTACAAGTATAAGATATCGGAGGGTGAATCAGTCAATCGTTATGAATTTTGGCTTTATGATGCGAATCGCGAGCTGTTGAAAAAGTCAGTGAGCTACTATTATCGTGATTCATTGAAAGGGTTCCAGATCGATGGACTGGATAACCATACCCTGTACTATCTGAGAGCGACGGCAGAATCTGTTGGCGGCTATCAGCTGGACACTGGCTTGCAGGCATTCCGAACTGACTATCCAGAGTATGTGGATGACGTAGAATTCACCGTGCAGAATAATTATCGTATGGCTAATATCAGTATGCACGCACAGTATTTCCTGACAAGAAGCAGTGGTGCAAATGCCTTGCGAATCAAACGACGTAAGAAAGGCGCAGCAATCTGGACTTCGCTTTATCAGGAAGAGATCGACTTGAACCATGTCATTATGAAGATGGGATGGTCAAACCTCCATATCAATAAAACGACTGGTCAACCGATGGGCAACTATAAGGCAGTGACTTCGGATTATATCGACAAGAATCGAGTTCTTTCCTTCCAGTTCAAATCTAAAGATAAGGCGTTTTGTCTGATTGCATATACTGCTGACCGCAAGTTCATCAAGGCATCAAGTGATTTTACATCGATCGATGAATTCAGAAGTTCCAGCGAATACAAGGAGTGGTTCTCTGAGACCTTCTTGAACAACATGAAATACTATCGTGTTGAGGTATCGGCAACAAAGAATCAGGATTTGGAGCCAAAAGACTTCAATGATTTTTATATGTACAGCGCTGACGATGGTTATGTGATGATTGATTACACCGACCTGTACGCCATTGGCCGCAAGACCGACTATGAGTACGCCGTAGCTCCAGTTGCAAATGGCATTGAGCTTGGTTATGCAAAGGCCAGCGTTGTAAGTGACTTTGATGGTGCTGTAATCACTGATGGGAATAAGACCTACCATATTTTCCTTGAGCCAAAAGTCGACAGTGTTGAGAAGGTACGTTCTGCTACAGTTGTCGAAACGATGGGAAGCAAATACCCGTATCTGTTTGCTGGCAGTGAAGCCAATTATTACAGCGGCCACTTCTCTGGCGTTGGCATCCGTTTTGATAACACAATGAAAGACTTTGATATCAATGGCGGCAATGCATTCCGTGATGAACTGAGCGAATGGCTGACCAACGGCAGTGCAAAGCTGTTGAAGATGTTTGATGGCCGCAGATGGCTAATGGGTGTCAATGGTAATGTGTCTATCTCCTGCTCTGATCATTACGATAAGGGCGTATTGGAGTTCGACTTTGTGGAGCTCGGTGACGCAGAGAGTGAGAGCGACATGTATGACAATGGGCTGAGTGATTATCAGCCGGGAGGCAGCGTATGACATATCTTCCGACTGACGCAGACCTGGCGCTATTGAACAATCATTCGTCTAATATTTACTGCCGCATTGATATGCTGAACAAAGATTTTATTACAATTGATAGTTTGGAAGGTCTTGTGATCGATGGTTCTATTTCTATCGACTCAGAATCTGACGTGCGGCGAACCTTTAATGTGACCCTGTATCTGGGTAAGAAGAGCGGCATTTCCAGCCTGACGGAAGAGGATTGGATCAGTAAAAATGTGCGTGTATTCATTGGTCTGTCAGGAAGAGGAATGTCGAAAATCAGTGCTTCAAAGAGTATTGACGAGATGATCAGGGAGAATGCGGATTATCAGCTCGCTGCGACGAATTATGATGATTTGATTCAGGACATCACAAATAGAGGCTATGCAAAATACGGCAATATCGACAATCTGAATCGAGATGTGCTGGTGTGGACACGAGCCAATATCTCAAAGTATCATACGTTCTTTGACCAGATCAATGACGGCACGCCACCGGATGACCCAGCTGAAGCAGAGGAATGGTACACAAAACTTGGTGATTACTCTACAGTTTTGGGAAGTGATGACTCAATTTGTCAAGATGGTCCCTATATCGCATTTACACCGATGCTGCAGATCAAAGACGGACTTGTGCCGCTTGTGAAGGATGATATCTTGGCTTATCTGGATGCTGTGGCAACAAAAGCGAAGTCAATGAGCGGCGGTCTCTCCCCTGCCAATATCCTTGATGTAGACAAATCAGGCATCGATAGTTTCGTGTATGGTAACAAAATGCATGTCCATGGGATGATTGCTGCTGTTGAAGGTATGGTTCTGAACGGAGTCACGCTTGGTAAGGTGGATGTTTCTGCTATTGCCGGTTAGAGCGAGGACGAACTAAGGGAGACCTACGGAAAAACCAGTGTATTTGCAGGACATTCCATGCACGACATTCAGGCAGAAGTGATTGACACAAAGACCGCACTGAATGAGCTGTATAACGACCTGTTCCTTAGCTATTCCAATTCAGCTGACAGTTCTTATGTTAATGGTGTAAAAATCTATTGGTACAACGAGGGGTGCTATACATTTACATCCAATGGCTTTACATATAGCGCAACAGAAAACACTGTGCAGGCCAGCTGTGTTGACTTGGTTTCTCGTATCAATGGAGATCTGGGTGGACAGCTGGTTGGTGGCACACATCGCATCGAGAAAGGCACTCGTATCGGTGATGCCATCTGGGCGGTGCTGAGAGATGAGACGGAGTTTAAGAAATATTCCATCGACTATTGGAGCCGCACTGTCCCACACGACTTGGATTATGATACCGGCTCGACTGTTTGGGATATTCTATCAGAATTGCGTGACCTGTATTATCCGTTTGAGATGCGTTTTGACGATGATGTGTTTGTATGCAAGGAAATCCCCAGTGGATTTGACGACCCGCCTGTACTTGACCCGGAAGTATTCGAGAAGCTTGTGACAAACGATGGCGAATCGGCCACGGTGGATTATTCCGCTGTTCGAAACTGTGTCGAAGTGTTTGGTGCGACGATTGAAGCGGATGGAGCTGCAACTGTAAAAGGATGGTCTGGTACAAATAAGACACTTAACCTTGTATTAGATGCAACCAAAACAACATTGACGAGTGAAACGAAAGTTTCTTTTGTTGCTCCTGCAAATGTTGAAGCTGCCAAAACGGATAAGAACGGTAATGTATTAAGCGGCGCAATGACGGTAGTGCTGACATTTACATGGAAGGAACCTAAAGACAAAGACGGCAATGAACAGGTTCACTCTGAGACAAAAACAAGTACGCTGTATCGTTCTTTGACTGATGCTAATGGTTCAGATATCATTCAAGACCCAGGATGTATTAAGGCTACAAAGTATTATGTTCTCCAGTGGAATCCGAATACTGGCCGCATCTACTTTTTGGGCCAACAGCAGAGCCACGCTATGGCAAAACTGGTGGACGAAATCCCGGCCACCAAAGAGATCGAAGCTCAAAAGGCAGAAGATAACTGCGACAATATGGCTTTTATCTGTGTGAATGACCCGAACAATATTGATGACCTGTACAATGCACGGTTATCAATTGAAAAGATCGGTCGTAGAACCGAAATTTTATCGGGTGGAGACTATGAGAATTACACTACGGATGACGCGGCTATGGAAGTTTGTCAATACGAACTGTGGAAACGTGCCCGCTTGACTGACGGCCTGAGTGTGACCACACGACTGGTACCATGGCTCGACGTAAATGAAAAGATCCAGTATGCTGCCAAATATCTGGGCGGTAAGACCCCCGTGGATTGGATCATCAAGAGCATTTCTATGAATCTGGGTGAAGGCACGATGTCGCTTTCTATGAGCCGCTATTATCCCTATTACACTTATATCGTAAATAACAAATATACGTTCTATCAGGACAATTTGTTTGATAAATATTTTCCCGAATTAACTGCCACTACGGCAGATGAACAATAAGAGAGGAGTGAGCAAATGGCACTATCTTTTGGAGAATCTAAGCGGTTGGCTGCGAAAAAAGCCGCAAGTCCCGCAAATGTTTCTGTTGATGATATAGATGTCGCAACTCTGGAATTAAATGACGAAGACCAAATTGCCGTGTATGATGATAACGGAGAAGAGACATTTGAGCGTAGTGGCAATTACACCTGGTTTGCTGATTACTCTGATGACCAGTGGTCTTACATCGACAAAAACAAAGACATTCAGCTGGATGCAAATCAGATCAATATCACACAGGAATCCAACTCGCAGGTTATTCCGTTTGAAATGCCGCGTTACTACGATGGTATTGACCTGCTTCAGATGACGATTCAGATCCACTACCTGAACGCAGACAGAGAGGAAAATTACGCTTCCCCTATCAACGTGAGCTATAGCAACACCAAGATCCGCTTTTACTGGCTGGTGGCAAATGATGCTACTGCAAAAGAGGGCGAGCTGCAGTTTGAGATCATGGCATCCGGCGCTGTGAATGTTCCGAATACAAGCACCACCAAGAGCTATCTGTGGCGCACCCGCCCGAATGGCCGATTGAATGTGCTGAAATCGCTGACCGGCAAGCAGATGGTTGATCCGAGTGGCAACGACTGGTATACCCAGTTTCTGGCAACAATGAGTCAGAAAGTTGGCGAAGCACAGGTTGCTGCAACCGCTGCTGAGAAGAGCGCACAGGACGCAAAGAATGCAGTTGCAAGTGTGGATGAAAAGCTGGCGCAGTTCTATAAGAAGGACGAGGTTGATGGCTTTGTTACGATGCTGCGTGGTGAGATTGCCGCCGTGGATGGTCTGGCAAATTTCAATGTGCAGTATGACAACGATACTCGCACTCTGACGTTCCTGAATGGTGCTGAAGAAATCACAAAGATCAAGTTGAATACTGACCCTTCTGCTGAGTGGGTAAGCATGTACAACGGCATTGTGGACAATAAGATCAGCACTGCTGTGACCCCTGTTCAGACTGAGCTGACTGAATACAAGACCGCAAATGATGCCGCTGTGCAGGAATTGAAAAATAGTGTTGGCGACCTGCCGGAGACTTTGAAGTCCTCCTATTATAATAAGGAAGCCACCGACGCACTGCTCGATAAGAAAGCAGACAAGACGACCGTTGACGTGCTATCCAGTGATGTGAGCGGCCTGAAGAATACGGTTGGCGGCATTCAGACCTCTGTTGACCTTGCCAATGCGGATATCGCCAAGATTCAGGAAACCTTGAAAGACTTTAAGCCCGATGAGAATTCTGGTCGCGAGTACGATATCACTTACGAAGATTCCAAGCTGAACCTGTTGGAGAACGGCACGGTCAAGACCACTGTCATTATTGAAGGTGGCGGTGGTGGCGGTGGCAGCACCTCTACGATCACTATTGAGCGTATTGGCGAATCCTCTATCGCTGTTGTCAAGGGCGACACCGCAACTGTCGAGTTCAACTTTACTTCTGTGGATAACTCTGGCGAAGACACGGGTGATGCTACCGGCGTATGGTATGTTGGCAACACAAAGGTCGCTACTACGACTGTTTATCAGGGTAAGAACAGCTTCGACATCACTCAGTATCTGCACAATGGCGACAATAAGATCAAATTGCAGGTCACTGACTCCGTTGGTAGCATGGGTTCAAAGACTTGGAATATCAATATTGTCGAGTTTTATCTGGAGAGTATCTTCGATGATTCTCTGGTTTATAGTGGTGAAGTTACTTTCCGCTTTACTCCATACGGAAATATCAATAAGGACGTTTCCTTTACTCTGGATGGCAAAAAGCTTGGTAGTGTTACAACTGCGGTTACCGGCAGACAGATGACCTATGCGATTCCAGCACAGAAACACGGCGCTCACCTGCTGGAAGTGACCATGACTGCAAATATCAATGGCAAAGCTGTGACCAGTAATACCATTTATAAAGATATTATGTGGGCAGAAGAAGGCAATAACACACCGATTATCAGCTGCGCCACAAAGGAATTCACCGCAAAACAGTACAGCACCACCGGCATTGTTTACACTGTCTATAACCCGGCCTCTTCTGCTGCAAGCATTACGCTGGAAGTTGATGGCATTAAGACTTCTACACTGACTGTTGGCCGTACTGCTCAGACTTGGAGCTTTAAATCTTCTGATATTGGCACCCACACTCTGACCATTACTTGCGGCGCTACCATCAAGAGCATCACCGCAAAGATCGAAGACCTGGGCATTACCATTGAGCCCGTTAAGACCGGCCTGATGCTGGACTTTAATCCAGCTGGCCGCAGCAACGCAGATGTGAACCGCCTGTGGAGTTCCGGCAGCAATAAGATGACTGTCAGCGACAACTTTGACTGGGTGAACGGTGGCTACCAGATCGACGAAGACGGCGACACCTACTTCTGTGTCAAGGCCGGTACGACTGCTACCATCAGCTATAAGCTTTTCGCAGACGATGCAAAAAAGAGCGGCAAGAATTTTAAGCTGGTGTTTAAGACCACGAATGTCCGCAACTATGATGCTACTGCTGTAACCTGTTTGAATGGCGGTGTTGGTCTGAACATCCAGGCTCAGAAAGTTACGCTGACCAGCCACCAGAACAGTATTGATCTGCCCATCTGTGAGGACGATTTCCTGGAGTTCGAGTTCAATATTCTGCCGGACAAGCAGTTCCGCGAGATGGTTCTGTGGTGTGACGGTATCCCCTGCCGTGTTGAACTGTATGACACCAGCGACAGCTTTACTCAGGCTGCTCCCGTTGGCATTACTATTGGCTCTGACGATTGTGACGTTATCGTGTACCGCATGAAGAGCTACGGCATGAACCTGACGGATGATGAGATTCTGGACAACTTTATTGCCGATGCGAAGAACGCCGAAGAGATGGTCTCTCGCTATATGCGCAACGACATTACGGATGCGAGCGGCGAATTGACCCCTGACTTGCTGGCAGAGAAGTGCCCTGATCTGCGTATCATCAAGATTTCCGCACCTACTTTCACCACCGGCAAGAAGAACGAAGTCGCCAACACTACGATTCAGCAGATCTATAAGAATGGTCGTGCCAAGGAGGATAACTGGACAGCTACCGGCTCCCACAAGGGTCAAGGCACCAGCTCCGACCACTATGGCGCATCTGCTCGAAATATTGACATCAACTGCAAAGGCGGCTTTACGTTTGGTGACGACACTACCGGTGACACCTATGCACTGACCGAAAATAGCGTTCCTGAGAAGTATTTTAACATCAAAGTCAATGTTGCTTCTTCTGAGAATGCAAACAATTCCTTGCTGGCGGATGATTTCAATGAATTTAACCCCTATGTGCGTCAGGCTAAGAAGGATAATCCCAAAGTGCGTGATACAATGGCGTTCTATCCCTGTGTCGTGTTTATTCAGGAGACCGATACCACCAATGCGACCGTATTTAACGATGGTCAGTGGCACTTCTATGCCTGCGGCGACATTGGCAACTCCAAAAAGAATAATGATACGATGGGTATGGACCCTGAGAACCACAAGGAATTTATCGTTGAGATCGACAACAACGCCGATGAGCAAACCCGCTTCCTGAGCGGCGATTTCTCACAGGAAACTTGGGATGGCGACCACTCCTTTGAGTTCCGTTACAGCAACCCTGCCTGCACTGAGGAAGAAATCGAGGCTGGCAAACAGGCGTGGATCACAGCTCAGAACTGGGTGGTGAATGCGGATGATGAGGAATTCAAGGCACATTTCAAGGATCACTTTGATCTGGATTCTGCTATTTTCCATTATCTGTTTACTGAGTGTCACACCATGGTTGATAACCGTGCAAAGAACGTATTCCCGCACACCAGCGATTTGGTTCACTGGGACTTCTGCTTTGACTACGATAATGATACCGCCATGGGCAATGATAACGAGGGTGGTCTGACTCTGACTTATGGCTACGAGGACACTGATACCATCGGCACAAAGAATGTGTTTAACGCTGCTGACTCTAAACTGTGGTGCAAGCTGCGTGACCTGTTCCCCGATGAGATGGCAGCGATGTTCCGCAACCGTGAGAATGCGCTGGCATGGAGTGCGACTCGTATTTTGAAAAAGTTCGAGGAATATCAGGATGTGAAGCCCGAAAAGCTTTGGATCATGGATATGCGGCGCAAATATTTCCGCACCTACGAAGATCCTACTATCAATACCACTAGCTATCTGCCTATGATGCATGGCAACAAGCGGCATCAGCGTCGGCAGTTCCAGCGTTATCAGGAAAAGTACATGGCATCTAAGTATTCCGGTTCTGCTGCAACCAGTGATGATATGACCATTCGTGGCTATACTCCCACCAACTGGACTGGCGTGAAGCCGGATGGCACATTTCATATCACACCCTACGCTGATACCTATGTCTCTGTTCTGTACGGCTCTAACCCTGTGAAGGTGCGTGGCAAGCGCGGACAGACCTACACGATTGAATGCCCCATCACCGCAATGAATGATACTGAAGTTTATATTTATAACGCTTCTATCATTCAGAGCATTGGTGATATTTCTGGCTTCTATCCCGGCTATGTTGACTTCAGCCACGGTGTTAAGCTGACTGAGCTGAAAGTTGGTTCCGGTGTGAGCGGCTATAAGAATACGAACATGACTGACTTTGCTGTTGGTAATAACACCCTGCTAGAACATTTGAACCTGCAGAACGTGCCGAACCTGAAGAAGTCTATTGGTCTGACCGGATGCACCAGCCTGACCGAATTCTATGCTGACGGCTCTGGTATTACCGGTGTCTCCTTTGCAAGCGGAGGCAAGATCAAAATCGCTCATCTGCCTGCAATCGCCAGCTTGACCGCAAAGAACCTGAACTATCTGACTGACCTGACGGTTGAGGATTACACCAATATCACTACGCTGACCGTTGAGAAGTGTGCAACCATCGATCTGAAAGATATGCTGGATAAGTGCACCAACCTGAACCGTGTGCGTATTACCGGTATTGATTGGGAACTGGCTAATACTTCCCTGCTGAATCGCCTATATGCAATGAGCGGTCTGGATGAAAATGGCTACAACACTGACAATTCCGTTGTGGAAGGCAAAGTGCATGTGCCAATCATCCGTGAGCGTGAGAAGCTGCTGTACACTGAGCGCTGGCCTGACTTGGAGATCACTTACAACACCATGATCAATCAGTACGCTTGGAAGTTCGTGAATAAGGATGGCACTGTTCTGGATATTCAGTATATTGACAAGGGCGAGCGTGCAGTTGACCCTGTAACCCGCTCTGACAATCCTATCCCGACACCTACCTTCCCGAGTACCATCAGTACGGTATTTACATTCAGTGGCTGGGACACCGAGTTCACTCCTGTCTTTGAGAATCAGACTGTTACTGCTGTGTACGATGAATCTGTGCGTCAGTATCGTGTGCGCTATATGAATCGTGGCGCTGTTCTACAGCAGACAACTGCTCCGTATGGCTCCATGGTTTTGTATGATGGCGACACTCCAACCTATACCAGCGAAGAGACTGCTTATAAATATTATCTGTTCAGTGGCTGGGACAAGGGCGGCTATGTCAATGGAGACAAGGATATCAATGCTGTTTACGATATATGCGAATACGTCAGCGGCTATTTCAGAGACAAGCAGTTGAGTGACCTACGCCCTGTTGAGATCTATGCTATGACCAAGGTGAATCTGGAGCAGAGTGTTGTTTCTGACAAAGACGCTATCACTATCAAGATGGGCAATGACTTCACCTTTAGCGACGTAGAAGAGAAAGTTCTGTTCAACGAACCGAAGATCTTTACTGGCAAGAATTATGTCGATACCGGCGTATCTCTGTTGTCTGAGGATCGCAGCTGGGTTATGGCGCTGGACTATCGAATCGACGAAGATTCTGCCGCAAACTCTGTGATTGCTCAATGCTTCCAGACCAACGGCATGAATGGTTTCCGCTTCTGGGTCAACAATGGCTCTAAGGTTGCCTGGGGTACTGAATCCACCGCCGGTGCACATCTTGGTTCTCGTGATATGATCGTTCTGCGCCATACTAAGGGCGAAAATGGTATTCACGTTTATGCGGCAAATACCACTGCTGCTGAGATTGGCTATATTCAGCTGAACCGTACTCGCACTACACAGACAAATGCCACTCTGGTATTTGGTTGTGCTAAGGCAGACGACGGTGCTTACGAGCGTTACGCAAAGGGCACAATCTACTGGGGCAAGCTCTGGTATACCGATCTGGGTGACGCTGCCTGCCGGAAGTTGGCCGCATGGACACATGAGGACTTCACCTTCGAGGCTTGTGGCTTCAAACAGTATTACCTGAGCGACAATTCCAACAAGCGTTGTTCTATCACCTTTATTCAGGCTGGACTGCTTGGTCAGAAAATGGCTCTGAATACTGGTTCCACCAACACTGGCGGCTGGGCAGATGCGAATATCCGTACATTCCTTGACGGTCGTATTTTGAATGCTCTTCCGATTGGTTGGCAACAGATCATCAAACAGGTCAAGGTTGGCAGTACCATTGGTGATAAGAGCAGCGAAGTTGTGACTGCGGACAGCTATTTCTATCTGCCCTCTGTGGCCGAATTGTTCCCCTCTCAGAATGTTGAGCCTTATATTTACGAAGGTACGGCGATCAGCTTTATGACTGATAATACCAGCCGCATCTGCAATGACGAGAATGGTAATCCTGCCGCATATTGGACACGAAGCCCGAATGCTCAGTATGGCAGCTATTTCTGGTCTGTGACTGTGACTGGCGAATATTACGGATTTACTCCTGCAAATAACGAACAGGGTATCCGCTTGATGTTCAGCGTTTAAGGAGGTGTTGAGAGTGTACTACAAGGTATTGAAAAATGGCCGGGTGATCGATGCTCTTGACCACCTGCGCTTTGTAAAGTATCAGCCCAAGCACGACATTATGGTGAACTGCTTGGAAGATGATGCACAGGGAATTATCAGCAGTGACGGAAGTCATATCTGGCATGTGGACGGGTATTATCTCATCCCATGTCCCGAGTATGATACTGTGGAACTGCAGGAAATTGACCTGTATGAATATGAGCAGCTGAAAGCCTTGGGTGGTAAAACGCCTGAGGCTATTATTGATGCTTACACTTTGAGTTTGATTCAAGGAGGGCTGCTATGAGTGACGAGAGGAAGTATAGCGAGTTCGTTGAGAGTATGCATCGGCTGTACAATGGCGGAATGATTCAGGACAAGCTCCTGGACAATCTGTTTGCCGGACACAAAATCTCAAAGGACGAGTATCTGTATATCATTAGGAAGGAGGTGTGATATGTATACCTTTTTGATCAATGAGGACAATACACTGACCGTAAGCAAGCGGGAACGCATTATGGAGCGCAGTAAGCAGGTGGATACTCTACACTTTCTGGCTGACACTACATACAAGGATGTTGACATGAGTGAATTCACCGTGATGCTTGAGTATGTTCTGCCTATTAGCAAGCGCTACAAGACAGAGATTTTGAAGAAATCAGAAGAGCTTTATAAGAACAAGCTGGAGTATAAGCTGCCTATCGACACCAACCTGACCAATGAGCCGGGCGATATCCAGATCCAGCTGACATTTGTTGATGTAACAATGGACCCAGATGGCACGACTGTTCAGCATGTGCGGAAGGTTGGCCCCGGCGTGATCACTGTTGTTCCCATCCAAAATTGGAGCGACATTGTTCCTGATGAGGCTCTGGGCGCACTTGACCAGCGTATTATCGCTCTGAATGCACAGATTAAGGCACTGAGTGATCGTAACAACGCTATTCTGGATGGTAAGGCTGATGACCTGAGCTACAATGACGACCATACCCTGCAGCTGCTGGCCAACGGTAAGCCCATCGGTAGTGCAGTCAAGATCACTCAGGAGAGCGTCGAAACTGAAGACGGTAGTTTGCGGGTGGTTCCGTTCTAAGCCATCCGCTTCTTTTATAAGGAGGCAAAGATGGCACAGGCTAAATATTCAAAGCTTGGATATGGTAACGCCGAAGATGTAGAAGCTGCGATTGCGCTGGGAATGTTGGACGGCAGGGATATGATCATCACAAAGGATTCTTCGGAGTTCATGTATGTGCGTGATGACTTATCCGTTCAAAAAATTCGTCCCCGCAATCGTTGTTTCGCCAGCGTTACTGAAGCAAACGAGCAATTAAATGAAACGGAAGACACTTATGCAGGTCAAACCGTTATGGTGAAAGACGAAAATGGTAAATATGCTCCGTGGATCGTTCAACAAAGCGAAGCCACGGGGCTTTTTTCTATTGAACCTTTTTACGTTGAGCCGACAAATTTTGTTTGGCAAGAATTTTAAGAAAGTGAGGCAAAGATGGCTAATGTAAATTTTGGCTACGGTACAAAAGCGAATTATGATAAGCTGACTACCAAAGATGCCAACACATTGTATTTTATTACCGACACGCGCCAGATTTTCAAGGGTACAGATGAGTACACCAAGAGCTGCAAGCTGGTGAGCGCTCTGCCTGCAAGCGGACAGATTCAGGGCCTGCTGTATATCCGTATGACTGACTATACCTTCCACATTTGGAATGGCACTGAGTTCGTACAGCTGAATCGCCCCATTGTGACTGAGATTCCCAATGCGGATGCAAGCGACGACAATCTGCCCACCACCAAGGCTGTGGCAGACTATGTGAACGCAAAAATCGCCGCAACCGAGGGCAAGGAAGGTCTGTTCGTTACGGATGTCACCTACTCCCCTGCTACCGGCACTCTGAGTGTAGCAAAGAACGGTGCTCCTGTTCCCACCGTGATGAGTGGCCTGACCCATGATCCCACCTATGATGCTGAGACCCGCACCATCAAGCTGCCTGTGTTTGGCGGCGATGAGCTGGTGATCAATCTAGGCAAGGATCTGGTTGTGAAGACCGGTACCTACAACACAAAGACCCACGAGATCGAGCTGACTATCACCACTGGCGAGGTCGTGAAGATCCCTGTTGCTGCTCTGATCGATATCTATGTTGGTGTGGTCACTCCTACTGCTGAGGTCACTGTTTCTGATGACAATAAGATCTCTGTCAGTGTTCGTGTGTCTACCAAGGGTAATAACAGCATCACCGTTGAGGAAGACGGTTTGTATGTTGCAGTGCCTGACGCTTACACCAAGGCTGAGGCAGACGCAAAGGTTAAGGTTGTTACCGACCAGCTGGACGAGCATATCAAGGACGCTGTGAAGCACATTACTGCTGACGAGCGCAAGGCTTGGAATGCAAAGCCCACTCAGGACGAACTGGCTGCTGCGAAGGCTGAGGCGATCTCTACTGCCGCTGCTGATGCGACCACTAAGGCTGATAACGCTCTGGCTGCCGCTAAGACCTATGCAGATGGTTTGAATACCACTATGGATGGCCGTGTGCAGGTGCTGGAAGGCGCTATTACATGGAAATCCCTTGATGGCTAATTGATTTGTTTCACCACATGGCAATGACGCTGTGTGGTGAATCTTATTAAGCAAAGGAGTTGAGTATGGCAAATTTATCATTACGCGAGGTCGCACAGTCTCAGCTGGATCAAGCTCCTGTGATTGACGGCCAACTGATCGTATGTACTGATACTGGAAGCACTTATCGAGATATCGGCACAAGACGAATTCAAATCAGCAAAGACTTGGAGATCGTAAGCTCGCTTCCGCTGGCTCCTTTGTCTAATAAGATTTACTACCTGCGTCCAGACAGTTTGTATGTTTATAGTGGCGATGACTGGATTCTTTTGAACCCATCAAAATTCACACTGGAAGCCGACAAAAACGCAGTCAATGGCGAAGTTAATATCAATCTAATCCTGAATGGTACGGCACAGGATAAAATCAAAATCGCTGGCGGTGGTGTGACTACAGTGACAACTGGCGAGACAGGCGATATCACGATTGATACCCCGCACCCGGATGAACTGCTGGCTGCACTGACGAATGAAGAGATCGATGCAATCACTGGCGGCATGGTTGATGACAGCGGCAATCCCCTGCCTACGCCGCAGGTTGTGGTGGACGCGACACTGACTGTATCTGGACGTGCTGCTGATGCAAAGGTAACCGGCACAAGGATCTCTGAGGTGCTGAGTATTGCAAAATCAGCTGATACCGGACTGACCAATGTACGCACCGAGCTGAACAAGTTGAAACTGGATTCTGTTGCGGTGGACAAGACTCTGACAAAAGAGAATTTCGCTGCCGATGCCAAAGCTGTTGGTGATGCTCTGGCGGGGAAAGCAAATACAGAACATAATCACGATGACCGCTATTATACAGAAGACGAAATCAATGTAAAGCTCTCAAAGAAAAGCGATGATGGCCACACCCATGATGAGCGGTACTACCAGCAGAATGAGATCGACGAGAAGCTGAAGGTGAAGGCAAACACGATCAATATCCACACACTGACTATTCCGACTACAAGTTAGCTTACTGACGACACGGTGGATCGATATTCAAAGTATATTGATCTCGACATCGATGGGATCACCTCAAAGGATGTTATTTCTATCAGTGTGACACCGGCAAGTGCAAAGGTGGCTTCATACGCCCAGTTTGCAAACCCGGAGACCTTTGATGGGTATGTGCGTCTGAGAGCTGTATCAGTTCCAACTGCTGCGATTACAGCTCAGTATTATATCGTGCAAGGCGGCGGACAAACAGATAGCGGTAGCGGTACTGTTGTTGAGGGATATACCAAGGCACAGGTGGATAATAAGATAGCTGCGGCAATCAAGGTAGCCAAGGAAGAACAGAAGCTGCTTGATCACCCTGTTGGAAGCATTTATCAAAGTGTAGAACCGACAAGTCCCGCTGAATTGTTTGGTGGAGAGTGGCAGAAAATTGAGGATCGTATGTTGATTGCCGCAAGTAGCACGTATCCTGTAAAGAATACAGGTGGCGAGGCGACACATACGTTGACAATTGATGAAATGCCAAAACATAGGCATTCTTTGGATAGTCTTAGTTATAGTGCTGGTCCAAGCGAAATTGACACTAATGGAAATGGTGTAGGTTATAAAAAGAGCCCTACATATCCTATTTATGCATCAACTTACGCTGGTGGCGATGCTGCTCATAATAATATGCCACCATACTACGCTGTCTACACTTGGCTCCGTACAGCATAATCACATTGTAAAAGGAGGATTACGAAACATGGCAATCGGGGACTTAAATATCGCAGGGGGGGGGTAGAAGCCTACCCTATTGGCTCGATTTATATGAGTTTTAATTCTACTGAACCAAGTATATTGTTTGGTGGAACATAGGAAAGAATCAAAGATAGATTTATTTTAGCAGCTGGAGATAGTTACACGGCTGGAGCGACGGGTGGCGAAGCGACACATGAACATAATTAGGGTTTGCGATATAACTTGTTTTATGGTGGATTTATGGGCGGAGATAATGAAGTTTTACGTGGATTAAAATATTCTGGAACTAGTATCGCAGGCACTGTCGAAGGTGCAAATACAGGTGATTCCAATGCGATGGTTTCAAATACAGGTGTTGGCAGTGATTATACAACAGACACTCGCAATTCTGCCGGATATAATTTAATTTCAAACACTAGTTCAGCATCTTCTATGCCGCCATACTTGGTCGCTTATATGTGGTATCGCACCGCATGATTGTGGCAATTTTCGCTGCTAAAATATTCGTTTTATAAGGAGGCAAAATATGGCGCTAGGAGAAATGAATAGTGGGAACGAAATGACCACTGAATGGAATGAAGTGCAGAATAAACCATCTGAATTTAATCCATCAAAACATTTTCATAATTTTATTGTTGATGATGGAGATAACAGAGATTCGAATACAGCACCGTCTGATTATTACGGGGACAAAAATAACGATGATTGTCATGGTAAAATGATTTTTCGTGGAATAAAAAGAACTTCAGCTGTCAATTTGTCTGCTGGTGGAAACGGATATTGTTTTTTACTTGGTCTGTGTGGTTAGAAAGACTATACTGGAGGATATTCTTACGAAATAGCTTTTTGTAATGGGAATATTTATTACCGCTATGGCGGGGATGATAGTTGGGGCGACTGGAAGAAAATTGCTACAGCTTAAAGGAGGTATGAATTATGGCTTTAGGAAATATGAATATTGGTGTCGATAGTGAGTTCATTCCGTCCAACCTCAATACGGTTCTTACCCCCCCCCCACAGATTCTGACGAAGTTGTGATGAATACGAGTGTAGCCGGGTATCACCGTAAGCCACTAAGTGCATTGTGGAGTTAGATTAAGAGTAAGATGGATGATGAAATTATCACTATCACAAAGAGCATTACTATAACAACAGACTGGCAAGATACAGGAATCAAAGGGAATGATATTCCTGGATTTGGCACATACGCTGTACAATTTCATGGTGGTGGTCCAACGATAAGTATCTGGGGAGATTATTTTTCGGGTATTATGACGTGGTATAACAGTGAAACAAACAACAATGATGCAGACGAAATATCACTTCATTGTGCAGGTCATGCTCGAAATGGTCAATTATTTTATCTTAGAACATTGCGTCATGGTCGAGGCGGTGATGATTTGACATTGCAAATTAAAGGAAGTTCTACTGCGTCGAGTGCTGATATTTTTACATTCAAATTCCGCAGACTGATATAAACAACGCACTACAAATAAAACGTTTTTTTATAAGGAGGCGATCACATATCGATGAACGATGAAAAGAAAAGTTGGCTAGACAGAGCGGGTGCGGTTCACCTCTGGAAAACGATTGAGGCTATACTTGGAACAAAGGTAGATAAAATCGAAGGATTCGGCCTGTCCAGTAACGACTATACATCAGAAGAGAAAAAGAAGCTTGCTAGTTTAAGCGACCCTAATGTAGCCACTACTGAAAATAATGGTTTGATGAGCTCGGCTGATAAAGCAAAGCTGGATGGTATTGAAGCTGGAGCTAATAATTATATTCACCCGGTATACGAAGCAAAACAGGCTGGACTATATCGCATCAGTGTTGATAATACAGGCCATGTGGCGACAGCAGATAAAATGACGAGTGAAGAGTTGACCGCAGAGGGTGTCTCCCCTGCTGATCATACGCATGACTTGGGCGAATTGGTAGATACACTGGATACGAGTGCTGATGCTGTTGAAGATGCCGACACTGTTATGGTTGGTGCTACAGTTACAAGTGGTGATGGCAGTGCGACCACGAAGTACACCCGTAGACCACTGGCTGCTTTATGGAACTGGATCAAAAGTAGGACGGATACGTTATATGCTGCTGTTGGACATACACATAATTACGCTGGTTCTCCTGAACCGGGTGGTGATGCGCTGAATGCGATGAAGTTAAACGGGTTGTCTACAAGTACCGACGGAGATAAATTAACTTGGGGGACAATTCCTACTGTGTCTGCAGATAGTGGTGTTACAGAGTTAGGAAAATATATTGATTTCCATGCTGAAAGTAATTCTGATCATGATTATGATATAAGGTTAATCGCCGAGCAAGACACATTGTTTTTTAGAAACACTTCAAATTCATCCGCAACTATTGTGGCAAATCTAAATGGCACTGCTGATTTTGCAAACGGAACCCTGTTCGATAAAGCACAGTGGGTAAGTTTAACGAGCCTCGACCAAAATACATGGTATCCGGTTGTTAGTATGAACAGCATTCCATATAGTGGACTACATCATATCAAATGCAACGTCCAACTAAATAGCGGCTCAAAACCATCTTGGAGTACCCATAGCGGTGGATTTACTGTAAATCTTGACTTGTTAGTCACTGCATTTGGTTAGGGAACAACATATGCGAATAGTATTTGTTTGAATAACGATAGTAATTGGGTAACATCTGGCGCAAATCCAGCAGGATATAGTCAAATGGGTAATGGCTCTGTTGCAGTATTCTGGCTTCGTGGTGGTGGTCAATATAGACTTTATGCAGATTGGGATGCTGACTGGACTGTTAAAACCAGCACATACACTAACAACGATCAAAACATCGGTGTACAAGGGGTACAAACGAGATAAAATAGAAATGAGGGGCGATAGAGCGAAAATATCAGATTTTCCACTCTATCTGAACACGGTCGCTGGTGGCC
>SKFA01000500.1_pt1 | contig 27949 bp, 20 predicted proteins | sample 4820291 | NCBI WGS metagenome assembly SKFA01 (sample SAMN11008795, study PRJNA524170) | human gut metagenome | isolation source: fecal sample from pouch patient p30 | place: Israel: Tel-Aviv | reverse complement strand
GCCGCCGGTTACAAGGACTGCGTCGTCGTGGCCGTGTCCAACACCGCCGAGTTTGCCGACGTCGAGCTCGCCGTCGAGGCCGAGTCTGCCGTCGCCGCCGGTGACGCCATCGTTAAGGTCGTCCGCAAGTAGCCTGCGGCAACATAAGGATGTGCAAGGGTGGTCGGGTTATCCGGCCGCCCTTTTTTAATAGACTGAGCAGGCGCATTTTATTGCAGGGGGCTTGCTTTACGGGCCATTCGTTCGTCAAATTGAGCCGTCCGCGCTTTTGCGACGTAGGGGTCTGGACGGAGCCGCTAATATGGACTTGCTGTTACGACGTGCGCTGCGCGGGGAACGCAGCGCCGCTTGTTTGGAGGAATGTCATGAAAAAGAAGCTGCTGCTTGCGCCCCTGATGGCTGCCCTGGTCGCGTGCGTGGTTTTGCTTTCCGGCTGCGGAGGGCCTTCGGTGGAAGAGCTCATCACTAACGACCTTACGAGCCAGTTTGACGAGATCAAGAACGGCGGCGATGATTTCCTCTCCGGTCTGGAAGAGGCTTCGGGCGACGAGTTTGAGCAACTGGGCATCGATCCCAAGGAGTACGCCAAGAGCTATCTCGAGGGCTTTGATTACAAGATCGGCGATGTGACGGTCGATGAGGACAAGGGCACTGCGACCGCCGAGGTTACCATCACCTGCAAGTCCATGAATAAGATCGTCGAAGATTTCGCCACCCAGTATCAGGAGAAGGTCGCAGCGCTCGACGAGCTGCCGTCCGAGGACGACCTGTACAAGATGGCCGGCCAGGTCATGGTCGACGTGACCAAGGCCGCTAAGACCAAGGACACCAAGGTCACCTTTAAGTATTCCGCCAACGAGGATAACGAGTGGTCTGCTGACGATTCCGCAACCACCGAGATGATGAATGCGATGATGAGCTAGGGGGTTACGCGGTAGTTCGTTACGGCGTTTTACCAAACGCCGTAACTGCTCGACGCTGCAAGCCCGCCAGAGCGGCAATCTGCCTTTCAACTTCGGCGGCATGACCAGAAGGTCAATGCCGCCTCGTTTCAAGGCACCTTGCTCGCTCTGGCGGGCTTTCGCTCATATGACCCAATCCGCTGTCAAGAGCCACAATGGCCCCGCCGACCGCTTGCAATCGGTCGGCGGGGCCTGCCGTTGAACCCGTCCCGGTCCGCCCCCGGCATGTCGTCGACGCCTTCGGCTCAGTCTCATATCCGCGGATACCGTTCTGTCGGCCCGCACTCCATTCCTTCGGCGGGGTTCCCCAAGTCTGTCGAGGCGCATGCGGAGGGCTCCGCGCGCACAGCGAAATAGGGGGTATCCCCGAAGGCCGCCCGGCTCGCCGGGACGGGGGCTATGTCTATTCCGCGCCCTCCCGGCACATCATGCCGAGGGCCCAGAGCCACCTCACGAGCTCGGCCGCGGTGGCCGCGTTGGCCTTCGCCGCGGGCACGCCGCGGGCGAGCATCTCCTTGCGCCGCCGCAGGAGCCGCTCGGACCCCTTCCTCCCGTGCATCCTTATCTCGAGGGGCACGCCCGTGTCCCTTGGCATGAGCTTCGGCTGGTGCCGTGCCGCGGCGTAGCACCATGAACCCTCAACGGCCAGCTTCCTCACGAGCGCGTTGCCCGCACCGCTGATGCCTCCGAGCCGCACGGAGTCGCCACTCGACCTCTGACTCGGCGCGAGGCCGAAATAGGCCGTGACCTGCCTTCCGGAACGGAACCTCGTGAAGTCGCCGACCTCGGCCGAGAAGGCTGCGGCCAGCGCGAAGGCGCAGCCCTTGATCGACTGGAGGGCGGCCACCTCCGCGGCGATCGGGCTGGCATCCACGGCGGCCCTGTACTCGGAGAGCAGGTCCGCCCGGGCCTCCGCCGCGGCCTCGACCTCGTTCCTCAGGGCGGCGAGCGTCCGAACCCCGCCATCGTCCTCCGGCCTGACCTTGTCGAGCCACCTCAGGAAGTCGTAGGTCCAGTACTTCCTCGGGTTGCCGGCGGGCGTGGTGCCGCCGTAGACGAACCCCCGCTTTGCGAGGAAGGCGAGCAGCCGCTGCTTGGCGGTCGCCAGGCGCGCGGTCGCCCCGTCGTAGGCGCCGGCGAGGTCCCTGATGCCTTCGACCTCGGGGGAGGGGATCCATACGGGGGAGATGTCGTGGGCGAGTATCGCCTTGGCCATCCTGGCGGCGTCGTTCCTGTCGTTCTTGGAGGCCGAGTCGGCGGCCGACCTGGGGATCTTCGAGACCGCGGCGACGACGCACTCGACGCCGAGCCCGGCGAGCTCCCTTTGCGGGGCGAAGCCGAGGTAGCCGCTCTCGTAGGCCGCGAGCGACGGCCCGGGGAACCCATCCATCCACCCGGCGATCTCGCCCCAGGGGTTGCCGGGGAACCTCCTCGTCACGGCCTCGCCGGTGTCCGCGTCGAGGGCGCAGACGGTGGTCGACCTCAGGTGGACGTCCATCCCGAACGCGGTAGAATACTTTGGCATGGGAGCCTCCCAACCTCGTTGCGGCGCGGCTGCGCCTATGGCACTTCAACATCATTGTCGCAGCCCCGACCCGCGGTCACGAGCGGGGGCTCCTATCTTTTTAGTGCCCTCGGATTGGGTCATAGTGTCTGTCGGTACCAAAACATCGGCGTTGTCGAAGTAGTCATTGGGGACGTTCTTAAACGACTACATAGCATGAGAGTGGATAATCTCCCGGTTTGAGCCTGCATTCAAGCTCAAAGTGGGAGATTATCCACTCTCGTTTGCTATGCGTCCGAAAATCCACGCTCGTTTGTTTTCTGCCTACATTTGGAGGAAGAGCTCGTGGAGGCGGGTGTCGTCGTCGAGCTCGGGGTGGAAGGTGACGCCGAGCTGGTTGCCTTGGCGAGCGGCGACGATGCGACCGTCGACTTCGGCTAGGGCCTTGGCATTGCCGTGCACCTCGACGATGCGGGGTGCACGGATAAACGTTAACGGCACTTCTCCGTCGATACTGCCTACCTGCCCCTTGGTGCGAAAGCTGCCGAGCTGTCTGCCATAGGCATTACGCTCAACGAGCACATCCATGGTTGCCAGGCACGGCGTCCCCTTATCGTCGTGGGCGGCAAGGTCGCGCGCCAGCAGAATCAAGCCGGCGCAAGTTCCCAATACAGGCATACCTTCAACAATGCTGGTGCGAAGTCCCTCGAGCATCCCCAGTTCCTCAAGTAGCTTGCCCTGAACGGTGGACTCGCCGCCAGGGAGGACCAGGCGATCAAAGTTCTGCCGCAAATCGGCCGCCTGCCTCAGCTCAATACAGTGTGCGCCCAGCTCGGATAGTCTTGCCTTGTGCTCGGCAAAAGCGCCTTGGACCGCCAACACGGCGACCGTTTGGTCTGCATAATCGCTCATGTGCGACCCTTTCTGCCGGACTAGCGCCCGCGCTCCTCCATGATGACCTCGATCTCGTCTGCGTTGATGCCCACCATGGCCTCGCCCAGGTCCTCAGAAAGCTCGGCAATGAGCTTGGCGTCGGTGAAGTTTGCCACAGCCTTAACGATGGCGGCGGCGCGCTTGGCGGGGTCGCCACTCTTAAAGATACCCGAGCCGACAAAGACACCCTCGGCGCCCAGCTGCATCATCAGCGCGGCGTCGGCAGGGGTTGCCACACCGCCAGCAGCAAAGTTCACGACGGGGAGCTTGCCCGTGGCGTGGACATCGCGTACCAGCTCGACCGGAACCTGCAGTTGCTTGGCTGCCTCAAAGAGCTCATCATTGCGCAGGGCGACAACGTCACGGATCTGCTTTTGGATCTTGCGCATGTGGCGCACAGCCTGGACGACGTTGCCCGTGCCCGGCTCGCCCTTGGTGCGGATCATCGTGGCGCCCTCGGCAACGCGGCGCAGCGCCTCGCCCAGGTCGCGGGCACCGCAGACAAACGGGACGTCAAACTGGGTCTTGTCGATGTGATAGACATCGTCGGCGGGGGAGAGAACCTCGGACTCATCGATGTAGTCGATCTCGATGGCTTGAAGGACCTGCGCCTCGACGATGTGACCGATGCGGCACTTGGCCATGACGGGGATGGAGACGGCCTCTTGGATGCCCTTGATCATCTTGGGGTCACTCATGCGCGAGACGCCGCCGGCGGCACGGATGTCGGCCGGGATGCGCTCGAGTGCCATGACGGCGCAGGCGCCTGCCTCCTCGGCGATGCGTGCCTGCTCGGGCGTGGTGACGTCCATGATGACGCCGCCCTTGAGCATCTGCGCGAGCTCGCGATTGAGTTTGACGCGATCGGCCTTGCTGGTCTGTTCTGCCATGGTTGCTCCCTTGATTGGCATGTGCATTGCTTGACGGAACATCCTATCGGGGAGCTGGGTATGGCGAAATACTCAGTTTTCGAGATAATGACAAGGTCAGACTAATACCAGATTGAACAGCGCGATAAGGTCAGGTGGCAAACCCATGCTTGACTACAATTTGGAAAAACGCGGCGAAGCATCGCTCTATGAGTATGTTTACCAGCAAATTCGAGATGATATCGTTGCTGGACGCATTGCGGCGGGGGAGCATTTGCCGTCTAAGCGCGCCTTTGCCAGTCATCTGGGAATCAGTGTCATTACTATCGAGAATGCATATAGCCAGTTGCTTGCCGAGGGCTATATTTGCTCAATGCCGCGGCGTGGCTACTACGCTTGTGAGCTTCCGGATGCACCGGTTTTGCCTTTGGCTACGGGGAACATCGACCGAGATGCCGTCTCTATGGGCCCCGGCGCGCATGATGTCAACGGACAGGTCGAGCGATTCGATGCGCTCTCTCCTTCCGCTTTGGAGGCGGCGCGGCTTTGGCAAAGCGCACTGCGGGCGACGCTGGCATCCGAAGACGAGCGCGAGATCTTCTCACCCGCACCGGCACAGGGCACCGCTCGGCTACGACGCGCGATTGCTCATCATCTGCGCGGGACAAGGGGTATGAATGTCGACCCCAACAACATTGTTATCGGCGCGGGCGCCCAGCTGCTCGATACCATGTTGGTTCAGTTGCTTGGCGCGGACAAGGTGTATGCCGTTGAGGACCCTGGCTATTTGCGCCTGACGCGCATCTATCAGGCTATGGGCTGCAAAGTTCGGCATATCCCGTTGGATGATGGCGGCGTGGACTTGAGTACTCTGCAGAAAAGTGGGACCGATGTCCTTCACCTGATGCCGTCCCATCAGTATCCGACCGGCCTTGTAACGAGCATCGCGCGTCGCTATGCGCTGCTCAGCTGGGCCGCCGAGCTGCCGGGCAGGTATCTCATCGAAGATGACTTTGATTGTGAGTTTCGCCTTGCCGGCAAGCCGATTCCCGCGCTCGCGTCGATCGATGCCGCCCAGTCGGTTATCTACACCAACACGTTTTCGAAGAGCCTTTCATCGGCGTTGCGTTTAGCGTACATGGTGTTGCCCGATGAGCTGATGGAGCGGTTTAGGTGCAACCTTGGTTTTTACGCCTCGTCGGTGAGCTCTGTTGACCAGGTCGCCTTGGCGCGTTTGCTGGAATCGGGTGATTACGAGCGGCATGTGAACCGCGTGCGCGTGCGCGCTCGCGAGGCGCGCGATGGCCTGATGGCGCTTGTGCGGAAGGCGTTTCCGGCAGGGGAGGTCTCGATCGAGCATGCGGACGCAGGCCTTTACTGCACCGTGGTTGCGGAGCGCGGAGCGGGTGGAAGCTCTTTTGTGCGGGCCCTCACGCGCTCGGGTATCCCGTTCGTCGATGTCAGTGACTGCTATTGGTGTGCCGATGGCGCATCTGTCCCTGAAAACTCAAGTCAAATTCTTGTTCAGTATGACGATTTGAGTCCAAAATTGCTTAATACCTTGGAATTGCAGCTAATGGGGGGCACTCTGCAACCTAAGTGAGTAGACTTTTGGCGCTTTGGCGACCAGACAGTTTTGTAACAAGCTATCTACCTGCGGTTTTGAAAAGCAGGATGACCGGCCTGCTCGGGATGTTCAAAAAAGTCTACTCACTTGCCGCGCAAAGCTTCTGCATGAGAAAAAAAATGGGGTTTTCAACAGGGCTTCGTCAAGCTCTCGGCAAGCTTTTGGCCAGTTGGGGAGGGCTGTTGAAAACTTGGCAGTCCGTTCGGCGCCATTTTTGGTGCGCTCGCGCCAATGCGTGACTGACTGGGTTGAAATTCGTGTTTTCCTGTGCCTATGAAAGATCTACTTTGTGACATATCGGCTTTTAGGTATTTGCGTTTGCCTCCTCAGGTCCGCGCTTTGTGTCCGCCGCTTCCACGGCCGGAAGAAGACCGGCAGCGATATGATCTCGCCCGTAACCCGACGGCTGCGGTTGCGCTCGGTTTTCCGCTGTATACATTGGTTCGTACGAGAAACAAACGGACTTGTCCTGCCAGCATTAGACAGCGGCTGTTTCTTGGTGAGCTCCCCAGGGAATCCGTGCTGGAAACGGAGCATGGATTTTTGATTACTTCTCCTCTATTGACGGCATTCATCATGTCGCGGCATCTGACGGATCTTCAGCTTCTTTTTGTGTTGGCGGAGATGTGCGGCCTGTTTGCGGTGTGTGCTCTGCCGGTGGCACTTGAGGCGGAGCTTACGCGCGCAATTGATTCGGGCGCGATTTCGACAACGTTCGGTTGGGTGCGCTGCCCGTCCGAGGACGGCACCGCCTCAAATTTATGGCGTCGAGACGCTTTGGTTTTGGGCGGAGACCTTGACCGTTTTTGTTCAGATGTTTGCGGGATGCGTTACGGCAATAGATTTATGGCGGTATCGCAACTCGTTCCATTGGGTGCCGCGTCGCCTTTTGAGGTCGAGGCGTATTTGCTACTTGCACTGCCGCGATCCCTGGGAGGCGAAGGTTTTTGCGGCATAGAGCTTAATGTTGAAGTGACGTTAAGCACAAGTGCTCGAGCGATTGTGGGAAAGTCCCGTGTATATATCGACCTACTTCTTTCTTCACCGGACGGCAAGCGACAGGTGGCCATTGAATGTCAGGGAAAGGCCTCGCACGGACGCGCAGGGGATGGCTTGCGTGACGCTGACCGCATGACGGCGCTTCAGGCCATGGGCTACGATGTACTTCTCCTGACACACAGACAGATATCCGATGAGGATAGATTCCACGCGATCGTTAAGGCCGTGTGCAGGATGCTCGATGCTGAATATCGTGATAAAAGCTCAGATGAGCAAAGGGCTGAGGCATTACTCCGGTCTGAACTATTTGTTGACTGGACAAAATTGGGGGTAATCGACGGAAAGATGCCCGTTAGACGCAAAACAGCTCGATCGTGGACGGCTGCGGTTCTAAGTGAGTAGACTTTTGGCACTTTGGCGACCAGGCCGTTTGGTAACAAGTCATTTACCTGCGACTTTATAAAGCAATACGGATGGTGTGCTCGGCAAGTTCCAAAAAGTCTACTCACTTAGTTTTTGACGAGAAGCCGATGCCTAAGGCGGTCCTATTTCAAGGCGTTAACGAGTCCTCGAGACACAAAAAGGCCCGAACCGTGCGGTCCGGGCCTTATCGAGCTAGAGATTGTCTCTCAGACGGCTGGCTTAGCCAAAGTAGCGCTTGAGCAGGCCGGCGAAAGCCTTGCCGTGACGAGCCTCGTCGCGAGCCATCTCGTGCACGGTGTCGTGGATGGCATCGAGACCAGCGGCCTTGGCGCGCTTGGCGAGATCGGTCTTGCCGGCGGTGGCGCCGTTCTCGGCCTCAACGCGCATCTCGAGGTTCTTCTTGGTGGAGTCGGTCACGACCTCGCCCAGGAGCTCGGCGAACTTGGCGGCGTGCTCTGCCTCCTCGTGGGCAGCCTTCTCCCAGTACAGGCCGATCTCGGGATAGCCCTCGCGATGAGCGACGCGAGCCATGGCCAGGTACATACCGACCTCGGAGCACTCGCCCTCAAAGTTGGCGCGCAGGTCGGCAACGATGTCCTCGGAGACGCCCTCCATCTTGGCGACGCCCACGACGTGCTCGGCAGCCCACTCAAGCTGGCCCTCCTCCTGCTTCAGGAAACGAGAACCGGGAACGCCGCACTGGGGGCACTTGAAGTCCTCGGGCAGCTGGTCGCCGTCGAACTCTTCCACATAACCGCAAACGGGGCAAACAAACTTCATGATTCGATCCTTTCGATCGATGGCGATGGTGCGCTCGCCCGGTCCCATAAGGGCCCTCTCCGGACGTGCGTCTTGACGAGTTCTATTATCCATAAATGAGACTGAAAGTGAAGCCTATTAGGAATGATTTTTAATAAAACAATTTTGAGATATGAAGATGTTGATTGATTAACGATTGGCAGGCCGTCTTTGACCACCGCTGAGTACAATCGGTCGAGCAAATGTTGACGAATCAACAAATGAAGGAGTTTCCTTTATGCATCTAGCCCGCCGCGCCTGGTGCCGAACGTATCAAACGATTTTTCGCATCGCATTGCCGGTGCTGCCCTATACCGAGCCACGCATTTTGGAGCATGCCGAGGACATGCCCGCGGTGCTTCAAAAGCGCTCGATCCAGAAGGTCCTTATCGTGACAGACCCTGGTATTGCACGTTTAGGGCTCACGGCATCACTCGAGCGTGCGCTTACGGCTCAGGGGATTGGCGTTACGGTCTATGCCGAAACGCGTGCGAACCCCACGGTCTCAAACGTGGAGGAAGCGGCGGCGCTGTATCGCGAGAACGACTGCCGGACCATTATCGGCTTTGGCGGTGGCTCGGCCATGGACTGTGCCAAGGGCGTGGGAGCACGCATCGCGCAGCCAAACAAGCCCATCAACAAGATGCGCGGCCTGCTGCGCGTCCACCGTCGTCTGCCGCTGCTTATTGCGGTTCCCACTACCGCCGGTACGGGAAGCGAAGTCACGCTGGCGGCGGTTATCACCGATAACGAGACGCACTATAAATACCCCATTAACGACTTTGTGCTTATCCCGCGCCTTGCGGTGCACGACCCCGAGCTTACGCGCGGCCTGCCCGCCTCCATTACGGGGCAGACGGGCATGGACGCCCTGACGCATGCCGTCGAGGCCTTTATCGGGCGAAGCACCACGCCCTATACGCGCAAGATGGCTCGACAGGCGGTTCAGCTCATCTACGACAATTTGCTCGAGGCCTATGAGCATGGCGACGGCATGCGTGCGCGCCGCAATATGCTTTCGGCGGCGTATAAGGCGGGCGTTGCGTTTACTCGCTCCTATGTCGGATATGTGCATGCCATTGCGCACAGTTTGGGCGGCCGATACGGAATTCCGCACGGTTTGGCCAACGCGATCATCCTGCCGCACATGCTTCGCGCTTATGGTGACGCCGCCGCCCCCAAGCTTGCCGATCTTGCTCGCATGGCGGGCATTGCGCCGGCGACCGCGCAGGACAGTCTTGCGGCCGAGGCCTTTATCGATTGGGTCGACCGCATGAACGCCGCCCTGGGAATCCCCAAATATGTAGCGGGTATTCGCCGCTCCGACATTCCCGAAATGGCGGCGCATGCCGATGCCGAGGCTAATCCCCTGTACCCCGTTCCGCTTTTAATGGACCGCTTGGAGCTCGAGCATATGTACGAAGTCGTTGCAGGTGGTATGTTTGAGGACGAGAACTAGGAGGGTCCATGAACACCGAGGAAATTGCGCGCATCGTCGGCGATCAGCGCACCTACTTTAAGACGCATGCTACGTTTGATGTCGATGCTCGACGTCGCGCGCTCGTGAGTTTACGCGATGCGGTCCGGGCGCACGAGGCCGATATTGCCCATGCGCTCATGACCGATTTGGGTAAGTCACATGACGAGGCATATATGTGCGAGATCGGCACGTCGCTTTCCGAGATTCGTCATCAGATCGCTCATGTGGCTCGATGGAGTCGTCCGCGCCTGCGTCCGTGTGACCTCGCTAACGCCGTGAGTGTGTGCAAAACGCAAGCCGTGCCCTATGGCGTCACGCTCATCATGGCGCCCTGGAACTATCCGTTTTTGCTGACGCTCGAGCCGCTCGCCGGAGCCCTTGCCGCGGGCAATACCGTGGTTATCAAGCCGAGTGCCTATGCGCCGGCTTCGAGCGCGGTGCTCAGGCAGATTTGCGAGGAAGCATTTGATTCGCGCCTGGTGACGGTCGTCGAAGGCGGGCGTGCCGAGAACGAAGCGTTGCTCGACGAGTGCTGGGACAAGATCTTCTTTACCGGTAGCGTTCCGGTCGGCAAGCTCGTCATGGAGCGCGCGAGCAAAAACCTCACGCCCGTGACGCTTGAACTGGGCGGCAAGAGCCCCTGCATCGTGGATGCGACGGCAAACTTGAAGGTTGCGGCACGGCGTATCGCATTTGGTAAATGGCTCAACGTGGGCCAGACCTGCGTGGCGCCCGACTACCTGCTGGTCGACGTGCGCGTGCACGATGAGCTGTTGGGTCTCATCAAGGAGGAGGTCCGTCGCATGTTTGGCGAGCACCCGCTCGACAACGAGGACTACGGTCATATTGTCAACGCCAAGCATTTCGCGCGCGTGCGCGGGCTGATCGACCCCGATAAGGTTGTGCTGGGAGGAACGGCGCGCGAGTCGTCGCTCAAAATTGAGCCGACGATCCTAGACGGCGTGGCGCCTGAGGACGCCGTGATGCAGGAGGAGATTTTCGGCCCCATCTTGCCGGTGCTGACGTTTGAGAGCCTAGACGAGGCCGAAGCGTTTATTACGGATCGTCCGACGCCGCTGGCCCTGTATATCTTTAGTCAGGATCGCGCGGTTCAGCAGCGCTTTGTGCGCTACGTGCCCTTTGGCGGCGGCTGCGTCAACGACACGATCATGCATCTGGCTACGAGCCATATGGGCTTTGGCGGCATGGGCGCGAGCGGCATGGGGCAGTACCATGGCCGCGAGAGCTTCGATACGTTTAGCCATAAGAAGAGCATCGTGAACAAGTCAACCTGGCTGGACGTGCCGTTTCGGTATGCGCCCTACGCAAGCTGGAAGCACAAATTCGTGCGCATGTTTGTGCATTAGAGATTAGATAAGATAGGGCAAACAAAATGGCCGTCTCCGCGCAAATGAAGGCGGCCATTTCTTACGATGAAAACGTGTATCGGAGTTGGCAAGACCCGCTGCCACGGGTGCCATCCGTACCCCTATCTTATCTGCAAGCGCTCTGTCTCGCAAGCGTTGCGGCAACTGGGTGAAAGGCGCGAGCGGGTGAATTCGTGTCCGCACGGGCCCGTAAACTTCTCAGTGAGGTTAAGCGTTGGTTTATCCGGCCGTTAGAGGAGTTGCCATGTACGAGCCTTCACGTGTTCTTCTGTCGTTTCATATTGCGGGATTTCAGTATGCCGACGGCGCTTTGGTCCTAGGCGATCTTAAAGTGGGCGATAAACTGACGCTGTGCGCCGAGCGCGATAATCCCCATGATCCCGAGGCGGTTGCGATTTACTATGGCAACACCAAGCTTGGCTATGTTCCGGGAAACGAGGTCGGCCCGCTGTCCTTGATGATGTATTACGGCCATGAGGACGTATTTGAGGCCCGCGTGCAACAGGTTGCTCCCGAGCGCAGCCCGTGGCATCAGGTGCGTGTTGGACTCTACGTGGTGGATGCTCGCTAATCGGTAAGGGAGACTGCCATGTTTGATGACGACGACCAGTTCGATCTGACAGACGATCCGTTTGAGTGGGATATGCTACTCGATGACGATGAGTTGGAGCGGGATCGTAAGAAGCGGCAGGATAAGAATACCCAGGGTGACGCTTCGAAAAAGCAAGACAAGCGCCGCCGCGGACTGTTCGGCGGGTTCTTTGGATAACCGCCGCATCGCTGCGTCTGTATACTTAGCACGAGTTGAACACGTTGCGAAATGAGGACAGAGACGATGATGTGGTTTACCGCCGATCTGCACCTGGGCGATACGAATATCTTGCACGACATGGACCGGCCGTTTGGCTCGGTCGAGGAGATGAATCGCAAGGTCATCGATGCCATCAATGAGTGCGTGGCTGTGGATGACCGTCTCTACATTCTGGGTGACTTTACCTATCGTTTGCCCCTGGCGGAGGCGGTGCGCCTGCGCGAGCGTATTGCCTGCCAAAACGTGACGCTCATCCGTGGTAACCATGACGGCGATTGGGAAGATCCCGACGTGCCGCAAATTTGGGAAGACGTGCGTGATTATCTGGAGATTGCCCCCGGCTATGCCAAGGGCCATCGTCTGGTTATGAGCCACTACCCCATGCTTAGCTGGAATGGCAAGGCGCGTGGTGCCATCATGCTGCACGGACATATCCACAGCAGGGGAGACCGCACCAACTTGCGCAACCGCGACCGCGAACGTCCTATCTTTCGCTACGATGTCGGCCTCGACGCCAACGAGTACAAGCCCGTAAGCCGGGATCAAATCCTGGGCTTCTTTGGACTGTAATGCTCGAACCACCACAAAGGGGACAGGCACCTTTGTGGTGGTTCTGGCGCCGTTGCCATTATGGCAGCGGCGCCTTTTTTGTCCGCGTGGCGCGGTAGAGTGTAGGCGGTTGAAATTTGCGTCCATCGAGGAGCTGCTATGAACGAGATCAAGTGCCCGCATTGCGGCGAAGTCTTTAAGGTCGATGCGTCCGGCTATGCGGATATCGTCAAGCAAGTACGCGATGCCGAGTTTTCGCGCGACCTGGATGAGCGTGTGAAGGCAGTCCAGCGCGAGGGCGAGCAGGCGCTGGAGCTTGAGCGCTCGCGTTCGACGGCTGCTTTGCAGGAGGCGGAGTCTCAGCGCAACGCTCAGCTTGTCGAGCAGAAGAACACTGCGGATCAGAAACTGGCGCAAGAAGTCGCCAAGCGCGATGCCGAGCTTGCCGAGCTGCGCGCCAAGCTCGAGGGCGCTGCCACGGAGCGCGAGAGTGCAAGCCAGCGCGCGGCGGTTGAGGCCCGTGCCGATGCTCAAAAGGAAAACGCCGAGCTTCAGCGAGAAATCGACAATTTGCGTGCGCAGCTGGAGCGCAAAGATGACGAAGCCAAGCTCGTCGAGTCGGTGGCGCGCAATGCTGCTCAAAACGATTTAGCTGCACGTGATGCCCAGATTGCCGAGCTGCAGGCCAGGCTTGCCGCGGCGGACAAGGCCCAGGAGATGGCGCTTGCCGCTGCTGCGGCCGAGTCGCAGCGTGAGCTTGATGCCGCTCGCGGCGAGGCCGAGCGCGCGCTTGCTGACTACCGCGCGAAGGTACAAGAGAAGTTTACCGCCGCAAGGGCTCAGTCCGAGCAAGAGGCCGAGGGCCTGCGCGCGCAGCTGCGCGAACAGGAGCTGACGGCCAAAATGAACCTATCGGAGGCGGTCGCTGCGGCGGAGCGTGAGCGCGATGAGGCACGTGCCAAGCTCGCGAGCGAGCTGGCGGTGCGCGATTCTCGCGAGGAACAGGCCAAGGCGGCGCATGAGCTCGAGCTTGCGCAGGCCAAGCGCGCGAGCGATGACCTGATTCGCTATAAGGATGAAGAGATTGAGCGCCTTAAGGACATGAAGGTCCGCCTGTCCACCAAGATGGTGGGCGAGTCGCTCGAGCAGCACTGCGAGACCGAGTTTAACCGTCTGCGCATGACGGCGTTTCCTAACGCGTACTTCGAGAAAGATAACGATGCGTCCGAGGGTACCAAGGGCGACTTTATCTTCCGCGAGTGCGACGCGAGCGGCAACGAGGTCATTTCGATTATGTTCGAGATGAAAAACGAGAACGACGAGACCGCGACCAAGCATAAAAACGAGGACTTCTTTAAGAAGCTCGATCACGATCGTCGCCAGAAAGGCTGTGAGTACGCGGTGCTCTGCACCTTGCTGGAGCCCGAGAGCGAGCTCTATAACGCGGGTATCGTCGACGTGAGTTACCGCTATGAGAAGATGTACGTGATCCGCCCGCAGTTCTTCATTCCCATGATCACGCTGCTGCGCAACGCCGCTATGGGTTCGCTGCGCTATAAGCAGGAGCTGGCGGAGTACAAGCAGCAGAATATCGACGTCACGAACTTCGAAGCCAAGATGGAAAAGTTCAAGAATGATTTCGGCCGCAACTACGAGATCGCGAGCCGCAAGTTCCAAACGGCGATCGATGAGATCGACAAGACGATTAGCCATCTGCAGAAAACCAAGGAGGCGTTGCTGTCTTCCGAGAACAACCTGCGCCTAGCCAACAAGAAGGCCGACGATCTTACCATTCGCAAGCTCACATGGGGCAACAAGACCATGAAGGCCGCCTTTGACGCGGCACGCGGGGCTGCGCCAGAGACAAACGATGAGCCAGCCGAGGCGGATTCGTATGAGGTCGAGGATGCCGAGTAGGGGATAGCGTATCGCGCAAAAAGCGGGGCCGCTGGCGATGTTGCCAGCGGCCCCGCTTCGTTTCGTTCCATTGTGCCCGGCTAGTCTTCGAGCAGGTCCTCGATAAAGCCGACGCGGTAGTTTTTGAGGATGACCTCGCCGCCGTCCTGCGTGGCGTCCAGATCGACATCGCCCATGATGCCAAAGTCGTGGTCGCCATCCTCGTCGGCAAAGATCTGGTGCACGTGCCATACGTGCGCGGTCTTCTCGTCGGACTCGTCGATGGAAAACATCGCGGCGCTGCGGGCGTCTCCGTCGGTGAGGATTTCCTCGTGCTGCTCATGGTAGGCATCGAGCGCCTTTTGCCAACGGATCTCGCTCATGCCCCAGTCCTCGTCGAGCTCGCCCAGATCGCGCACGTGTCCACGGGCTGCAAGGGCCACGCGGCGGAAGAGTGCATTGCGCACCAACAGCGTGCAGCCGCGACGGTCCGCAACGACCTCGTCGATGCCCTGCGGCGGTGCGGCGTCGAGTGCAGCGGGGTTGCCGGCGTTCTCCCACTCGTCCACCAGGCTCGAGTCGACCGAGCGCACCACAAAGCCGAGCCACGAAATGATGTCACGCAAGCGCTCATCGCGCTTCTCAATGGGAACGGTGCGATCGAGGGAACGGTAGGCCTCGGCTAGGTAGCGCAGCAGAATGCCCTCGGAGCGGGCGATGCCGAGCTTTTGGATATAGCCCTTAAAGTCGCTCGCGCTCTCCAGCATATCGCGCAGGACGCTCTTGGGCGAGAGCTGGTAGTCGTTGGCCCAGGGTGCCTCCTGGCAGTACTTGTCGAAGGCGACATCGAGCAGGTCCTCGAGCGGCTTTTCGTAGGTGACATCCTGGATGCGCTCCAGGCGTTCTTCATATTCGACGCCATCAGCCTTCATTTCGGCCATCGCGCGGTCGCGCGCGGCGCGCTCCTGTGCGCGCAATACCTGCTTGGGGTCCTCGAGCGTAGCCTCGACCATCGAGATCAGATCCATGGTATAGGTCTCACTCTCGGGGTCGAGCAGTTCCAGCGCGGCAAGCAAAAACGGCGAGAGCGGCTGGTCGAGCGCAAAGTCCTCGGGCAGATCGACCGTCAGTGCATAGTCGATGTCCGGCGCGGCGTCAGTCGGGGCGTCAGGCGCGGGTGGCACCTCGGTGCGGACGACGACGCCGGAATCGATGAGTGTGGCGAAGATTTCGTCGGCGCGAACCTCGAGCTTAGCCTTTTCCTCGGGAGTCTGTAGGCTCGTCTCGATGAGGTTGTGTACGCGGGCTCGGGCATCGCCGCCCTGCTCGACCACGCTAATCACCATGGAGTGCGTGATGCGCAGGCGCGGCTTGAGTGTCTCGGGCTGCGTCTCGATCAGGCGCTCAAAGGTCTGCTTGTTCCAGGTGACAAAGCCCTCGGGGGCCTTTTTCTTTTTAATCTTACGGAGTTTTTTGGGGTCGTCGCCCGCTTTGGCCATAAGCTTGGCATTCTCGATCTCGTGCTCGGGCGCCTCGGCAATCACCATACCCTCGGTATCGAAGCCCGAGCGACCGGCGCGACCGGCAATCTGATGGAACTCACGGGCGCGCAGGCGACGCATCTTGTAGCCATCGAACTTGGTGAGCGCGGTGAGCACCACAGTGTGGATGGGTACGTTAATGCCGACGCCGAGCGTGTCGGTGCCGCAAATGACGGGCAGCAGGCCCTGCTGCGCCAGGCGCTCGACCAGGAGGCGATAGCGCGGCAGCATACCGGCGTGGTGCACGCCGACGCCGCAGCCGAGCAAGCGCTTGAGGATCTTGCCGAAGGCCGTCGAGAAGCTCGTGCCCTTTGCCGCCTCTTTGATGGCTTCGCGCTGCTCCTTGCTGGCGATGCCAAAATTGGCGAGCGACTGTGCCGTCGCAAGGGCGGCATCCTGGCTAAAGTGCACGATATAGAGCGGGGCCTCGCCGCGGCGCATCGCGAGCTCGACGGTGCCCTCGAGCGAGGTCGTCACGTAGTCGTAGCTCAGCGGCACGGGGCGTGGGGCATCGACGACCAAGTCGCAGGTAGCGCCGGTGTGTTCCTCGAGCGAGGCGGCGATCGCGGTGACATCGCCGAGCGTGGCGCTCATGAGCATGAATTGCGTGTGGGGCAGGGTGAGCAGCGGTACCTGCCAGGCCCAGCCGCGGTCGGGGTCGGCAAAGTAGTGGAACTCGTCCATGGCCACGCAGCCCACGTCGGCGCCCTCGCCCTCGCGCAGTGCATCGTTGGCAAGGATTTCGGCCGTGCAGCAGATGACGGGCGCCTTGGTATTGATATGCGTATCGCCGGTGATCATGCCGACGTTATCGCGGCCGAGCACCTGTACCAGATCGAAGAACTTTTCGCTGACCAAAGCCTTGATAGGGGCCGTGTAATAACAGCGCTTGCCCTGCGCCATGCCCATAAAGAGCATGCCCAGCGCGACGAGCGATTTACCAGATCCGGTCGGTGTGCCCAAAATGACGTGATCACCGGCTGCCAGGTCCATGAGGGCCTCTTCTTGGTGATCCCACAGCTCAATGCCGCGGTCGCTCGTCCATTCAAAGAAGCGTTCGAAGGCCTGATCAGGCGTGAGCCATGGTTCGGGCTCACTGCCATCCTCGGGTTCCCACCAGGTGGGGGAGAGCGCACCGAGCGAGCCAAACTCGGCTTCGGTTCCCGTGCCGCCCGAGAATGAGCTGGCGGCCCCGGCGCCGGAGACGGTGCTGGCGGTGGTGTCTGTCGTGGTCTGTGCCATGTGGTTGCTTTCTCTCGCGTTTGTCCGCCAACTATTATGGCGTAGCGGCGGCGCGGGGTGCCAGCGCGCGAGAAAATGCAGGAAATGGGCGTTCTGTCCAGCTGTTTGGTGCAGTTGTCAGCTAAGTGAGTAGACTTTTTGCGATATCGCGAGCACATGGCTTTTGCGCAAGGGATCTACCTGCGGTTTTAGTTTTCGTTATGCGGGTTGTACTTGGCTATTGCAAAAAAGTCTACTCACTTAGGTTTTAGGGTCGTTTGCTGGCGCCTATTTGCGCTTGTTTGCTGACGCCGCGACCATCAGAGGCCCCTAGGACTCTTGTGGCAGGCGCTTCTTACCTTTGCGGGCGCGGTTTTTAAAGTTCTCGACGGCTTCTTCCATGCCCAGAGGTACATAGGTGAGCTCATCGAGGTTATCGGGCAGGTAGCAGGCAAGGCTTTGCTCCTGCGCTCGGCCTGCTGCGAGCTGTTCATCGCTGGGTTGCGCGCCGGGTGTGGCGCAAATGCCATAGACGGCGGCACCCATCTCGCGCGTGCGGCGCTCGTATTCGGTCTCGGGATGCTCGGGATGGTCGCGGCGGACGTCGTCACTTACCCAAAGTGTGTCGTAGCCGGCCGCGGCAAACTGCCCCAGGGCGTAGTCGCGCAATGGCTTGCTGTCGGTTCGCAGCGTGACGGTGGCGCCGGCTGCAAGGAGCGGGCGGTAGAGCATCAGATGGTCGACATGGACGAGTCGTTTTTTGGCGTACTTGGCCTTGGGCTGCGGCGTGGGAAAGTTGATGGTGATGGCATCGAGCTCGCCTGCGGCAAACAGCTGCGGCAGCGATGCGGCGCCTCGGGGCAGGACAAGTGCGTTGGACAGCTCCTGCTCGCAGATTTTCTGCGCGGCATAGGCGATGCAGATGGGCTCCTGGTCCATACCGATAAAGAGCGTGTTTGGCTCGTGGGCCGCGCGCTCTACAAGGTACGTTCCCTTGCCACAGCCAAGATCCAGGTGAAGGTGTTCGAAGGGCTTGCCGCCTGCGGGCGCACAGGCCTTGCGCCAATCTCCGGCATAAGCCTCGGGGTTCGTCTCAATCGCATCGGCGTAGCGCTCCAGGCGCTCCTCGAGCACAAAGTTCTTAGGCGTGCGAACGTGGACGGCTCCCATGAGGCTCCTTGGTCATAAGTGTGGAACGCATAGCTGCACGTTCCGTCAATGGGTTGAAAAAAGGGGTGGGCATGGTTTGCCCGAAAATTGCGGCGCGGCTCGACGGCGAGTCGTCAGTGCCTACAGACGCTTGAGAATCACATAGCGGTTGAGCTCTCCGCTGCGACCGTCGGCATGGAAGCGCTCAAGCTCGCGCACGGGGACCTCGCCGCTCTTGTAGAACGTACGGACGCCGCGCACCAGGTCGGTGATCTGCTGATCGTCAAAGTGATGGCAATAGCGGTAGGCGTGGCGGTCGTTTTGCCAACCAATGAGGTGGTCGCCGGCTTCAAACTGCGCAGAATCGTAACCCTCAAACGGCGGGGTGAGCTCGGCGCGGGCCTCGGCGCGAACAGCCTTGCGCGCCATGCGCTCGTCGTTCATAAACTCCCAAAAGCTGATGGCGATGATGCCGCCTGGGCGCGTCTGGCGCACCAGGGCGTCGAGCACGCGTACACGGTACTCGCATGACGGCACGTGGTGCATAAAGCCAAAGCAGACCGAGATGTCGGCGAGCGGTGCGTCGAAAAGAACATCGGACGTCTCGGCGGGGTTGAGCTTCATGAGGGCATCGAGCACGTCGAGTTCCTGGAAGTGCAGGTTGGGAATGCGCAGGGCGTGGCCACGTGCATCGATAGCCAAATCCTGACACGAGTCGACACCATAGAACTCAAACGGGCAACTGGCATCTGCCGAGGGGTTTGCGCCGTCGACGCCCTTGGCGGCAAGTGCGCCGCCGGCGGCAAAGTTCTCGAATCGCATGTTGCCGCAGGCGAGGTCGAAGACGCGGACGGGATGCTCGATCGTGGCGACGTCGAGCTGTTCGAGCGCGATATCCATGGTGCGCACCCAGCCGGGCCACGGGGCCTGGCGCGTATCGGAAAAGGAGGCGGAGTGCTCGCGATAGAACGTGTTGTTGAGCTGGATGAGCGATGAGGCGAAATCGCGGTTCACGGCGCGGAACTCCCTCCGTTGGCGGTGCGGAATTAACGATACGACCATACTACCGTTAACGCCGCAACGGGGACAACCGAGCTAGGTGCCATTGCTTTGTTTGGACACATTTCCGCAGCTCATATGTGCCCGCAACCGCCGGTTGTCAAAAATCTCACTAAAATAGGTGGCATGTTTTTGGCGGTGGCGGATACATTTTTAACTGTGCAAGGCGCCTAAGAACAAAAACGGTCCGGCGGCACGGCTGGCAAAAGCATAGGAGGAACCATGAATGTAGAAACTGCGCAGCGGCTCGCCGACCTTCGCCGCAGCAAAGGCTTTAGCCAAGAAGGGCTGGCACGAAAGCTGGGACTGTCGCGCCAGGCGGTCAGTAAATGGGAGCGCGCGGAGAGCTCGCCCGATACCGAGAACCTGATCTCGCTCGCCAAGCTCTATGGCGTGAGCCTGGACGAGCTGCTCAATCCGAGCGATGAGATCGAGGACGATATCGAGTTTGAGAACGAGGACCGCGCCCGCCAGCGCGAGGCCGAGGCAGCAGAGCGCGCACGCACCCATGAGGCGGCGGCACGAGCTACCGAGGCGGCAACACAGGCGAGTGACGCCGCCGCCAAGGCGGCGCAAGCGGCAAGCTGGAGTGCGCAGGCCGCCAATGCCGCTACGGCGCAGGCGACGAGTGGCGGCGCAGTTGGCTCGACTCCGGTGAAGGGCCCGTTCCAGTCGTTCCCGTATTGGGCCGTGTGTTGGCTGCTGTTCTTTTTGCTGATGTTCCCGTTTGGTGCCGGCCCCTTTGCCGCGCTGATCTTCTTTACGATTCCCATCTATCACTGGGTGGCGCGTGCGCTCGATGGTGATTGGGCGCGTGGAGATATTCAGGTTGGTCCGGCGCCGGTGACAGCTAGGGCTCAGAATGTTTCCGCTACGGTTGATACTGGCGTGGCTACCGCGACTACCGCTGACCCGATCGCCAAAGAGGGTGATGAATGATGAAGCTTTCGCATGAATCCAAGGTACGCTTGGGCGTTGGCATCGGAGCGTTTGTGCTCATCATTGGGCTTGTCTTTGGCATTTCGCGGCTATTGGCTCATTCCGATATGGTGCGTACGACCGGTATTCTATCTGGCAATTTGTCTGATTTTGACGATATGTTTGACGACGATAATCTCTTGGATAGCGGTAAATATTCCGCTCAGCCTCAGCAGCTTTCGTGTACGACCTTTGATGCCGATGAGTTCCGCTACCTCGATTTCGATATCAATGCGGCTTCGGTGGACGTCAAGGTTGTTGATGGCAACAAGGCTCGCGTTATCGAGCGGGGACGCGTTGCCAATGGTATGGATGCCTCCAAGGCCGCGACGCAGAACATCGCATCCGTCGAGGACTCGACGCTCAAGGTTTCTCAGTTTGGAAGTGATGACGGTAAGGCAATTGACCGCTCGGTTACGGTTGAGCTGCCGCGCCGTGTTGCCGAACATCTGAAGGGAGTCAACGCGCACGTGGGCTCGGGTGATCTGCAGATTGCCGGTGTCACCTGTGATGGTTTCGACCTTTTCCTGGGTGCGGGAGATGTAGAGTTTGCGGGCAGCGTGACTGATGCGCTTAGTGCAGAGGTCGGGTCGGGCGATGTAACGTTCGAGCTCTACCAGGCCCCCGCGAAGTCGATGGACGTGAGTGTGGGCTCGGGCGATGTGGAGATGACGGTTCCGAACTCTACGGGCTTTAAGGCGAGCCTCACCTTGGGCAGCGGCGACTTCGAGAGCGATTTCCTTCCGCTTGACTACGACGGCGAGACCATTTTGGATCTTGAATTCGATAACGGCGATAAGTCTGCCACGTATCGTTTTGAGGTTGGCTCGGGCGACATGTCGTTTGATTCGGAGTAGTGAGGCAGACGAAAGCCTAGGCGAAGGTATAGACGCGCTGTTTGATGAAGGCGCCGAAGCCGAGATCGGCTCCGGCGCCTTTGCCTTTACAATGGGGGCATGGAACAGATTATCTTGAACATACTCGAGGCCCTGCGTCGCGGCGAAACCGTGGACGACAAGGCTCTCGTCAAACTGATACATGCCGAGGCGCGCCGTGAGGGTGCCGACAAACGCGATTTGGCCAAGCGCCGTCTGCTGCCGTTCTACCAGCGGGTTAAACGTGAGGAGCCGGCTCGTTGGGCTGGGTGGAATGTCGATGCCGAGCTGGAACGTCAACTGCTGCAGGTGCTGCGTATGAAGCCGCGCCGAACGGCTTCGGGCGTGGCGACCATTACCGTCATCACTAAGCCGTGGCCGTGCTCGGGCGATTGCCTGTTTTGCCCCAACGACCTGCGTATGCCCAAAAGCTATCTGCATGCCGAGCCCGCGTGCGCCCGTGCGGAGCAAAATTGCTTCGATCCATATCTGCAGGTGAGCGCCCGTTTGACGGCGCTTTCGCAGATGGGGCATGCGACCGATAAGATCGAGCTCATTGTGCTTGGCGGTACCTGGAGCGACTATCCGGAAGGCTATCAGACATGGTTTATGTCGGAGCTTTTCCGTGCGCTCAATGACGATGCCGTCGCCGGCGTGGCGGCAAACCCCATGTTGGCGCGTCCGGGCATCAGTCGTGCCGAGGCGGGGCGCCTGCTCGATGACGCTCCCGCCGATGCCCTGCCGCCGGTGGTAGCGGAGCGCCGCGAGCGCTATCGGGCTGCCGGCATTGCGACAGACGAGGTCGAGCTTGCTGCCGGCGTTGCCGACGAGCAAGGGCGTGTGGATGCTGCCGTGGGCGGCTATAACCGCGCGGTGCGTCGTCTGTACGGTTCCGGTACGCCGTGGGGCGAGGTTGCCGAGTGGCAAACGGCAACGATGGAGGAGCTCGAGCGTCAGCAGCGCATCAACGAGACGGCGAAGCATCGCGTGGTGGGGCTCGTTATCGAGACGCGCCCCGATGCCGTGACGCCACAGGCGCTCACGCTCATTCGTCGCCTCGGCTGCACCAAGATTCAGATGGGCATCCAGAGCCTCGACCAGCACCTGCTCGATATCAACGAGCGTCGCATTTCGGTGGCGCAAATCGAGCGGGCGTTTTCGCTTGCGCGCCTGTTTGGCTTTAAGATCCACGCGCATTTTATGCTCAACTTGCTGGGCGCCACGCCCGAGGGGGACAAGCGCGACTACGAGCGCTTTATGACCGAGGGGGCCTTTATGCCCGACGAGGTCAAGGTCTACCCGTGCGCGCTCATCGAGGGCTCGCGTCTGGTGGGCTGCTATGAGCGTGGCGAGTGGCGCCCCTATACCGAGGAAGAGCTGCTCAATGTGCTGGCCGACGACATCGTGGTGACGCCGGCGTTCTGCCGCATCAGCCGCATGATTCGTGACTTTAGCTCCGACGACATCATGGTGGGCAACAAGAAGCCCAACCTGCGTCAGCTCGTCGAAAACCGCCTAGCTGCTCGGGGTGACGGTGCGACGGTGCGTGAGATTCGCTATCGCGAGATCAGCACGGCGGGTGCCGACCTGGACGAGTTGACCCTTGACGAGGAAGTGGCGTACGAGACGCCGGTGACGCACGAGCGCTTTTTGCAGTGGGTGACGCCGCAGGGCAAGATCGCAGGCTTTTTGCGGTTGTCGCTGACCGACCATTCGTTTGTTGCTGCGCATGCGGACGAGTTGCCGACGACGCCGGACGAGGCGATGATTCGCGAGGTACACGTGTATGGCATGGCGGCACGCGTGGGCGACCAGGGCCAGGCGGCGCAGCATCACGGGTTGGGGCGTTTGCTCGTAGAGCGTGCGTGCGAGATTGCCCGGGATGCGGGTTATACGCGTATCAACGTGATTAGCGCGATCGGTACGCGCGAGTACTATCGCCATTTGGGTTTTTATGACCACGGACTCTATCTGCAAAAGGAGCTCTAAATGAACAAGCCGAGTGTTTCTGCTGGCGTCGTTGCCGGCGTTGCTCTGGGAGCCGCGGCGCTTGGTGCGGCCGCCGTCGCTGTTCGTGCTGCCTGTCTGCAGGTTGCGCGAACCCGCAATGGGTTGGCGCGTGTGAAACGCGTGCACGATGAGGGCGGCGATGAGATTCGCGTGTTGGTGCAAGGCGGCGTCTATCAAAGCGCAAGCTACGTTGGTGAGCGTTGGGCGGAGCCCGTCTTTGCGTACTATCGTGCATTCGACGACGTGTTTGAGGCCGAGGGCGCAATGCGCGACGCTTATGGTCACAGTATCGACCGCATGCTTATGCTGGGCGGCGGCGGGTTTGCTTATCCTAAGTTCGCCCTGATGTCACACGAGGGCTTGCGCATGGACGTCATCGAGTATGACGGAGAGATTACGCGCCTGGCGCGCCGTTGGTTCTACCTGGATGAGCTGGAGCACGCGGTGGGCGATCGCCTGCGGGTGATTACCGCTGAGGCTCGCTCATATCTGGGTGTGACGAGCGTGGGCCATCGTCGCTACGACGTGGTCGTGAGCGATTGCTTTGGCGGTGCCGAGCCCGTTCGCGAGCTGGCGACGGTTGAGGCGTTGCGTTTGGTGCGAGGCAGCCTGAGCCCCGGGGGTATCTACGTTGCCAATATCGTGAGCGCAAACGAGGGGAGCGACGTGACGTTCCTGCGCGACTGCGCTGCCACGGCACTCGAGGTATTCGCCCACGCCTGGGTGGTCCCATGTGGCGATGCGGAGTTCGGCGGCGAGGAGAACTACCTGCTTATCGCCAGCGACGGCGACTACGCCTTTGCCGAAGCCGTGCCCTTCGACACCGACTTCCTCGGCACCGTCCTTCACGACAAGTAAGTCTCTCCGTCCCAAAAAGACTGGTCTTAGGCGTGGTCGCGCCAGCTGAGGACGCGCTGCTTCATGCCCTCGATGTCGAGCACGCCTTCGGCGAAGCCTTTGCGCACGAGCTCCTCGGGAACGTACTCGTCGTAGCGATCAAAATAAGGCACCTCGCCGGGATAGACGAGCTCGATGGGATCGAAGTCCTTCTCGGCCTCGGCGGCGAGCGCCTCAAAGAACGTCTCCTCGTCGGCCTTCATCTTGAACTGCATAAAGTACGGGCGCGACGGGTCGAGTCCGCGAAGGCCCAGCTCCGCGGCACATTTAATCTTGAGCATGCGCTCGAGTGCCAAAAAGGCGTAGCTGCCCAGCCAGGGGAAGAGCACCCAGGTGTCGCCGCCCAGGTTGATGAGTGGCTTAGTTCTCGCGCCCGAAATCTCGGCGGTATGACGAGCCTGCGCCAAGCGAGCCCGTGCGTTACCCATAAGGTACGGATATGCCGCGTGCTCAGTGAGCGCTTGGCGCATGCGCTCGAGTACGTGTGTATTGATGTCGCCGGGACAGTCGCCAAAGTAGGCTGGCACTCGGCCTTTGACCTGCGTGGCAAAGACGGTGTGACGCTTCCAGTCCACTTCCTCGACAATCCAGCAGTGTCCGGCGATGGCGATGCGCTCACCGGGCGGTGGGGGATTGACGATCGTGCCCAACTCGGCCGACTCGCTGCGAACGGTGAACTCCTCGTTTTCCTGGAACACGGCGTAGAACTTAAAGTTGTTGATGATGCGCTCGCCCGCGAGACCCACGATGAGCCCACCGCCCTCGGTGACCTGGATGTGGTCGATCTTGATGAGGTGGCGCAGCAGTACGCGATAGTCATCGGCCGAGACGCGGTGGAAATAGCTGAGCGTGAGCACGCGCTGAGCAAGCTCGGCCGGCGTGAGCTCGCCGGTGCTGGCGAGCGTCGACATGGTCTGGTGGTAGAGCAGGCTGTAGGGGAGTCGATCGAGCTCGGGCGGCTCGACCCACTTTTCCTCGCGATAGAGTTGTACGAGTGCGATGCCCTGCAAGAGCTTCCAGGGTATCGTTTCGGGCATCATCGTGCGCGGCTCGGGTTCTTCCTCGCGCATGACAAACCACATCTCGGGCGGAAGGTCGCGACGGCCTGTGCGCCCCATGCGCTGCAAAAAGGAGCTGACGGTAAACGGCGCGTCAATCTGGAACGCGCGCTCCAGGCGACCGATATCAATGCCGAGCTCCAGCGTGGAGGTGGCGACGGTCGTCTGCGCCTGCTCTTCGTCGCGCATGAGCTCCTCGGCCGTCTCGCGCAGCGATGCCGAAAGATTGCCGTGATGGATGAGAAAGCGGTCCGGCTCGTGCCGGCTCTCGCAGTAGCTGCGCAACATGGAGCACACGGCCTCTGCCTCCTCGCGCGAGTTGGCAAAGACCAGGCACTTGCGGCCGCGGGTATGCTCAAAGATGTAGCCCATGCCGGGGTCGGCGTTGTCGGGTGCGGTGTCGGTGGGGTTGAGCAGTGCCTGTTCGGTTGCCTGCGGGATGTCGACTTCGCCCTCGGGGGCTGAGGAAGTGCGACGGTCCTTGGGGGCAGCCTTGCCCCGTGCCTGCTCGCGACGTTGGCGGCGTTCTTCCTGTGTAAGCTGTCCGCTGTGGCGCATGTCTTGGACACCGGGCGGCAGCGCCGCGGGTGGTGCCGCCTCAATGCGCTCGCACGCGAGCACTTCGGCCTCTTGAGGACCTGTGCCCATGAATCCCCGCTGCTGTGCCTGGGGGCCCGAGTTGTAGAAGTGCTCCATGGAGATGCGCCATACGCGGCGCGGTTCTTCAAAGCGGGGGATAACACAGTTGCGCCCCGTTCCCTGTGAGAGAAAGGCACCCGTGCGTTCCGGGTCCCCGATGGTGGCCGAAAGACCGATGCGCCGGGGCCGTACGCCCGCCATGCGCGAAAGACGCTCGATAAGGCAGAGTGTCTGCCCGCCACGGTCGCCGCGCATGAGCGAGTGGACCTCATCGATGACCACGTAGCGTAGGTCGCAAAACATGCGCGGGATCGCCATGTGCTTATGGATTAAGAGCGCCTCGAGTGACTCGGGCGTAATCTGCAAGATGCCGCTCGGTTTTTTGATGAGCTTAGCCTTGTGCGATTGCGAGACATCGCCATGCCAGTGCCAGACGGGGATGTCGGCTTCTTCGCAGAGGTCGTTGAGGCGGACGAACTGATCATTGATGAGCGCTTTGAGGGGGCCGATGTAGAGGGCGCCCACGCTTGCGGGCGGGTTCTCCCAAAACTCGGTCAGGATGGGAAAGAAGGCCGCCTCAGTTTTGCCAGATGCCGTGGATGCCGTCAGGAGCACATTGTCTTGCGTGTTGAAGATGGCATCTGCCGCCGCAACCTGGATGGAGCGCAGACTCTCCCAATCGTGGGAGTAAATGAAATCCTGGATAAACGGGGCATATCGGTCAAAAGCGTTCATGGGACCTCCTCTCATCAACGGGCCGATCAACGCAACGGACAACGGCTCGATATCTTGCAACATCGGCGTTTGCCAAGATAAAACCTGCCAAAATAAACCTGACCTTTTTGGCAGGTTAGATGGTGAACTCGGCGAAGTTGCGGTCGTCGCCTGCGGTGCCGGTGTCGTCTGTTGCGGCTGTCGGCGCCAGCGCGTCGCCACCGACGCTTTGCAGCAACTCGGCCACGTTAGCATCGGGGTTTTGACACAGGATATCGAGCAGTTCGATAAAGTCGCGGATGACTTCGCGGGGCGTCAGATGCGTGTCGGCCCCCACGCGGCCAAACTCAATTTTGAGGAAGTCCACCAAGTCGTTCTCGGTAAGCGTGGGCGTCCAGCCAAAGTAGCCGGCATGGATCTGCATGAGCTTTTCGATGAGCACCAGCAGCTCCTCGTAGGTGAGCGGCTGCAGGCGGATGATGGGCGCGAGCATGTCTTTGAGATCATCGCGCGCAAAACGGCCCTGAGCGAGACGGCTCCGAAGGGCCTCGTAGGAAAAGACGCCGCGGCGGCGGTCCTCGATAGAGGTTGGCGTGCCGCCCATGATCACGCCCAGGTACTGCGCTTTGCCCTGGAGCGTGTCGTTGTACATGGTCAGGATCTTCTCGTAGTTATATTGGCGCGTGATCGCGTTGGGAATCTTATACAGATTCACGAGCTCGTCGATGAGCACCAGCATGCCCTTGTAGCCGCTGCAGACCAAAAAGCGTGCGATGAGCTTAACGTAGTCGTACCAGTCGTCATCGCCGATGATGGTCGAGGAGCCTAGCTCGGCGCGTGCCTCACTCTTGGTGCGGTACTCGCCGCGAATCCATTTGGTCACGCGACTCATAGCTTCTTCGTCACCCTCCGAGACGGCTGCGCGATAACGGCGGAGCATACGGGCGAAGTCGAAGCCGTGGACCATTTCCTCGAGCGGGGCCAGTTGGGCATTAACGGCAGACTCGTCGGCGTCGGCACACGAGGCGACCCAGCGGTCCAGGATAAGGTTGAGCGCGCCGCCCTCGGGGCGCGTCTTGGTCGATATGTTGCGGATGAGCTCGCGATAGGTGGCGAGGCCCTGGCCCTGGCCACCCTGTAGGCGGCGCTCAGGGGAAAGGTCGGCATCGGCGACCACAAAACCTTCGCCCATGGCATGCGTTCGGATGGTCTGGAGCAAAAAGCTCTTGCCGGCGCCGTAACGACCGACCAGAAAGCGGAAGCTCGCGCCGCCGTCGGCGATGAGACTCAGATCGGTGAGCAGGGCGCGGATTTCGACCTCGCGCCCTACGGTGATGTAAGGAAGGCCGATGCGCGGGACAACGCCGCCCTTGAGCGCGGTGAGAATGACGGCGGCGCCCGCCTCGATGGCGGCGTGAGCGAAGCGGATGCCGTGCTGCGTCAGGCCGGGGATCGCCACGAAGATCCAACCGGGCTCGCAATCGTCGGAGGAAACGGTCACGCCCGTGACGCTCACATCGGAGGCGTCGATCGCGGCGGGGGCACCGTCAACGCCGTAGAACCCCTCGA
>SKFA01000495.1_pt1 | contig 28052 bp, 43 predicted proteins | sample 4820291 | NCBI WGS metagenome assembly SKFA01 (sample SAMN11008795, study PRJNA524170) | human gut metagenome | isolation source: fecal sample from pouch patient p30 | place: Israel: Tel-Aviv | reverse complement strand
ATTAGAATATATGGCAAAATAAAAAGACCTAACATAAGTTTCATCAAATGTCAAGCCTTTTTATTCGATTTGGGTAAGGATTTGCACCTTACATGATTGCTTTTCATGAGGAAATTCCCATCAATCTATGGTCATAGAGTCTACCTATTCCTCCACCAAATCTATTCAGTTTTCAAAGTACAGCGTAAGTTAATATATACAAAATCAGAATGTGATATTTGCGCTCCACGACACGGCTTTTCTATTTAGTCTCACGTATGAGTTGTTTGCTAATGTCGATAATATAACTATAACACTAAAATTTAATCAAGTCAACGTTTTTTGTTGTGAATGCGCCGTTGAGTTTTACAGCGTCCCTTTTTACATCATCATGGAACGTTACGTGCTGGTGGCAGTCGAAGCATAGCAGAGTTAGATCGTCAATATCAAAGAAGTTATCCTCGCTTGCAACCTCAATGTGGTGTGTGATGAATTTTCCAGTGATTATCTTGCCACACCTAGAACAACGACCATTACATTTATCGATCACGGCTAATTTTGTTCTATCCCATCGTTTTGTGTGGTATAAATTATCTAATGGTGATTTCTCGTATGCCATATTAATTATCCTTGTCTATAATCTCAACAGCGTGGTTCAAATACCAAACCGCTTTCTTTAAGTCTTCTTTTAGCGTACCTTTGAATGGGGCACGGAAGATATACTTGATTGCGTTTTGGATATGACCCGAGTAACTAGCTGGATAATTAGGAACGACCTCATCAATCACATCAACGACTTCGAATGAGTAGCTGTTATAATGTTTTGGGTGATTTACCTTGTCGTCCTTTGTTACGTTCTTCACATTTGGCAAGTATTCAGAAGAACCAATTGCAAACGAGTACTCAGAGGGGATAAAATCGTGCGTGTTTAAGAAAATACGTGCATAGACTTCAGAAGAGAACACAATCGCTTCGTTTTGGTTGCTTGTCATCTTACCATTCTCGTCTTTAACATATAAGCCGGTGCGTCTTGATTTAATAATTACCTTTAAGCTCATTTTTTAGTACCTTTTCTTCGATCAGCTTTTAACCAGTTTCTAACTCTCAACTTTTTAATATTGGGATGTTCAATTTTTAGAAGCCAAACATCCAAACTTCTATAACCCTCATTGAATCTCTTATTATACTTTCTCCAACTCATTTCTTCTTCGCTCCTTTAATTCTTACAATAACATAGTTCTCATCATCTGCTACTCGTTTATGCTTAATCTCTTGTATATAACGGTCATCGTCCCACAATTCAAGTTCATTAATACTATCAGCAAGGAACTTTTCACCAGCCGTCATGTTTCCTAGATCGAGGTGTGTTGACGTATGCCATTCATAGTAAACTGATGTGTTATTCTTCCCAAAGTAGTTCTCAACGTCTATTTGGTTGCGTATTTCGTGTTTAATGAAGAGTTGTTGTCGTTTCTTTGTTCTACCATACTTATTTTTATCACTAGACCAGCACATCTTAGCTATTTCGTTCCAGTTAACTAGTTGTGTTTCTATTTTCAACTCCAATATCATATGTTATCCTCCTGTTAAATGTCTGCTTATATTATAGCACAAAGTTTGATGTAATAGTATAGGAAAATAATGAGCCGTGGGTGTTTTATGATGATTTAGTATTAAACACCGTAGTAAACACAGTAATATCAAGTGTTTAGCACAGTTTGGTGTCAAAAATGCGTGTTAAATAGTCCGCCTTACCCTATATAGTAATATTATATATATATATTATTATAAATAATTATCTAGTTATCAGACACCAATAAGGGATAACCCCACGGCTCATAAGTGTTTTTAGGGGTGCCAGATACCACTAAATATAAATGACACCAAAAAACACCATTGACAACATATAATCTACGTGCAATAATATATTCATACACAGGAGGAAAACAGATATGAACGAAGAAGAATTAAGCACGTTAGAAAATAATATGCCACCCGAAGAGGAAACACCTAATGTAATTGATTGGGGCACGCTTGAAGCAAAAAAGAACCATGATGACTTGCTTGCTAAATTACAAAAGACTTCCAAAGGTGATATAAAAGCTACACCATACAACCTTAGTCAGATACTACACCACGATGACACATTAAGAGGATTGTTTTCATATAACGAGGTATCCGACAAGATATATATGTCACGAAACTTGGGTCAATATCCTAAGGGCTACAATATTGAGGGTGTAGAGTCTTATATTAATGTTCACATCTCAAAGAATTACGATATCAGTTATAGTTCAGCCAGTGTGTATGAAGCCCTTGTCAATGAGGCACGTAATAATCCATTCAATCCAGCCAAAGACTATTTTAGAGAGGCATTCACGGCTTATGATGGTTTGAAGCGAATGGATCGGGTATTTATTGATTATCTTGGAGCAGAAGACAATAAAATTACGGTTAAGATGACAAGAATATTTTTCGAGGGTCTTGTCATGAAAGTAAAGAACCCATATATCAAGTTCGATCGTGTTTTAGACTTAGTGGGCGGTCAGGGTGTTGGTAAAACATGGATTATGTATAAATTAGCCGGTTTTGGGCAATTCTATACTGACTCAATTAGTTCATTTTCAGATAAAGATAGCTTATTAGAGATGACGAAGAACCTAATTATCAATGATGATGAAATGACAATAACAAACAAGACTAGTTTTGAAGAATTAAAGTCATTCATCTCAAAGACAAGCATTAGTGTTCGTAAAGCATACGCCAGAAGTAGTCGTGATTATCCAAAGGGTTTTGTTCTAGTTAGATCTACAAATAACCATGAGTATTTGAGAGACAAGACAGGTAACAGACGTTTTATGACTATGGTTGTTGACTCTAAAAAACGTACGAAAGACGTTTCTGACATGACTAAAGAAGATGTTCAGCAAATTTTAGGCGAAGCAATGCACGAGTTTGGAAAAAACGAAGAGCTGACACAAGACCAGTTGTTGACACAAGAGGAATTAAACGAAGTACAATCACCATCTCAATATATTACACCCGAAGAAGAGTCTGTTAGAGAATATTTAGATAATAATCCTCAAATAACATTCATTTCTACACGTTCTATAATTGAAAACGCATTAGATGTTAAGAATTTTGCTAATAACCCAGCATTGGGTCGTAAGATTGCTTATTATATGGCTAATATGGGTGGTTGGACTAGATTACGTAAAAAGATTGATAATAAAACGATATGGGGATATGAAAGGGTTGATGAATGATTAAAGAATTAGCACATTATTTTATCAATCAAGGAATACATGTGGTGGCGCTCAAGCCTAAAAAGAAATACCCTAATTATAAAGGTTGGCAGAGTAAACGTTTGACAATTGAGCAAGTAGATAGGGCATTAGATAACGGATACGGGTTAGGAATTGTACCACACGGTGAGTTTGTGGTTGTTGATTTAGACGCAGATCACGAAGGTGGAGCTAATGGGATTGAGAACTTTATTGCAAACTTTGATTATTACGCAACTATCACGGCTTATAAAGACAATTCAACTAACGAACATCGCTTTTATCAGAATACTTATGGTTTAAATATTCGTAAGACTGGTGACAATGCTATAATTGATGGTGTTGACATATTTAGTAAAGATAATCTAATTACAACGTTACCATTTTATTATTTTGATGGATTAGACTTAAACAAACCATTCCTCGAACAATTAGGACCATCTCCAAAACGTTTTGAATTATTAAGGGTGTACGAAGACAAGCCGGTCGAAGCTCCTAAGTCAAACTTTACGAAACATAATATCGAGAATTACTTAAAGAAAGTTCCACAGTTTGAGGTTGGTGGTCGTTCATCTAGTTATCGCAAACTCATCTACACAATGGTCGTTCGTCGTGGTATGGTATATGAGGACGCAAGAGACGCCATTATAAAGTGGGACGCTGACGGCATTAATTATCAAGAGGAAGAACCAACACAGTTTTACCACTCAATTAGAAACCCCATGACAAGATAATTAAATTGTATTACTATAAAAACAAGGCAGAAATTAGCACACCTGTAAATATAAATTTGTGCTAGGAGAAAAAAGATTATGAAAAAACTATTTTACGATATTGAAGTATTTGAAAAAATGAACTTAGTTGGTTTGTTAGATGAAGACGGGAAAGGGTATGTTATTGTAAACGCCCCTAATCTTCCATCTAACGTATTTGAAGTTGATGGAGTACAAATATACTTAAACGTTGGTAAAGTTCGTGAGAGAGCAAATGAGAGCCTCCTAAATGGTGATTATGTATTTGTTGGTTTTAATAATAAAGCATACGATAATTTTTTGATTGAGGATATACTACAAAATAGACCAACAAATTATATAAAATTAAAATCAGACAGTGTTATTAAAAAACGACCATCTCAATTCATCGACTTCTTAAACCTAGATACTAAAGAACAAATGCAACCTGGTTTTTCATTAAAGAAGTTCGAGTCAATGTCGGGTATGGCAGTTGAAGAGAGTTCCATACCGTTTGATTATAAAGATGTGTTTACAATTGAACAGATACTTGAGGTGTGCCACTATAATATTCAAGATTTAAGAGCCACCATCAAACTATATAAGACTAGAAAAGATTATTTCGATGGTAAAGAGCTTTTAGTTAAGGAATACAGCACATCTAAAACATCAATTAACTATTCTAATGGGTCAACGGCTGCTTCATACTTAATGGGTCGTGATAAACTGGAAAACTTTGAACCAGAAGACCCTGACATATACGGTGTTCCAACTGGTGTTAAATTATTCTTGGAAAATGCCTTGAAAGTTAGTCCTGAAATATCACACTTAAAAACAAAAGTAGAACGTGAGAAAGTTATGCGTAAAGAATGGACGTCTCTCGTTATGGAAGATCATGGTATGGTTTATACTTGGGGGTTTGGTGGTCTACACTCAGCTAAAGGTAGAATCGAAACAAATAAACGTGGTACTAAAAAGATTGTTTATGACGTGGTTGATGAGACTGATGTTCAGCAATGGGATAGTGGTTCTCATTTCCCTAATATTATGCTACGAGATAATTTGTTAGGTCAAGTTACAAATAAGTTTAGAAATCTTGTCAAAGAGCGTCTAAAAAACAAGGCGTTGGGTAATCCATTAGCTGGTACACAAAAAATTATCATCAACTCAGTCTACGGCTTGTTACGTCTCCAATCATCAAAGTTATATAATCCAAAGTCTGCTATTCGTGTCAATGTTAGTGGTATGGTTGCTATTTATAACCTAGCTAATCATCTTGATCTCGTGGGAAATGTTTATCAAGTCAACACAGATGGTATAGCATTTAAACCTTACCCTGACGTTACACAAGAGACACTAGACAATATCAAACAACGATGGGAAGACGAATTTAAACTACAATTAGAAGTATCATCATTCAAGCGCTTAATTCAACGAGATGTCAATAATTATATAGCAGTTAAACAAAACGATAAGTTAAAGTTAAAAGGTGGTGCAGTAGGTCAGGCAAATGGGGTAGACGTAACCAAAGCCTCAAAGCCAACAATCATAGATCACATGTTAGTTGAAAAGTTGGTTTATGATCGACCATTTATTACAACGGTACAAGAGGGTGAGTTCAGGGACTATTGCTTTACTCTAAAATCTATGAAATCATCAACACAGACTGGTAAAATGGTAGACGAGAATGGTAAAGTATTTGATAACGAAGTAAACCGTACTTACGCTACAAAATCTGGTGGTAAGGTTCTCAAAGAAAAAGTGGGAGACTTAGAAAATGCTAAGTTCCCAGATACGCCGGAGCAAATGTCAATCGCCAACTATGAGCTACCAAAAGAACCACCGGCTGATTTAGATTATAGTTATTACATCGAATTAGCTGAAAAGAAGTTAGAAAGCTGGAAGAAAGTGTTGTAATACTTAAACTCATGTGCTACAATATATTTATCAGTTAAAAACAAGGAGATAACATATGAAACAATTATTTAAATTAGTAGGTGGTTTGTTAGTCGGTAAATATAAATTAGTAGAATGGACTCGTTCAAACGTTAACAACAATCGTTCATTTGGTTTTACAGTAATTTCTAAATAATAAGGAGAACATATATGACAAAAGGTAATTTTATTTTTTCACAAATTTCAAATGAAAACGGTCAAGACAAAATGGCTATGTACTTTGATGTTGATGGTGACGTTGTTGAAGTTAAGATGGGTAACACTGACTATATCGAAAATAAGCTTTCAGAATTTGGGGTTAAAGATTTAGAATCTCTCGATGAACATTTAACAAAGAATCCAGAACAAGAAGTGTATGAATATGATTATACTGACAAAAAAGGTAAGCGACATAATGGTTTCACATTAGACAAGCCATTTCCAACACCATCAGAAGCAAAGAAAGCTATTGTGGCTGGTAAAGTTAAGGAAGTCGTAGATAATGGTTCTAAGATTGCCGTTATTGTTGAAATGGAAAAGGGTGGAGAATTTACAGTCGTTCGTGGTTACTCAGTATTTGATGAAAAAAGTAAGCGAATGTTCGCACTTAAAGCTAAGAAAGACCGTTTGCTAGACATGTTAGGAGTTTCACAATTTAAGGAACTCGAGGGGCAAGAAATTACATTCGTACGTCAGAAGGCTGGTTCAAACTTCTATTATGACGCTGAAAACGATGAGGAATGATATTAATGGCTGGCTTAACGGCTAGTCATTTTTACAAGGGAGGAATTAAAGTATGAAATTAACAGTCCTCGCAACCGGCTCATCGGGTAACGCTTCGATAGTAACTGGAGAGAACGAAACCATCGCATTAGATTTTGGGTTATCGTTTAAAAAATGGCATACGTTATTAGAAAAATATGATTTAAAAGAACCTGATGAATTATTTATAACACACTCACACGGAGATCATGCAAACGAAAGTGGGTTATCTCGTTTAATTAAAGTTATGCCAACAATCAAGATACATACTAACCGAGGAACATTCGAAACAGCCGAATTTGAGGTTGAAGCATTTCTCGTGGCTCATGATGTTGAATGTCATAGTTTCATCATTACAGAAAAGGCAACCAAAGAGAAATTAGTATACGCAACAGATGTCAACGGATTATATGAAACATTTACTCGTGAAGATATATTCGAACATGCTAAAGACGCTGATGTTTACGCTCTTGAAGCCAATTTTGACAATCGTTGGTTAAAGTTCCCTGAATATTTAGACCAAGTGGGATATAAGTATAATGTGTTTGCTAATATGGTTCGTCACACATCAAAGCAAGAGAGTATCAAAACGTTCTCAGCTTTAAAAAAATCAACATCTAAATATGTACCATTACACATGTCAAGTAGATTTTATAATTTCAGTTAGGAGGATTGACTATGAAATATATAATGAAAACAATTTACTTTATTTTATTAATACCGATTTTAGTAGGTGCAATACCACTATACATTTTTGGTTTATTTTTATATTTAGTTTTAGAATTAATGGAAACAGAAAATCTAAAAATGCCAAATTTATTCAAATTAATAGAAAAATTGTTAGAAGAATTTGAGAAATGAGGTAATATATGAAAACACCAAAATTCAATGGTAGTGCTATACCAGAGGATGTCCTAGACGCATTCTTCACATTCTTAAACCAAAACAACACAACCACTAAAAAGTTCTATGAAGTTGACGAAGATAGTGGAGATAAAATTCAAGTAAGAGAAGTAACTGAGACACGCCAGAATGATTTAAAGGCAACTCTCTCGTTGTTTGAAAAGATGTACCCAGACCACTTCGACAAGCTTACACAAGAACGTATTCTGAAAGCACAAAAAGACACCGGCTCATCAGATGCAGAAGAACTCGAGAAGAAAATTAAAGATGGGTTTGCAATTAAATTAGGATAATGATATAATATACATAAGGTTTTGTTTGAAATTCCTGTGCGCATAAAAATCATTCCCCAGTATGGCATCTGGCTCCAACTCAACGAGACGAACAACCCGAGGACATCACCCCGTTAACAAAGATACTAGTATGAACTCTTGTGTATTGCGAGGGTTCTTTTTTTGTGTTATAATTAGCATATTAACGACGAGGAGGGCAATAGATGAAATGGTATTATGAATATTTAAAACTTGTTAGAGATGGAAAACCAATGTCTATTGAGGCAAAACAAGCTCTTGACCGCATACCACAATACCTAAACAAATTTGAATATGATGATACTTACCCAAATGCATTAATATCGTTTATAGAGGGGTTCATATACTTGCAAAAAGGTGACGATGAAGAAAGCCACCCTATGAGACTCCAAGTTGAGCAAAAGTTTTGGTTAGAGTTGTTTGGTTTTGTTGATCCTGATACTCATCGGCAGATAATTAATGATATTGGTTTGGTTATCGGTGCGGGTTCTGGTAAGTCTACATTTATGGCGGCACTTTCACTAGCTGTTATGATGGTTGGTTCTTATAAAGGTAATGATGTCATCGTACTATCAAACTCAATCAAGCAATCACACGAAACTTTCCGAACGGCTAGTGAAATGGCTGGTGATGAACGTAGTGTATTGGGTGATTTAAAAAAACATGAACTACTCAAACCAATCTTAGGTAAAATCAAATATGCTCCCACTAACTCACAAATAGAAATTCGAGCAATGGATAATAACACACTAGACGGCACCAACGTTCGTCTAGCAATATTCGATGAGTTCCATAGTTACCATGTAAACGTAATTGAAAACGTTCGTAAGTCTTCTGCTCCTAAACGAAAGAAAACAGGCTTTACCACAGTTTATATATCAACCAACGGACAAGTTAGAGATAGTGTCTTTGATGATTATTATAAGCGGTGGGAAAAAATACTAGCCGGTGATATTGAGGACTGGTCTACATTTCCTATGATTTATAAGATGGACGATGTGGAAGAAGTAACCAATCCTGATTTATACGAGAAAGCAATGCCATTTGTTCGTAATATATCAGACCCTCAGATTATTAAAGATATGTTAGCTAAAACTCAAGGTAACCCAGTCGCACAAGCCGAGATACTAGCCAAGAGTTTCAATATTCCACAGTCATCATTTAATGCACTATTTACGACTGACGAACTTGAAGCAACTCGTGAGATACAAGATGTTGAGTGGGGTAATGAGGTAACAATCGGTAGTGACTTCTCTGAGGTTGAGGACTTGACGGCTATTTCAATCATGTGGCGTAATGAGAACAAACTTAGAACACGTAACTTTGCATTCTTACCTGAAAACACATTCGAGAACAAAACTAGCAAGGCACAACGACTTATGTATGTTCGTTTAATAAATGAGGGTTCACTTATCCTAACAAAAGGTTCTGCAATCGACCAAGATGAAGTTTATAAGTGGTTAGATGATTACATTCAAGAGAACAGATTAATGCCAATTGGTTTTGGTGGAGATGCATTCTTTAGTAAAGCCTATCAACGTAGAGTTACACAGGATTATGGCGAGGGTATGTACACTAAAATTAGACAAAATGTTATGAGTTTATCACAACCTCTCAAGACGGTTAAAGCCAGAATTGCGGGAGGAGACTTCCAAAGTGACGATGATTTGTTACTATGGGCTTTGAATAATCTACGAGTTAAGATAGACGCCAACAATAATATTTACCCTAACAAACAAAAAGCTGTTGATAAAATTGATCCAGTTCTTGCTACTATTCAAGCTTATTATGTTTGGGAATTACAAGACGAAGATACTGGAATAGCATGGTAAGGAGAAAACTATATGTCACAATTTGATGATATTAATACAAAAATAAATAGCACACCTGATTATGTTGTGCCTGTAACTAACAATTTAACAAACTCAATCTTTTTAGACCCAAATATGATGGACTTTGATATATTTAATAACGTAGCAGAGTTTATTGCAGTTGAGTTTACAAAGGTTAAGTTCGTATTTGATAACACACCTAACACACAGAAATTAGACTATCTTTTGAACTTGAAGCCTAATGATGATGTCACGGCTAATGAAATGTTGTTTGAATTTGCATACTCTATCTTGAAGCGAGGATATGTATATTATAAAATCGTTAAACCACGAGACGCTAAACAAGTTTCAAAGATTTACATGTCACGTAACGCAGAGTTTGGTTATAAAAAATATGAATACAAGCATTTGAAGTTAGAATTGCCTAGTCGATTAACCGAAGAATATACAAAGCTCATTCACACATTAAGCACTAGACACACCACATCTGTTATTGAAATTCAAAGTAGACTAAAAGCTATGAAAGGGGAACAAGACCCTAATAATCCACAAGCACAACAAACAATGGATAATAGACTTCAAACAGCTGACAACCAAATCCAAAAACATGGTAAGTTCTTCACGTTTGAGAATGAAAGTAGCAAAGACCATGCTAACGTTACTGAACCTGATGGGGTTGCTTTATCTGATTTGAAAACTTTGATTTACGAGCATTTGCACTTGTCACCTAAGATGTTGTCGGGAGAATATACTGAAGAAGATTACCGAGCATTCTACGCCAAACATCTTCAACCACTCATCGGCGCACTAGAAGAATTGTTAAACTTTGAACTATTAGATTATCAAACTTATTCTAACGGTGGTCATATATCAATTATATTAGACCTTATGCAATTCGCCACATTAGAGAGCTTCACACAAATGGCAAAAGAGGGTATTTATAACGGTTACTTGCAATCTGATGACGTTCGTGCTAAACTAGGATTAAAGCCATTTGAGGGCGGTTACGGACAGATTATTTGGAGTAATAAGAACGCCGTTGCTTTGAATGATGATGAGCTTAACCAAAAACTAAAGACAGGAGACACTACGAATGAAGATAGCAACATTAGCGACCAAAGTTCAGAAGAATGACAGTGGTAAAATTCAAGGTATTGCTAACTCTCTCACGATGACACGTTCTGGTATCACAGTAACTCAAGACGCAGGTAAAGAAGTAGTAGGTAAAACGGTACCTCTTCTTTTATCTCATGATTGGAATAAGCCATCAATTGGTTCTGTTACTATGACGGCTGTCGATGATGAAGGATTACACTATGAGGGTTCATTATTTAAAAACGCACCTGACCGTGATTTGTTATTAGAGGGGATTGAAGCAGGTACTAACTATGTATCTATTGGTTTTGGGGTAGATAACATTGACACCGATGGTAACATTGATAGTATTGATTTACTTGAATTATCTTTAACATCTACACCAGCCGACGCAAAGGCTACCGCAGAAATTGTTAAGCAAGCAATCGAGAAAGAAGAGGACGATAATATGGGCGAAGAACCTAAGACACAACCGGCTGACGAAAAAGAAGCCCCAACATTGCAAGACGTACTAGACGCTATTGCTGACTTGAAGAAGGACTTTGATGACGCTAAACCAAAAGATGACAAGCCAGAGGACGATAAAGCACCGGCTGATGATAAGGACGCAGAGGTTCAATCACTAAAAGAACAAATCGCAACACTACAATCATTTATGCCACACGTTAATAAGAAAGCATTATCGTTGTCACAGGAAATGGCATACGACCGCTTGCGTTAATTAATACACTATGATATAATAAACGTATCATGAAAAATAAAGGAGACCTATAATATGGGAATTGAATTTTTAAGCACATCTAAGGCGGTCGAATTGTACGCCAAATTAGCTCTAGAAACACAAGGTAACACAGAAACTTTTAGTCGTAAGTGGAAGGATATTGTTTCCGAACGTTCAGAACAAGCCATTACACAGGACGTTAATGAAGATGATATTTTACCAAAGAAGATTATTGGTGCTATTGAAGACACATTGCGTACCGACCGTGTTTTCTCACAATTCTCACCAGTATTCAACATCGAACCCGGATCATTGATTATCGACCCTAATGAAAATGCTGACGGCGCATGGGGACATAAGCTTAACGTTGAAAAGAAAGTACAAACATTGGCTTTGGAATCACGCGACATCTTTCCTAAGGCTATCTACAAGTTGCAACGTTTGGATCACATGACTTACTTAAAGGGTGGAGCATTGGTGTCTTATGTACTTGAAGAATTACCTAAGTATGTGTTGCAACGTATCTCACAAGCTATTTTGGTTGGTGGTGTTAAGAACGAAGATAGTACAGCATTCACGGCTATTCGTCCAATCATCGGTGACACATTGGCTACCAAAACAACATTAACAACTGGTTACGATGGACAAGCTTTAAAAGAACGTTTGATTACAGACATCGCTTCACTTGACGCTGATAATCCAACGGTATTTATCTCACCAAACGCATGGGCTAAGTTAGCATTAACTGGTGACGCATGGTCTGTTGCAATGTTTACCGGTAACTTGGACTTGGGTGGAAAACTTGTTCGTACTACTCGCTTACCTGAAAATAACCCAATTGTTATCGTTGATACTGACTCATACTTGATTGGTTTTTCTGGTTCTGGTATTGAAACGTTATCATCATTCGTAATTAATACTAACTCTCAGGTAATCGAAAGTCGTGCGTATGTTGCCGGCTCATTGAAAGCGCCTAACAAGGCTATCTATACTGAGGTTTTAGCATAACGCCGGAAGACATAGCATTAGTTGGTCGGGCGATTGTTGGTAAAAGTAAAATATAAAAGCTCTCTAGACGAGGGCTTTTTTTTATGGTATAATTTGTTGATAGGAGGTGACACAATGATATTCGATTATAAAGAGATTTTACAGTTAGATGATGAGAGTTATGGTGCTTGGACTGCTCACTTAGCGATGTTAGAAAAGCAAGCACTAACACAAGCCGAATTAATAAACCCAATTGTGCAAAAGGACGTTTCAAACAACATCCTCGGCTCATATTGTCAAGAGTTTGTATTTATGGCGGAGTATGGTAGCGATTTAAGTGCAAGCATGTATAAATGGCATACGTCTAACATTGCAACACTAGAAGAGGCGATCAGATATGCTGGGTAAAATGAGGGTGTTTAAGTTAGAAAAAAAGAACTCTACTGACGTGGCACCTAGAACAGTGAAAGGGTATCTATATAATCCTAGCACAAAACAAAAGGCGTGGTACCAATTCCAGAATAACGTACGGCTAATGGGTACTATTGAATTTTCTGGTAACATTGATGACTTTATTAACTTTGATAGTGTGACGATTAGTAATGGTAAGAAGTATCGTTTGAGCAATGTTTCACAAAAGACATTCGGACGAGTAAAAGGGGAGGTAATCATTTAATGGCAGATTTTAAAGACAAACTAAAACCCTACTACGATGAACTATTACCCCTATTTAGAGAACTCGACTGGTATGCTGGCGAAAACGAAATGCAAACGATTGATGATAAAATGGCAGTCTTAACCTATACGCATGAAAAAGGATTGGCTGACACTAGACCTCATTTCTGGCGAGTAACATTGGCTCTTTACATCAACAATTCAATGAACGTTACCGAAGAACTAGCCAAGTTGGGTTATGAACAGGTTGCAGAAGTTGAGAGAGACGACCACTTAAATGAAATGACTGCATTCAATAGACAGGTGTTAATATTATGAGTGCTAGAAAAATAGACATATCCGATTTAACTAAATTACCACCACGGCTTATGACTGCTAAAATATTAGAAAAGCGAGATGAGGTGGCGAAACAAGCAAGCAGTGACATGACCTCTGCGTTATCAGTATGGCGTTCAACTGCTCCAATCAAAACAGGTCGTATGAGGTCTACTATGACATTAAACCGTGGTAAATACGGAGCTACAATGGTTCCTCGTGATAGTTATATGAAAGTAGTAAATTCGGTTAACAAAAGAGGAAAACATCAAGGGTTCCTAGACCGTTTCAAAAGAGGACAGGGTAAAAGTTTCTTGCAAAAATGGTGATAATATGCTACAATGAAAGTATCTTAAATTAAGGAGAATTAATCAATTATGTATGATACACGTAAAATTACACATGGTTCTGAACAGGTTGGCATGGCAAGTACTACTACCGGTGGGTCGACTGGTTTTGTTAACTCAACAGGTGTTCAAAAGTTTGCTCCATCAGTAGATCAAGACACAAAAACAATCTATGCTGACGCTACCACACACATGTCACTTGTTAACCCTAAGACGTTGACAATCGAAATGGATAACTTGCAATATAATGAAACTGAAATGGCTCAAATGGGTTATAAGTTGGTTAATGGTGGATATGTTGATGGTGGTGGGTACCCAACGTTTGACATTCAACGTATTTTGACAGTTCAATCAGCCGATGGTACAACCACTCAAAAGCTAGAAGTCTATTACAATGTTACATCAACGGCTTACACAGAAAGTGACGATGAAGACGAAGATGAAATCAATCCAAAGGTTTATACTCGCACTTTGACTGTTGCAGGTCGTTCTTTTGAGGGTGTTGGTAACGTTAAACAATTTATCGTAGAACGCACAACAGAAAACGCTGCAATCTTTGACACATATAAGACAAAAGTTCTCACACCAACAGATTTTAAAAGCGTTGTATAAATGATAGGCTCCTTTACGGGGTCTTTTTTTTATGCTATAATTAAGTATTGACAAAAGAAAGGAAATGTATTATATGGCAAACACAACGAGCTATATGCTTAAATTCGGGGCGGACGCTACCAGTGTTACAAAAGCAATTACTGGTGTCAACTCTGATATACGTTCTATGAGTACACAAGCTAAAAACCTAGATACTGCTTTCAGATTAACTGGTGATACTTCGGCTCTTAAAGGTAAGTTGCAAGCATTAGGAAACCAACTATCAGCCACAGAAGCAAAGGGTAAGTTATTAAAACAAGAGTTGGCTAATTTAAAGTCTAGTCCAGGCTTTGACGCAAACTCTGCAAAAGCTCAAAAACTAACAAATGATATTGCAAAGACTGAGAGTGAAGCTACTAAATTAAAAGCTCAATTGGCAACGGCTAGTACATCATCATTAGACGGAGCTAGTTCATCGATGGGCGGTTTAACTAAGAAAATCGGTGCCGGAACAGTTGCTATGGGTACTTTTGTGGGTTCTATTGCCTCTAATATAGCTGGTAAAGCATTCTCATTAATTAGCTCTAACGTTGAGGGTGCTATTAAACGTATTGATACTCTGAATAACTCAACTCGTAACTTCCAAAACATGGGTGTTAAAACCAGTGTAGTTACAAAAGAGATGGAAAACTTGAAGAGTGCTATTAACGGCTTACCTACACCTCTTGATAGTGCTGTTTCTGGTGTACAACTGTTAACCTCTTCACTTAATGGAAATATGCCACAGTCAGTTAGTGTATTCAAGGCATTAAATGATGGTATCCTAGGTTTTGGTGGAACAACTGAACAGGTTACTAACTCAATTACCCAATTAAGTCAAGCGTTCTCTAATGGTAAGATTGATGCTGAAACATGGAACTCAATGATTGATAGTGGTTTGGGTCCAACTTTGAATGCTATGGCTAAGCAAATGGGTATTACGACTGGTGCCCTAAAGTCTGGCTTATCTGATGGTTCCATTTCAGTATCTCAATTTAATGACGCACTTGTTAACCTTGATAAAAACGGTGGCGGGGGTATTGCTTCACTATCTAAGATTGCTCAAGATAGTACGAGCGGTATTAGAACATCTATGGCTAACGCAAAGACTGCCATTAATCGTGGTGTTGCTGAAATGATTACTGGTATCAATAATGGTATCGCTGGTCTTAATATCGAAACGCCGTTGGGTAAGATTGAGGACATTGGTTCTATCATATCACAATTAGGTATCGTAGTAGAAAAGACTTTTGATGGGATGGCTAGTAGAATCACACCAACTATTACAGGTATTGGCTCAGCTCTCAGTGGTATGTTTTCGGGTTTCAATGCACAAGACGCTATGTCTGTTTTCTCTCAAATATCTGGTTCTATTATGGAAATGGTAGATGATGTTCGTAATATAGACTTTAGTAATTTAACTAGTGCATTCTCAAACTTGGATATTCAACTACCAGACTTCTCACCTCTTATGGACTTGGCTAGTTCTATTGTTCCTATGTTGGGTAATGCGTTCTCTAGTTTGAAGTTTGATGGGTTAGTAGACCTTGCAAATCAAATTATACCGGCTTTATCTGCTGGTTTTCAATCGTTCTTAGGTTGGGTTGTTCCAGCTATTCAGCCATTACTTAGTGCATTCAGTAATTTGTGGAACGCTATTCAACCTGTGTTATCAATCGTGGCTGGTAGTTTGGTTCCAATATTTCAAGTCCTCGGCTCATTCTTAGGTGGTTTTGTTTCAGGTGTTATGTCTACTCTAACATTTGCATTTAACGCATTAGCTGTGGGAATTCAAGTACTGACTCCGGTTATTGGTTTTATAGGTCAAGCCTTTAACGCATTATCTCCTATTATTAGTTTTATAGCTGGTATACTAGGAACAGTTATGGGTGCGAGTGTCAATGTTCTAGGTAAGATATTCTCTACGGTTGGTCAAGCAATAAGTTCGGTATGGTCTAGATTATCCGGCGTATTCTCGTCAGTTGCTGGTACTATGTCAGGTATCTTCTCATCAATTGGTTCTCTATTCTCAGCATTAGGTAGTATATTCTCCTCGATTGGTTCTGGAATAGGTAGCGCTGGACGAGCAATAGCAAGTGTATTCTCATCAGTTGGCGGCAGATTGGGTGGTATATTCTCAGGTATTAGTTCTGCATTCTCATCAGTTGGTGGTGTAATTGCTGGGGTTGGTGGTCGTATTGGTGGAATTGCTAGAAACATCATAGGTTACTTTGGTGGCATTGGTGGTAGAATCCTTAGTGGTTTTGGAAATATTGGATCATCAATCGCTAATCTATTCTCAGGTGTTGTTGGTAGGATTGGTTCTATGTTCTCTGGTGTTGCTAGTATTGGTCGTAACATTGTTGAGGGAATTAAGTCGGGTATCACTGGAGCTATTGGTGGTTTGGTAAGTACAGCGGCTGATATGGCTAAACATGCTCTGAACGCTGCTAAACATGCATTAGGTATTCATTCGCCGTCTCGTGTTTTCCGTGACGAGGTTGGTAAGTATATCACACAGGGTATTGGTGTTGGTATGGAAAAAGAAACTGGTTATCTATCTAAGTCATCGGATAGTGTAAAAAATAGCCTTCTCAGCGACTGGCAAAACGTCAATTTGAACAGTAACCTTACTAGTGGTATAAATTCGTCGTCTCAGGGCGTTTCTACAGACAGATCAGGAACAAATAATGTCTTTAACATCACAGCTAACACAAAGGCAGACGCTTCGGCAATTGCAAGTGAAGTTAAGGTTATTCTTAGACAAAATGGTATCGGTGCTAGATAATAATTAAGTCCTATTAATTTAGGGCTTTTTTTGATATAATAGAATAAGAATGGAGGAAATTATATGACAGACTTTATAAACAAAAAAGCTCTACCTATGATATTCTGGCAAAAAGACACAACCGGCACATGGCACGACTACGCTATTCCAGTATATATAACAAAAGACATATCAACTATTGAGGGTTTACGAGAGGTTATTATAAACTTCTATGATGATCCCAGTGAGATTGGATATTACCCCAGACAAAATGATATTATGGTACCAGCCGTCAATCGAAATGACCCTGATTTTAGTTTTTGGGGGTTATCTTGGACGACACCTTATTTCATGGATGACTTTCTAGAAAACACAAATGTTGGCAACGGCGTATTATTTTTAACTCAAATCGAAGGTGATAACTTTAAATTTGTACCAGTGTTTGGTCTAGATGAAGAGACGTTGTTTTTGAAAGGTAATTACAAAATTGAGTATATTGTTTCTAATTGTGCCAATAATGTGTGGGATAGATTAACCTCAGAACACCCATACTTAAAACAGTGGGGTAGGGGTACTGGATTAAACCCAATAAGCTATGACACGAAAGATTATAAATACTATGATAACCCCACCGAAGTAAATATGTATGATATATTTAAAACAATGATAGCTGGTATTAATGGTGATTTTGATATAGTAATGAAGACTTATCAAAATTCAAACAAACCATTTACATTAGATGTCATAAACAGAACAGGGTATAGTAATTTCACACTACCGATATCAAATGAAAAGATTGTAGCTTACTCAAAGCGAAGTCGTAACAGAACAGAAGGAACCAATTTAGTATATGGTTATAATCAGACTACCGGTGCTTTATACAAATATGCATGGTTAGATAAGGTGGGGAAGTTGACAATTGGAACAACCTACCCTAAAGCAAATACGCCGAGATTGGGCTACTGTGAATTAGACGGAGATAACCCAACAGACGGTGAATTGATAACGAGAGCCACGAGTATGCTAAAAGGTTCTTTATTTTATGACTATGATGAGATAGACTTAAAAATAGATATGGCAAATAGGTATGAAATTGGTACCAGAAACAACCCAGCATTACCCGTTACAAATGAAAATAGATTATCAACCGTTTATCTTAACACCATTGTTGCTATATTAGGGATAACCGACACACCAACATATCTGGAAGTTCGGGAGATTGACTTACTGGGTGGTTATATAATTGTTGGTAAAAATGATGATATTACATTAGGAGATTAAACATGGCAGACACAAGAACAATATATTTACACACGGCTGATACAACATTTTCATCAGACCCTACCGACAATGGTTATAAATACCTAGATATGAGTGATTATGATAGCTTGAACCCAGAATACTCATCAACTGTTAGGTTATCAGGTGGTGTTATTGGTATGTATGGAGATTACTCAGTTAAGATAACGCTTACATTTGAGGGTGAAAATAGTGGTCGTGATGAACGTGCGGATTGGGTAAATTCATACTCACAGGACATAAACAAAATATCAGTGGCGACTACACCTGACAAGTCTAAAACATTTAATAAAGCATGTGCCGTATCATCAATAGAAATGGTAGATACTAGTTATTTAAACGGAGCACAAGTTATAATTACTGTTACTTTGTTTGGTCGTTGGCAATCAGCACTATCATATAGACCAACGTTAACGGAAACATATATTGGTGGTACAAAAAAATATCATCAATTACTAAGAACAGTTGAAGAGAGTTCATCAGCATTAGTTAACTCGGCTTATGTTGGACTAGCTAAGGTCGGAGATGAGACAATTCCTGCAGAAGGGACAAAACCGTCAAACACGTATAAATATAATTACAAATATGGTGTAACTACAATATTAAACCAGCTAACCTTGCCAATTGATAAGAACAGATTTATTATAGCAATCGAACCAAATTACTTAAAGGGTTCTATCAAATTATCAAACACACAATACACAGCAGAAATAAGCTCTAGTAATTTATCTGCAACCAATGGCATATCATCAGACTTCATAACTTATAGCACAGGTAATTTTGATAACGTTTCCCAATTCACGTTGTTACAAAGTGGTTATGTTGCGTCTACTGTTTGGGATAATATTAGCGACCAATACGCCGTGTTATATAGTATCATGAACACAATCAACAATGACCCGGCAAACATATTAGTTACAAACGAAGTGGGACAACACATACCATTTAGTTTATATGTTTATTCAATACAAGACTTCATATAAAAAAGCCTTACAAATTAATGTTTGGCTTTTTTCTTTGGTTCAGATGTGACTTTACTGTATGCTTGGATATATGTTAGTGCTTGTATAATATCAAGTTTTAATATTTCACTTCTAGGCTGGTTCATATACATTAGTGTTGCTATTATCTTGAACACACTATAGTATTTAGAACCACCTTCACCTTTCGATTGTAAACGCTTAGGTATCTTAAATTCGGCGAAAGTATTTACCGATTACCTCTTTTTCGTACAAGTCTAGTTCTTCGTAATGTGCTCGAGTTTCTTCGTTTTGTACTAGAATATCACCTTTTTTCTCAGCATACATAAATTTAAGAACTTGGTGAATTGCGTCTATTGTGTCTAGTGAAGTTACACGTTGAATATCTTCTGGTGTTGGGTTATCCTTCTCAACGTTCATTAGTGTTTGCAAGACCTCGGCTAATTGAGCATTCATTTCTTGTCCTGTCTCATTGCGGAACATCTCTTCTGTGTTAAGAGTACGTAAGAAATTGTACTTTGTAATGTTGATTTTTGGTTGGTTGTTCTCGTCCATTACAGGCATACCGTTAGCCATCTTCACCAATTGTGCGTCTTCATAGATAAATTTCATGTCTTTAATTCTCCTTTGATATATGGTATACTAATATTGTAGCATAATAAAAATCGTAATACAAGAGGAGATCTAAAATATGACACTAAATTCCAATGAAATAGTTTACACTGCTGATTTTATGAACATTTCACCGGCTAATGACGCTCAGATATATGGTATGGGCGGAAATTATATACTAGGTGGTTTGGAAATACGAGACGTGACATCGACAAGCGCCACTTTAACGGCTGGTCGGGCATTGATACAAGGTAGATTGTTTGAACTAAAAGCTAATACACAATACACATTAACAGCTGGAATATCTCAATACTTAGGTTTAGAAATTGACTTGACAAAAGAGAACGTAGATGATGGTATGGGTAACATTACGAACAATCAGTTTACAGTGAAATCAAATGACAGAGAATATGGTGATACGTTATCTGGTGATGTATCAGCGTTTGTAGCATTTTATAAAATATCTTCTGATGGTAGTACAACACAAAAAATATTTAAATATAGTGATGTTGCAAAACCAGAATGGATAGGAACGTTTAGTGACTATGATGATGAACAATCTGTCGTGGCTGTTAAAGAGGGTAAGTTAGTTCAAATATATGGAGCCGTTACAAATAAATACACAACACCAGTTGATGGTGAGTTTCTTAATATTTGCCAATTCCCTGATGGTTTTAGACCAAAATACCAGATAAACGAACGCCATCAAGGTTCTCAAATGAATACTTTCTGGATGCAGATAACAACGGATGGCAGAGTGTTAATAAATAGGTTTGGTAACACTAGCAACATTAAAGCGCAACCTGGTTCGTGGTGGCCTATTGGAACTACCTTCACCGTTGACTAATAAAAAAGCCTTACTTAATTGTAGGGGCTTTTTTAATGATCTTTATTTAGTTTTGTCTTTTCACTATCAATATACTTGCTTATTTGTTCAGGGAATGGTAACCCTAATGCTACCCAATTCTCTATGATCGATAACACAACACTCATTAGGCAAATCAACACGAACATCTTCCAATACTCATGTGCGTTAAAGCTATCGAATATGAACATCGAACAAGCCGGTATCGTGGCATATAAGAACTGTTTAATCAAACCCTTACTAGATGTTGTGGAGTTTAGTCGGTGCTCTGTGATAGCCTTAGAAATGCCTGTGATGAAGTCTAAAATTACGGCTAATAATATGGCACGTACAATTGGGTCGTTATAAGCAACGGATAAATTAAAAATGTCCGGAATTTGATGCATAATGTGGGGTCTCCTTAAAATAGTTTACCCTTAATTATATCATTTTCCGAACATTAATTCAAGATGTTATTTAATTATACGCTCTGTAAGCTAACTATTTTCATCTCATTCCCTTTCTTTCAACAAATTACCGATATATTCGATCACAGTTACAGTCACGCTATTACCAGCTTGTTTGTATAATTGACTATCAGATAAACCAGCTTGTTGTGCCTTGTCAAAAATTTCATAATCCCATCTCCTTAATTGTAACGTCCCATGCTTGATTATACACGCCGGTGAAGTCTTGAACGTTCATGTTTTTTAAGTTGTACATATCAATTCCACGGCTCTTTAAACGGTCACCAATCTTAGACCAAACAAACTCTCGTAACTCTTGTGTGTTATTCATCACTTCTCTCCAAACTCTACATAATCACTAACCGGCGTATACCCTAATTCATAAAAGTACTTTTTTAACGTTGACTCTGATACACCAATTACGCTTGTTAACTCTTTCACATTCATCTTATGTCCTAACATCTTATTAAATATCACAAGTTCGTTGAGTTGATTAAGACGTTGTTGCCGTTCTAGTTTCATTTGTTTGCTCCTTGATACCATACCATCTAAATTAAACACTATAGAACCTCCATCATATTTTCATCACCAATACCAAATAAATGAGCATTAGTTGGTAGATATTCTTTAAATTTAGACGCAACCTTGTAATTTAAGAAGTATGGATCATAGTTCATGTGGTAATCAGAACCCATCACGAGCCGGTAACTAAAACGACCCAACCAATCACGGCTAATACTATCTATTAAATATTCAATTCCGTCAATGTTTACGACCAGTGCTTTAAATTTCATTTTCTCGTTCCTTTTCTATTTTATATTCAAATTCAATCAGTGCTAATCTCTCAATAACCAAATCTCTTATCACTGGATCATATATTAATTTTGCCCACTCTTTATGTCTATCGAAGTTCATAATGGTTTTCATTTCGATTGTAAACTAGTTCATAACCATATATATCTTTCATCAAACGTTTAATCTCAGCAATATCACGCATGATTGTTTTGTTATCCATTTCAGGACCCATGTCAAAGACTTCCCAATCAGATTTTTTAATAACTCTAAATTCTAATAGTTGTTTTATTAAAAATGTCACTCGATAAATTTTATTCTGGTACATTACTTGCGAACCTCTCTAGTTTTACCACAATTCATGCAAACAAATGTGTTCTTCTTACCTTTTTTACCAGCAAACCCAACAGCACCACCCGCAATGAATCCTAATCCACCAGTCATAACACCTAATCCAACTGAACCAGCTACCGACTTACCAAATGAATATTTCTTCGAGTTATCACCGGCTAATTGGAACTCATGACCACCACACTTCTTACATGTTAATTGGTTACGGTCTTTGGTTGCTTGTTGACTATTTTGTTCCCTAATTAGCCGTTGGTGTTGTTTTTCTAATTTGTTTAATTCCACGGCTTGTTTCAAATCACCATCGTACGGCGTGTTAAGTTTTTCTCGCTTCAATACCTCTTGCGCATAATTGTTAGCGTCAATGTTCTTAATACCCCACTTTGCAAATTGCCAAACGTTTAACTTATTGTATTCGTCCCAATCAAAACCTAACTGTTGTTCTAAATCTAGGTTACGGTACTTTACATCTGGTGTCATTTTAAATCTCCTTTTGTATTACGTTTTATTATGTGTTAATCTTACCATGCTTATTTTAACTTGTCAATACTTTATTTAAATATTAACACCTCCATTAAACAAGAATGACCACACTGCTAACATAAACAACACCATTGAGACTAGCGCTGATATACTTACCGTTGCCATCATCTCACTTGTACGTACATGTTTACCCAGTAATAGTGTTGCGATTAATATTACTACTGCTCCAATTAAATAACTCACGTTTGTTCCTCTTTTCTATTAATGTATTACGTTTCTACAAACCAATCTTACCACACATAAATAATTTGTCAACACTTTTTAAGAACAAAATAAAAAACCACCAATTAAGGCGGTCTAATCTATTATCTTACTTCTGTTAATGTTGAGGCATCTACCCAAACACGACCATAACGAGTATCCAAAGCAACACCACTATCATTTGCGTCAACAACCTTGATATGGTCGCTATGTAATCTGAAATAACTACCTACAGATAACTCTTGATCTGGTGTGATATTACCATTGGCGTCAACCTTATCAGTAGAGTCAACACCAAATCCATTGTACACCCACGAGAAGTCTCTTCCACCGGCTAGTTCGTAGTTTACCACTTGCCACACGCCGTTAACAAACTTCATCTCGTCAACTCGATATGCTTTACGTGCTTTGAAATATTCTCCCACGTGCAATACTTGATCCAGTCCGTTTGTGTTGTTTCCTGTGTTAATATTTGAACCGCCGTTACCACCAGCAATTTCACGAGCGCGAGCGATAACCTTAGCTACATCAATACCACCGGGGCAACGAGTACCAACAACAGCATTATGCGGGATAACGTGAGTACTGTCAATAGGGAAACCGTAACGCTTTGCAATGTCAGCTACCAGTTTAGATAGACTTTCAAATGTTTGTGATGACACCGGCCAGTTAGGTTCTCCAGCACTATTAAGGTTTTCAATACCAATCGATCGAGCGTTCATGTCTCCGTTACCAGCGTGCCAGGCAGTTGTTCCTTCGCCCACAATACCAATAATTTCATTGTTAGCAACTTCATAATGAGCCGATGTTTGTGCAGAACCAGACGCTAACCATGTGTTAATTGCCACGTCTTTATTTGTGGTTGCGTTGTGATGAATAACGATACGGTCGATTTTCTTACGAGGGATACTTCCACTTGCCATTGCACGACTATCTGCACTCGTAATCAAGTCACTGTATACATCGCCATTAATATTCTTTGTCATATTACTTTACCTCCTTTTTAACTGCAGTAATCAACCCAGAAGCCTTAGATTGTGCATAAGCTTGTTGGATAATCTGCTCGATCTGTTCGTCAGTAAAGTTTTTCAATATATTATTATCACCCAATCGTTTGCGCAAAATAGATATTGAGTTTAATCGTTGTTCTTCACCTGTACCAACAACTTTCTCGGCGAATGTTACTGCTCCAATTGCGAAGTCCAGTGCCAAGTTTAGATTTTGTGATTTGGACTTTGTTTTCATTAGCCGTAGTTCTTTTTCTAACCACACTAGACCACCAAATGCGATAATTACACTTACAACGGCTAATACGATATTTAAAATATTATTCATTTATTGTTTCCTCCTATCAATTAATACTAACTGTTTTCCAATCAACACCAGAAACATTATTTAATCCTGTTGTCACTCTAACCCAAGCAAATACACCGTTTGATGGATCAGTATTATAAACAACATCACCAATGTTAAACCGTCCTTTAGTGGGAATGGTTGTGGCATATAATGATTGTCTTGTTGTTCTATCGATAACATAACCTAACTTAGTAAAGAATTTTTGTCCGTTATATATTACCGAAGCATTATCCATAGGCATTCTACCGTTTGATATGTAATTATCTGAAATTTCGACTTTTCCAACCTCTTTGTACAATCTTGCAAAATAATACGTTCCAATAACTACGTCTTTAGTTATTGGCATTACATAATTATCTTTTATAACTCCAGTATATGGTGTATTACTGTCTGAATTTCTAAACGCAAACATGTTCCTACCGTCTGATATGCTAAACGTCTTTATTGTATTATTTTTTATTGAAAACAAGTTGATTTGACCCAAGTAGAATAGATCGTTATTTGTGCTATCTGGTGCGGTTACTATTCTATTACTTTCAAAAATAAAAGTGTTAAGCGTATAGTTTACATCTCTAAAGCTAACTATTTGACCAGAATGCTTATCACTTTGAATTATATTACAACCAATAATAGACAATCCAACAGTATCATTATTTATACCAAACACCTTGTTGGGAACATTTGAGAACCAACAATTTGTAAAACTATAATCCCCACTACCCATTATTACACTTTCATCATAATAATCATCAAAACGTACATTAGTAGCCATGAAAGTTAAACATGCTAGTAAATACATCGAGTTATCCGTAGTGTTATCAATTGAACTATCAGAAACAATAACATTTCCATTTGGTGTTGATAATACTAAACCTTGATTTGCCTTACTAAATTGAAGTCCTCTAGCAATTACAGTTTTTGTTTTATCTCCTTGAATAGATATACAACGGTTCAAATGTTCTAACTCTGCTCCATATTGGAAACCATGATCATGAACTTTGATATCATCTAAATAAATAGTTGTGTTATTATCCAGCATTAGTGCGCTATCTGTTTTATGATAATCCGTCTCTGCTGAATACCCTGAAATATCAAAACTTGTCAATCTAACTGTTTTAGTATTAGATATTTTAATAGCACCCCTACCCTTATCATTATTATACTTGAACCCAATAATATTAATCTCATCTAAACCATCAACATTAAACATGTAATCCTGTGAATTGTTAGTGCTTATAACTTTTGCATTTTGAAATTCGACATCTCCAAATATAGATACTTGCTCAGTTATTAGATACGTACCAGTAGGAATAATCACCTTAGTTCCTTTATTTTCTGAGAAAGCATTAATAAAAGACTTTGTGTCATCGGCAACGCCATCTCCAACTGCACCGTAATCCTTAACCGAAACTTGTTTATCCGCTAATTGTATCCCAAGTTCCATGTGGTTTAACTTACCAGATGTTATCAATTCACCATCTTGCCACTCGTGTTTATCATAAACCATGTAATTTCCTCCTATACCTTAGTGTTTTTATTATAACACAAAAAAAAGACCGTTTCCAGTCTTAAATATTATAGCTAAAATGTCCCACAACTCGAATGCCTCGTTCTTCAAAAGTATTTAGTTTCCACTCGTGTATTTCTACATTGGTGCTAATATCTAGAACTTCTGTACCAACTTCATCTAAAACAACAATCACATATCTTTTCATTACAATACCCCTTTCAGCTTTAAACTCTTTAATGTTGTGATTGTCATGTGTAAAATATCTGTTTGAGTAAACTTTTTGATATTCATACGCCGGTTCAATTGGATAACAATATCTGGAGCGTTGACCTTGTCTGGTTGTGTCTCGGCTTGTGTAATGATCTCTTCCTCAATAATATCCAACATAACAGATCGGCGTTTTTCAAGTGTTTTCACGTTTATGTTAGTAGCGAGAGCAGAAACCAAACCCCATACTAATAACATACTAAACCCCAATACGATTACTAAAATTGTTGATACTAAAATGTTCATGTTATATCTCCTTTATTTTAAACAGTGGTTCACATAATAATTTGCTATCCCACCATTCTTTTGCTTGTGTCTCGTTGTCAAATATTATAGCACGGCTTATTTTCTTCGTAAACCCATCGCTATAATTACCAGTTGCATAATCAGCCGTGATATATTTACCCTCAACATCAGACCAGATTATATAGTTTGTGTAGTTCATCACAGTTACCAAACGATTTGATATGAACCCATGTTAGCAACGTTATATCTAAGTTCATACCCCAACTCATCAAGAAAATTAACATAATGCTGACTTTCCAATAAACCGAATACTACATCAGGCACATCTTCATCTTTATAATCAAATACTGTATACATCTCACCATTATCAACTGCTAACTTAATCCGACCCTCAACATAAAAGTGTGCGACCTTTTCATCGGCTGATAGTGACTTATAAAAATTATCAGTGCTTTGTTCTCGTGCTTGCTTTGCGTTAATCATTTGCTCACTTCCTCACATAGATATTCTTTTTCTGTAATCGTTGGTGTGTTAAATAAGTTGCTATTAGTTCCCCACATTCTCATATATTTATTACCAAGTGTCTGACTAACAAATATATAATCTGCCTTGTCTTCGGGTAACGACCACCAATTTCTAAAACCCGAACGTTCTAACTTATCTATTACAGATTGTTCGTTTTCTTTTGTTATCTCTGTTATAAAGAACCGAGGTGTTGTTTCATTAATCATTTGTTATCTCCTCGTTATAGTATGATACCCGACCCTGTGTAGTTCGTAAGCCCCACCACATCGAAGCACCCATATTCAGAATACCCCAAGTAGTTAGACCCCATTGTATTAGCCGGTATATCCCACAGAACCAAACTACCTATGCCTACTCGTCACCATCGTTCGTAGGATCATTGCTCAAGTATTCTTCGTACATCATCTTAATACCTTGACGAACCACATCGGACTTACTCATACCTGACTTATCCTCGAGTGCTTGTAGTTTGTCTTTAGTCTTCTTATCTATTCGCAAACTAATCGTTGTTCTTTTAATCATGTCACATATTATTTCCTTTCACTTTATCTTTCAATGTCTATACTATATCACAACGTATTACATGATGTCAATAGATAAGGCAAAAGAAATATAAAACAAATAACAAAGCTGAACATTAAACAACAATCAATCGTTAATCGTTCGTGTTTAGCATTTTTAATTTTTTATTTTATTTCTCCATATTAGTCAAGTATTCATTCTCATTTTTTAATTTTTGTCAACTAATCCCAATCGTTTCAACCCCCCGACATCGAGAATTTTCACAG
>SKFA01000237.1_pt1 | contig 28418 bp, 17 predicted proteins | sample 4820291 | NCBI WGS metagenome assembly SKFA01 (sample SAMN11008795, study PRJNA524170) | human gut metagenome | isolation source: fecal sample from pouch patient p30 | place: Israel: Tel-Aviv | reverse complement strand
GTCGATCTCGACGGAAATCCCATCCCGGTCAGGCATCCGTTTGCCGTGGTGACCTGCCGTGCGGTCGCGCCGATGACCAAACTATCCGGATGGACGCTGCCGTTGCTGGACAAAGGCGGACGGCTGGTTGCCCTGAAAGGACGATCCGCGCAGGAGGAAATCGTCAAGGCCACCAAAGAGATCTCCAAAAACGGCGGTATCCATCCCCGCGTGGTGGAGGCCGAGGTCGGTCCGGGTCTGGAACCGACGCATGTGCTGATGGTGGACAAGCGATAAGTTATCCACAAAATCGCGTGAGTTATCCACAGTATCCACAATCGCGGAAATGTGTTACGAAGCATCTTGAAGAAGCTTGGAATTGCAACGATTGTTCTGTGGATAACTTTTGGGTGGTCGGATGAGTTATCCACCAACTATCCACCGTTGTTCACAATGGTGCACATGGCCGTGAACAGGTGAAAAATCTGTCCACCCAAATGATGAAACTTGATTGTTGAATATGTATAGGAAGGCTAGTTCATGACTGGACCTGAAGAACCAGACAATTTGACGTCGATGGAATCCGCCACGGAAACCATCAAGCGAATCTTCGAAGGCTCGACATCCCCCGTAGGCGCGCAAATCGCTGATGAATCGACGCGATACAAGGCATTGGAGCATGCGGTCTGCCCGAAGCCGGCCCAAACGCGCCTGATTGCAGTCGCCAACCAGAAAGGTGGCGTCGGCAAAACCACATCCGCGGTGAACCTGTCCGCGGCCTTGGCCCGTTTCGGATGCAAGGTCCTGCTTATTGATATGGATCCGCAGGGCAACGCCTCCACGGCATTGGGTGCCCCGCACGCCTCCGGTCAGCCTTCGGTGTATGACGTCATCGAAGGACGCAAGCGCATCGCGGAAGTCAAGTGCACGTGCCCTGATTTCGACAACCTCGACGTGGTCCCCGCATCCATCGATTTGAGTGGCGCCGAACTTGAGGTCGCCGACATGGCGGATCGCAACTCGCTGCTGAAGAACGCGGTGGACGAGTTCCTCGCCACCAGCGAAGAGCATTACGATTACGTGATCATCGACTGCCCGCCGAGCCTGGGTCTGCTGGTGATCAACGCCATGTGCGCCGTGCACGAAATGCTGATTCCGATTCAGGCCGAGTATTACGCCTTGGAAGGTTTGGGCCAGCTCATCAACACCATCGGACTGGTGCAGGAACATTACAATCCGTCGCTGCTGGTCTCCACGATGCTCATCACCATGTACGACAAGCGCACGCTGCTGAGCCGCGAAGTGCATGGGGAAGTGAAGAAGCACTATCCGACAATCGTGCTCGACACCACCATTCCGCGCACGGTGAAGATTTCCGAAGCGCCAAGCTTCAACCAAAGCGTGATCGCATACGACCCCAAGGGCATGGGTGCGATCGCGTACTGCGAAGCCGCGCTGGAACTTTCGCGTCGTTCCGATACGGTGCTGCAGGCAATCGATGCAAGAAGGAATGAGAACTGATCATGGCAACTAAGTCGCGTTTGGGTAAAGGTCTTGGCGCACTGTTTCCTTCTCTTCCGGGGGAGCCGCAGCATCAGGAGCATGCGGCGCCTGCCGCTGCCGCCAAAGAAGTCAAGGCTTCCAAGACTGATGGGCATGTGGAATCCAAGAGCGCGTCCGCTACCGCACAGGCATCGGTGAACGCCGTGCAGGGGATGAAGCATGCTGTTTCACGTGAAACAACCAAGAAAAACCAGCATCGTCGTGCCAGCATGCCGTCGATTTCGTTGAACGAAAGCGCGCATCCCGCGGACATGTTCTTCGGCTCCACCGCTCAGCCAGCTTCCGAACAGGGCGAGCAGCAGGGGAGTGTTTCACGTGAAACCACGCCGACCGAACATAAGAAGGACGAACCGGAACTGCTTCCCGTGCAGGGTGGATATCTGGTTGAACTGCGTTTGAGCGACGTCGGTCCCAATCTGCATCAGCCACGTACCATTTTCGATGAAGACGACCTGCGCGAGCTAGCCGAATCCATCAAGGAAGTCGGCGTACTGCAGCCAATCGTCGTACGCAAGCGTCCGCAATCGCAAATCGAAGCCGCCCGCAGGGAAGCCGCAGCCAAACCGGCCGAACCGCACAACATGTTCGACGGGCGCATGGATAGCATGTACGAGCTCATCATGGGCGAACGTCGTTGGCGCGCATCGCAGATCGCCGGCCTGAAAACGATTCCGGCCATCGTTAAAACCACCGCCGATGACGACATGCTACGTGACGCACTGCTGGAAAACCTGCATCGCGTCGCGCTGAATCCACTGGAAGAGGCGGCTGCCTACCAGCAGATGATCGACGATTTCGGCCTGACGCAGGCCCAACTGTCCAAGTCGGTGTCGAAATCCCGTCCGCAAATCGCCAACACCTTGCGATTGCTCAACCTGCCGGCCGCCGTGCAAAAGAAGGTCGCATCCGGACTGCTGTCCGCGGGCCACGCGCGTGCGCTGCTGGGACTGCCGACGGAAGCGGATATGGAACAGCTGGCCACGCGCATCATCGCCGAGGGACTGTCCGTACGCAGCACCGAGGAAATCGTGTCGATGAAGGCCGCCGAAAGCGACCAGCCCAAGAAGCCGAAGGCCAGCAAGCTCAATCCGTGGGCTGGTACCCCCGTTCAGGTTGGTCTGGAGCAGCGTTTCGGCACCAAGGTCTCCATCAAGGGATCGAAGAAGCATGGGCGAATCGAAATCGTGTTCAAATCGGAAGACGATATGAAACGCATCGTCGACCTGCTTATGCAGCAGCAGAGCTGAACGAACCGAGCCAATCGAGCTCGGCGAGCGATAATGATTTGAACGATTTGAGCCTTACTTGAGCGAATCGAGATAAGCCTGCGCATCCAGCGCGGCGCGGCACCCCATGCCCGCCGCGCTGATGGCCTGCCGATAGACGCTATCCACGCAGTCTCCCGCGGCGAAAACGCCGGGTTCGCTGGTACGCGTGCTGGCGCCATCGACCGTGATATAACCGGCTGAATCGACGTCTACAAGCCCGTTAAGAAAAGCAGTGGCAGGAGTGTGCCCAATCGCCATGAAAACGCCGTTAGCGGGGATTACAGAGGTCTTTTCGGTGGCGGTGTTGCGCACCTCCACCTCCTGTACGCCGTTCTCGTCGCCGCGAATCTCCTGCACCACAGCGTCAAGCATGAAATCGATTTTCGGATTGCGTTGCGCACGCTCCACCATGATGCGGGAAGCACGGAACGTGGAACGCCTATGAATAAGGGTGACGGACGAGCCGAAACGGGACAGGAAATCAGCTTCTTCGAAAGCGCTGTCGCCGCCGCCGACCACCACAATCGGCTTGTTGCGGAAGAAGAAACCATCGCAGGTGGCGCAGTAGGATACACCTTTGCCTGCGTATTCCGTCTCGCCTGGCACGCCCAGCTTACGATAGTTTGAGCCTGTTGCGATGACCAGCGCGCGTGCGTCGTACACGTCGCCGCCGTCAAGGGTGACGGTTGTGATGCCGGAATCGGCATTCGAAGCAACCGAAACAACATCGTCCCAAACGATATGCGTGCCGAACCGTTCCGCCTGCTTGCGCATATTGTCCATCAGATCCGGACCCATGATGCCATCGGGAAAGCCTGGGAAATTCTCCACTTCGGTGGTGTTGACCAACTGGCCGCCGGGCGTCAGCGCGCCGGCGACGACCAGCGGCTCGAAGCCGGCGCGGCCAAGATAGATCGCGGCAGTATAGCCAGCCGGGCCGGAACCGATAATCACCACATCACGCATATCACTCATGGTTGCTACTGTAATGCAGTTTCCACGACGGTTGCGGGCGGTTTTGCAGATGGCGTTCAAAAAGGCGTTCAAAAAGGCGTTCAAAAAAGTCAGCTATCCGTCACGTTGTTTCACGTGAAACAAAAAGAGGGTGTGCGGAACAATCCGCACACCCTCCTTGTCTGCCGATGCGTCAGAAAATCTGCACCGAATCGATGTACAGCTGGTTGCCGGGAAGGCTGTCGAACGGCACCCACAAGAGGATGTCCTGGGTCTCCACGGCCTTGTTGAACTTGATTTCGGTGGTGCCGCTGGCGTCGAACTCGAACTGGGCGACCTGTTCACCCTGGTTTGGGCTGGACTTGGCGTTCACGCGAATGTAGCCCTGGCCGCCGGAAGAACGGATCTTGATGACCATGCGATACGCTTTCTGGGGCTGGCTGAGGTGGAGGTAATAACCGTAACCCTGTTGTCCGTCCGGATTGGACAGGAACTGGCGGTTGTCGATCTCATATGGAGTCGTGTTCTCTGGCATCTTCGGTTCCGGAACCTTCCGCACCTTCTTATCCGAAGTCACCACCTTGTCGACGTCCTTCTTGGCGGAATGGCTCTTCTTCGTGGTTTTCTTCGGCTTGCTGGAATCGGAGCTGCCGTTGTCGGAGCTGTTGGCATCGTTGGAATCGTTGTTTGCATCGCTGGCGGAGCTGCTGCCATTGCCGGAATCGCCATTATTGCCGAAAGGCACGTCGTCAAGGTTCATTTCCGGCCACGGATTGTTGGAATTCGTATTGGTGATGCCGTCATCCGGCTTCTTGGTCAAACCATGAATGGCGAATCCCAATGCGACGGCCACCACAATGAACGCGACCACAATGGCCACGACCTTGGTGGTGAGCTTGCCGAACAATTTGGCATTGGCGACCTCGGCCGGACTGGAGGAAGAGGCTTTAGGGGCAAAGCTCGGCGGCACCGCAACGGGGGCTCCGTTTTCGTTCTGATATGCCACGTCGATCGCTTCCTGCTCCGCCTTCAACGCGCGTGCGGATTCCTCGCCCGGCTCGATGACCCGTCCGTCAGGTCCGATCACCGGAATGCGACCGGTCTTCTCCAATTGCGAATCGTCCGTATGATAATCGCCCTGCGGCGACGGCGTGGAAACACGGATGGGGAAGGAGAACGGCGAATCCACATCTTCGGAGGATCCGTCGAGGTCCTCTTCGCTGAGTAGTTCGCGGCTGTTGTTCCACAGCGATTTCACGGCACCGCCGGTCGCGGCCATACCCTTGGCCAAGGCTTCCTTGCTGTCGGAGAAATCAGTGTGTGGTTCAGGCGCTTCGAACGTCATTTCCGGAATGCTTCCGGTTTCAGCCAGCGTATCGGGCAAGGCGATGGCATCCTGCTCGAGAATCTGCAGCAGGGGCACGTTCACAATCGAGCATTCCGAATCCGCGGACGGTAACGCAATATCAGGGCCGTTAAGCTTCGCCAGCGGCTCGTAGTCGCCCAGCAACGCCTCCAATTCGGCGATGGTGGCCATCGGAACGGTCGGGAAACCGTCCTTCTCCTTGAGATCCAGACCACGCTTGCAAATCACGCGGAACTCCATCGGCACGTTCGGTGAAATCGCGTCAAGATGGTAGTTCGTGGACAGCGTCGACGGCGTGTGCGTCAGCAGGGAATACAGCAGGGAAGCGATCTGGCGAATCGCAAGCTGCTCCTGGTTTTCCACGGATTGCACGCGCGAAGTATCGGCCAGCATGATGCTTACCGGTGCGTCGGCGATTTCAATGCCGTTGCGGGTCAATCGCACGGTGTCCGTGCTGATCGAGAAATGCGTGAGATTGTCTTTCTGCAACACGTGCAGGGCTTCGACGACCTCACCAAGAATGGAACGGATCGCGGTGAAGCTCAGCGGCTTGTTGGACTGCGTGAGATACTCGCTCAACGACATGCCGGCATCGAGCTGCGTGATCACCAACGCCACCTCGCCCACGTGCTGAAGCTGCAGCACCTGCGTGAAATGGGCGTCGTGGGAAATCGCCAGCATGGAGGCCGTCGCATTGACGTCCTGCAAAGCCTTGCGGTTGTTGACGATAAAAAGCTGGCAATCCCGGGCAAGCACGTGATCGCTTGCCTTCCAAACCTGCAAGCCGGTTTCCTCGCGCAATGGCGAAACCAGCACATAGCGGTTGCTGATGGTATCTCCCAGTTGAGGTTTCATGGTTTCCTTCAACTCTGTAACGATTGTTCTACCTACGCTGTTATTCTTGGTCGCCGTTTTCGGCGGTACTTTGCTCAAGTTTACCGTTGGGGCTGGCCGTTCCGCCAGACTTAGGCTTGTTGCCAAGCCCTGGTATGCGGGCGGCGAGCATGCCCACGACCGAAGTGAGCTCCTCGGCACGCAGCGCCCACAGGCACGCCAGATAGACGATGGCGATGACGATGGTGAGCAGTATCGCGGACAGAACCGCCTGACCCCAGTTCATAGTGCCGTCGTCGGGGCCGATATGCGCTCCGACCAGCCGGTAGACGCCGTTGCGGCACAGCAGGCCAATCACGCAGGCGGCTATCGTGGCCACCAGCGCCTTCGCATAGGCGGTGATGATGCGCTTGTCGTCCACATCGCCGTCGAAACGGGAGCGGAGCATGTGCGTAAGCAGCGGATACGGCAGGATGAAGCTCACCGAAATCGCCAATCCGATGACGGTGATCCACTGCGTGGGCGGCAGAATGAACGTCGACGCGATGATGACGCCACCCTGGATGGCCATGGTGATCGCCATGAAAATAAACGGATGCTTGCCGTCTTCGAACGCGTAGAACGTGCGTTGGATGACCAAATACGAGCTGGAAAGTGGCAGGCCGATGCCCAAAGCGGCGAGCGGCGCGCTGATGAGCAGCGCCTCACGCACGCTGATGGACGGCAGCAGTGCGAGGATGATCGGCAACGGAAGCACGATGAACGCCGCTGCGAAGAAGCACATGATGAGATTGAGATTACGCAGGGCCGAGCTCAGATCCTTGCGCGCCTCGTCGATATTGCGGTCCGCGATGGCTTTCGATATTTTCGGGAAGATCGCAGTGGCGATGGACACGGCGATCAGCGAATACGGCAGCATGTAGATGGTGTACGCATTCTGATACGAGGCGTTGCCGGCCACGTCCAACTGGCTCATATGCAGCTGTTCCGAAGCCTTGAACGGCGCGCTGGTGGCCACGCGGGTGACGATGATGTTGACGATCTGATCGACGCCGACGATGCCGAGGCTCCACGCGGCGACCGGTCCCATCGAACGCAGTCCGATGCCGTGAACGCCGAATTTCGGACGGTATTTCAGGCCGATTCTCGTCAAAGGAATGAACAGCACCAGCGCCTGGAACGCCACGCCAAGCGTCCAAGTGCCGGCGGTCAGCGCGATTTTCGTCGGCGTCCAGAAGTCCAGCGGACGTTCCGTGGCCCTGCCGAACATCGCGATGAACGCGCCGAAACCGATGCAGCTGATGATGTTCGCGCCGACCGAGCTCCACGCATACGTGACGAAATGGTCCTTCGCCGCGAGAATCTGCCCGATCACCGTATACAGGCCGTAGAAGAAGATCTGGGGCATGCACCACAAGGTGAAGGAGGTGGCGAGGGCCATGGTTTCGGCGCTGCCGTTGACATACAGTTTGGTCAACAACGGCGTGGCAACGGCCATGAGCAGCGTCACACCCAACAACAAGGTGATGGCAAGGGTGATGAGCTTGTTGAGCTTGGTTTCGGCGTCCTTCGATTTCAGCGTGCGCACGATCTGCGGCACAAGCACCGCGTTGAAGATGCCGCCGGAAACCAGTGTGTAGATGACCTGCGGAATCATCGAACCGGCCTGGTAGGCGTTGGCGGCATAGCCGGTGGTGCCCAAGGCCCAGGCAAGCAGGATGGTGCGGATTTGGCCGGTCACGCGCGAAGCGGCGGTACCGGAGGCCATGATCAGTGAGTTACGGCCAACGGAAGAACTCATTCGTCGGGATCCTTCTTACGGTTGAATTGACGCCACAGTCCCACAGCGCCCAAGAGCACGGCGAAGCCGATGATGACGAAACCGCTCTTGTCGCTGATCTGCAGCGCGCTGGTGATGTGGGTGACCTGCGTGGCTCCAAACGCTGCACCATTCCTGTCGAACAGGCTGATGGTGGCGTTGGCGGTGCCGGACGTGGACACACGGATGGTGAACGCCACCTGTGCCTCGCCGTGGGGCGGCACCTGCACGGTGTCGAATCGGGACGTGACGATCTGCATGGAATCGGTCAGCGACGAGACCTTCACCTTTACCGGGTACGGGTGGCTGTTGCTGATGGTCACCGGCATTTTCGCGGTTTCGCTGACCACGTTCACGCTTTCCGTCGGCGTGATCGCCACACCGTTGATCAGCAGGGCCGCGAGCTGGTTCGCGCCTTCCGCCATCGTGCTTCTGGAAGGGCTTTCGCCGCCCAACGCGTGCAGGGCCATGATGGTGTGGGCGTTCGTCAGCTGCCTGCTCCAGGTGTTGACGTCGGATTCGTCTTTTCCGTTCGGCTTGACGAGGATCGACGTATTGAAACGTTTGATGTTGCTCGATGAGTTCGCCAGCGCGCTCAGAGTCTGCTGGACGTCGCTGCGCATGCCATCGGTAAGGCCGTCCGTTTGGGGAAGGTCGGTTGACATGCTGGCCGCATCTTCGAAGATGTCGGCATCCTTCAACGTGGCGAGATCGGTGAGGTTCAGCCACGGCGACTGCTCGATGTCGCTCATCAGCGCGTCCACAACACTGGGGTCGGAATCCTCGTTCAGACAGACCAGCAGGTTGCGTTCCGCATAAGGCTGTTCCATCTGGTAGAACGCGCTTTGTGCGACGAATCGCGCCAATCTGCCGGCCGTGGTTCCCTCGCTGTCGGCGTTGGCATCGTCACTGGTCGCCTTGCCTTGGGCCAGGCCGGAAAGCACATTCTGCGCGGAAAGCACGGTGATGTCCCCGACATCGGTGGAGACCACCGTCTTGCCGGTACGTACGGTAGCCGCATCGTCCTCTTCGAAGTCATGCGTGGCGATGACGGTGCCGTACCCCTGCTGGCGGGCCTTCGTCAACGCTTGTAGGGTCCAATTGCCGTTGCCCTGCCACGCGTATGCGGTGATGTCCGCGTTGCTGTCACCCAATGCCGATTGATAGGTTTTCCGGGCTTTGGCTGCGGACCATTGACGGTCGTTGATACCGGCTGCGCTGTAGGCCGGAGCGTTGTTCATGGCGCTGTAGGCGGTCATGTCGAACAATGCGGGCTGGGTGATGCCGTCGACCCGCGTTGGCATCGCCATCGCCTGCAGGTAGGTCGGATCTCCTACGACCTGCAGCATGTTGTGCTTGGCGAAGGTCTGCTGCAACGATTTGAGCCGTGCGTCGTCATCCTTGCTGGGCATGGCGATTTTCGCCAGTTTCGAGGAGGAAATACCCCCTTCATCGACCAGCTGTCCAAGCAGCTTGCTGTCGGTGGTCCACCCGTTGGCGGCCAGCGGCTGGGCGACGGTGATGTGCAGCGCCGGCGTGCTGGGCGTGTGGAGTCCCGCGCCGGTGCGCGTCACGAACGTATGCGATTGAGCAAGGGGGGTTCCGTTGGCGGAATAGCTCAGCAGCACCGGCTTCGGCCCCCAAGAGTTGATGGCCGCGAGCGATTCCTGATGGGCGTCCGCGTCGATGCTCACGTTGGCGCTGGCTCCCGGCTGCAACGCGGGCACATCGGCCTGTCCCACGGATTGCGGGGTGGGGATTCGCCCGTTGCCTTCAGACCAATCCTGGATGTCGTTGCGCGAAACGAACGTGTAGAAGGCGTTCATGGCCAGCGTCAGCGTTCCCGCGGGAATCTCCTGTCCGGTCGTGTTGGTCACCGTGGCGTTCAGATGGTATCCGGAGGTGTCCGTCAATACGGCCGTGGAAGAGTTGATGGACAACATACCGTCCGTCGACTCCGCCGATGTGGTCGATTCCATGGCCCTTGCCGATGGCGTGGGTGCGTATAACAACATCAACGCCATGGTCAATACCATGGCGAGGATGGATGATAACGCGCGAAGGCCACGCGAAACGTGCCGTTGTGCGGATTGATTCACTATTACGCCTGTCTGTTGAGTTTCCTTGCGTACAACCATGCTATCTTCCGTTCGTTCGGATAGCTCAGCACATCGTCCAAATCAGCAAAATCCACCCAAATGGCGTCTTCGGCCTCATGGTCGGGATCGCCTTCGACGGTCAGCTCGCCGCCGATCTGCCGCAACGCGAAGTGGTGTACCAGCTTGTGCACGCGTTGGCTGGTACCGGTGAACCAATAGTCGATGGTGGCGATGGAATCGACCACCTCGCCCAGAATGCCGGTTTCCTCATGCACTTCGCGCACGGCCGTCTGCTGCGGCGTTTCGCCTTTTTCGATATGTCCCTTCGGCAGGCACCATTCCAAATGCCCGCTGCGTGAATGACGTGCGATGATCGCCACGCGACCCTTGTCGTCGAACACCAGCCCGCCCGCCGAATACTCGCGCACCACCGGCAGCTCCTGCGCGTCAAGCGATGCGAACGTGGTCGGACCATCCGCGGTGCGCCGGCGCGGCATCATCGCCGGCGTAGGCGCGCTCGGCGTGATGATCGTGCGCTGCTGCAATTGCTGTAGTTGTTGCAGCTGCTGCAGCGAAACCGACTGCGATGTGTACAGCAGTTCGTCCGGTTCCAGCGGATTTTGGGCATGGTCGTCCGCAGCATGGGCAAGCATGCGTGCAAGGTCTGCGGGCGTAATCATGATTCCAACCATACTCAATTCTGTGTGCAGGTGGGGTAACGGTATGCTGGTAAACGGAAAACTTGTGGTGCTGAAAGGTATGGCGTGAACTTCGAAGTGTGGCCAGAGGCCATTGAATTAGGACGTATGTTTGCTGCGGAAGGCTATGAACTGGCACTGGTCGGGGGTCCTGTCCGCGACCTGCTGCTGCATCGCAAATCGCATGATTTGGATTTCTGCACATCGGCGCGTCCCGAGCAGTTTGAGCATATTCTGCGCCGTTTTGGGCATGATGGCTTCTGGGATATGGGCCGCAAATTCGGCACGCTCGGCGCGATGCGCAGGCGTGAGGACGGCACCGAGGTGAAAGTGGAGGTGACCACCTACCGTTCCGACACGTACGACCCCGACTCGCGCAAGCCGGAAGTCAATTACGGCGACACGCTGGAAGGCGATCTTTCCCGCCGCGATTTCACCGTCAACGCGATGGCGTTGCGTGTTCCGGAACTCGAATTCGTCGATCCGTTCGGCGGTGCGAACGATTTGGCCAAAGGCGTGCTGCGTACCCCCGTCGATCCGCGGCAGTCGTTCGACGACGATCCGTTGCGCATGATGCGCGCCGTGCGTTTCGTGGCGCAGCTCGGCTTCCGCATCGAGCCGGAAACCGCCGAAGCGCTGTCCGACATGGTCGATCGCATCGAAATCGTCTCCGCCGAACGTGTGCGCGACGAACTGGTCAAGTTGCTGCTGTCCGATCGCCCGCGCGCCGGCATCGAAGCGTTGGTCGATTCCGGTCTTGCCGACATCGTGCTGCCGGAAATTCCCGCGCTGCAGCTGGAAATCGACGAGCACCATCGCCATAAGGACGTGTTCGAACACACCATGATCGTCATCGAACGCGCCGTCGCCCTCGAAACCGGTCCCGACGGTCCGGTGCCGGCCCCGGACCTGACGCTGCGTCGGGCGGCTCTGCTGCACGACATCGGCAAGCCGAAGACCCGTCGTTTCGAAGCGGGCGGCAAGGTGAGCTTCCACCGTCATGACGCCGTCGGCGCGAAGATGACACGCAAGCGTTTGAAGGCACTGCATTTCGACCACCACATGGTCGAGGACGTCAGCGAGCTGGTCAACCTGCATCTGCGCTTCCACGGCTACGTGGAGGAGCCGTGGACGGATTCCGCGGTCCGCCGCTACGTCAAGGACGCTGGCCCGCTGTACGAGCGTCTGAACCGCCTTACGCGCGCCGACACGACCACGCAGAACAAGCGCAAGGCCATGATGTTCTCGGCGGCCATGGACGAGATGGAACAGCGTGTGCGCGACCTGAAAGAAAAGGAAGACTTCGACGCGATCCGTCCTGACCTCAACGGCGACGAGATCATGCAGCTGCTAAGCATCGAACCAGGCCCGATGGTCGGCAAGGCGTACAAGCACATGCTGGAATACCGCCTCGATAACGGTCCGGTGGAGCGTGACGTGGCCGTTGCCGAGCTGGAACGCTGGTACAAGGAGCAGGGCGAATAGCGATTGACATGCGGTGGTTTCGCCGCATGCATGGAACAGTGTGCTTGGAACAGTGCGAATACGAAAACCCGCGTTCCCGATTGGGGGAGCGCGGGTTTTTCATATTGCCTATATCGATTTCGATTGGCGGTCAGCTTTGCGGATTCACCGCATCATGCTCGGGCGCCTTGGGCAGGTCGGTCATCTTGTCCACCGCGACGCAGCCCTGGATGCCGGTGATCGCCTTGCCTGCGGCGGGAACCTTCTTCGTATCCTGCAGATTGTCGAATGTGGCGCCCACGATGACATCGATCAGCTGGTCCTGACGGTCATCCATAACCAGCATGGCATCGGTGAAATTGCTTGCCACGGTGTACGCCTGATTCACGCCGTTCTTGCCGAAGACGATCATCGTGCGATCCACCTTCTTGGTGTAGTTGCCCGGCGTCTGGGGGTTGAACTCGCGGTTCTGCAACGCGTCGCTCACCGCCTTGGCGAAGCCGGAGAACTTCGTGCCGTTGAGCACACGCAGCGTGATGTTGCGATTCTCCACATACTTGGCCTTGTTGCCGTCGGCTTCCTTGATGGGGCACGGTGCCTGCTGGCCGTAGTTCGGCTGTACGGCGGCCGACTTGACGTTGCCCAGGCCTCCGACATGGAAAAAGAACAGCAGGGACACCACCATGGCGACCACCATGACGGCTCCGACGATGCTGAACACCGTCTTCTGACGGCGGCGAATGTACTCTTTGCGCGCGGCGCGCTCGTCGTTAGCCTGGGTCATTTACGAATTCCTTTTGAACAAAACAATTGCCATCAACTTTACTGTCATGCGGTGATATGTGTCATGCGGTGATATGCACAATCGGTCGGGCTGGGGCGTTCGTGGCGATGATGCGATCGACGCAACGGCTGTCCTGCCATGCCCGCTGCACGGCGTCCGCCGCATCCTCCGTCGGCACGAACGCGATGACGGACGGGCCGGAACCGGAGACGAACGCCTGGCTGGCTCCCGCACGCAAGGCTTCCTCGATCGCCTGTCCGCTACGCGGATGCAGGGAGACCGCCGCCTTCTGCAGGTGGTTCTCATCGCCATCGCCGGCACCGATCTGATCGAATGTGGCATACACTTCCGGCGTGCGCAGTTCCGCACGGTATGCGCCGACCAGCAGATGGCCGGTAAACCCACGTTCCGTAAGATCGCGTACGATATCGCCATCGTCATCAAGCTGTTCGATGCGTTCGCCGAAACCGGTGCCGCGCGCGTAACCGCCGGTCAGACAGAACGGCATGTCCGCGCCCAGCGTGGCCGCGACTTCCTGCAGGCGTTCGATCGGCCAATCGAGATCCCACAACGTGTTCAATGCCAGAATCGTCGCCGCCGCATCGGCGGAACCGCCGGCCATGCCCGCGCCGACGGGGATGCGCTTGTCGATGTTCAACGCCACGTCCGGCTCATGGCCGCTCGCTTCGGCCATGGCGAACAATGCCAGCACGGCGTGGTTGCGGCGCATATCGCTGCCGGAAGAGGCCAGGTCGCCCAGATACGCGCCCTCGAGATTCAGCGAGAAGCCGCTTCCCGGCGCTTTGCGCGTGGCGGTGACGGTGTCGTATACGCCGACCGCGCAATAGATGGTGTCGAGTTCATGACGGCCGCCCCATTCGGCATGCGACGGGCCCACATGCAGGGTCAGATTCGTTTTCGCCGGGCAGTCCACGCTCACGGCGTTGATGGTGGCCGTTCCGATGGCGGGCGAATCAATGGTGCTCATGACGCGAACACCTCATCCAACGCGCGTGCCAACGCCACGAATTCGTCGATGGTGAGCGTCTCGCCACGACGGGTCGGGTCGATGCCGGCCTTCTCGAACGCTTCGGACGGCACGATTTTCTTCAATGCGGCGTGCAGGGTCTTGCGGCGCTGCCCGAAAGCCGCGTCGATCAAACGGAACACGGTTTCGCGATCCACCACGGAACCGTCCGCATTGTCCGCGGCGGGGGTGTGACCGCCCGGGTAGCGCTTGAACAGCACCAGCGCGGAATCGACGTTCGGGGCCGGCCAGAACACGTTGCGGCCGATGACGCCCACGCGTTCCGCGGTGCCGTACCATGCGAGCTTCACGCTCGGCGTGCCGTAGATCTTCGAACCGGGCTTCTCGCTCAAACGGTCCGCCACTTCCTTCTGCACCATCACCAGGAAGGTGCCCAGATTGTCGAAACGTTCCAACAGAGTGAGCAGAATCGGCGTGGCCACGTTGTACGGCAGATTGGCCACCAGCGTGAAGGAATCGTCATCCTTGAAATCGGGCAGATTCTCCGGATTGACGGTGAGTGCGTCGCGGTTGACCACACGGAAGCGGTCCACGGCGTCCGGCATGAATTCGGCGATGGTTTTCGGCAGGCGTTCGGCGACCGGCGGGTCGATTTCCACAGCCGTCATCGTGGCGCCGGTTTCCAGAATCGCCAGCGTCAGCGAACCCAGTCCGGGACCGACTTCCAGCACATGGTCGTCGGCGGTCACGCCGGCCTCGCGCACGATGCGACGCACGGTTCCCGGATCAATCACGAAATTCTGCCCGAATTTCTTCGTCGGGCTGATACCCGCGTCGGCGGCGATGCGTCGGATGTCGGCCGCCCCCAGCAAATGGCCCTGCGTATGCTCGTTCACGTTTTCCGTCATTCCCTCTTCTGTCATTCCCTCATTATCCGTTCATGCCGGTACGAAAATCGTTGGCGATTAGCCGGATCATCAGTACCATCCGGTCTGTTCGGAGTGCTGCCACGCCGCGGACGGGCTGCCGTACCGCTGTGCGATGTAGCTCAGACCCCAGTCGATCTGTACGGCGGCATCGTCCTTCCAATTCGCGCCGAACGTGGCCATTTTGCTGCCCGGCAACGCTTGTGGAATACCGTATGCGCCCGAATACACGTTTTCCGCGCTCCAGCTCCATCCGGATTCGCGATTCCAGAGTTTGACCAGATCCGTCCAGTTCTGGCCGGTCCAGCCGCGCTGCGCCGCCGCGCCGGAAGCGTAGGCCTGTGCCTGTGCCGCGGAAGGATGGTACAAGCGGCAGCCTGCGGAAGGATTGCTCGGCTGCGGCGTGGGCTGCGGTTTGGGCTGGGGTGCGGGAGTCGGCTGCGGTGCAGGGGTTGGTGTGGGGGTCGGTGCCGGATCGTCCTTCTCGGTGTTGTTGGAATTGTTATTCGAGTTGTTGTTCGAATTGTTCTTATCCGAGGAATCCGACTTGTTCGAATCGGTTTTGTCGGAATCGGACTTGTTCGAATCGGACTTATTGTCGTTTTTATTCGAGTCGTTCTTACCCGAATCGTTCTTGCCGTCGTCCGTCTTGCCGGAATCGCCGTTATCGCCGTTGCCGTTGCCGTTGCCGCTGTTGTCGGATTTGTCGGATTTGTCGGTATCGTCCGTAGTTTTTTCCGGTCCGACCGCAATGACTTTGTCGATGGCGATTTTCGTGGTCTTCTCTCCGGTCAGCGTCTCGCTTTCCTTCACGCCATCCACGTAGGTGACGGCGTACGTCTGCTGGATTTCGCCGTTTTCGCCTTCCTGCCGTACCGTGACTTCGCCCGGCTGCAGGTTCGGGTCGATGATGGTCTGCGTGCCGAACGGCACTTCCTTCGTGCGGGTCTCCTCACCATGCGTCACGCGGCGGACGCGCAGAATGGTCGTCTTGCCGTCCTTTTCGACACTGACGCGATCCTCCTTGCCCAACGTGATGCCTTTGGTGTCAAGAATGGAGGCAGCGGGCAGCTTGCCGTTCGGCGCCACCGAGCTTTTCCCGTCCGCGATGACGGTGACGGGCCCCTTCTGGTTGATGATGAGACCGCCGGTGAGCTTGTTGTAGACGTTGCTGATATTGACGGTGATTTTCGCCGCTTCGGTTTCGTTTTGGTTGAAGAAGTCCAGCAACTGCTCGGCGCTGGACGCGACCGTCCAGAACGGCACTTCCTGGCCGTCGATGGTGATGGTGGTCTGGTATGCGCTCTGCACGTTCACCACATCATGGTTCTTCAGCATGCTGGTCGGGCTGGTCGATTCCACCAGGTCGTGCGTTTTGACTTTCACGCCCTGCTCCTGCAGCAGACGGTCCACGCTCATCGCATATGTGGTCACCGTGGTGGTCTCCCCATTGACGGTCAACGCCACGGATTTGCGCGCGCCCACACCAAACGCCAACGCCGAAGTCAAAGTCAATGAGGCCACGCATGCCATGACGCGGACACGACGAAGCGTCACGAATCTCCGAGGGGTCCACCTTCTCGTCATTTATCCTCTTTTCAGCGCTGCCTACAACGCCGTTATTGTAACGGCTCAGCTGGAACGGTCGCCGTGCTTTCCGATGGTTTTATCCATACCGCCACATTTTTGAAAGCAGGTGCGAAAAGCGAAAAATAAAAAGGGGGCAGGAGAGAAGGGGATGTCCTGCCCCCGGTCGGACGAGACAGGTTGGGGGACGTCTCGTCCGCTTTGCCAGAAGTCTCAAGTTGGGGGAAGACTTCTGGAGCACTTACCCATGGTAAGAGGTCCAAGCCCGTCATACGGGTTCGAGCCTCCTGTCGGGATCGAACCGACGACCTGCCGCTTACAAGGCGGCCGCTCTGGCCATCTGAGCTAAGGAGGCATGTCCTCTTTTGCTATGAAAACAACAGAGGAACGATGAATAGCATAACCAGCGCTTCCACCGCAGTCAACTTAGTATTGCGGGTTGAGACGCGCCGGCTGCCCGTAAGGGGTTATTCGCCCGTGGTGACGGAAATCGGCCCCTTCTTGGCTCCGATGGACGGCATCTTGCCGGCAACGCCGACTTCGCTGTCCTTCAGGCCGATCGATTCCAACAGACCGTCCTTAACCGTCGTCTGGGCGGTGGTCAGCTGGTCCATATCCCAATACTTGCCGTTGATGATCACGGTCGGCGTGGTCATGCTGCCCTTGTAGCTGCCGGACTGATGCCACAGTTCGGAACGCTTCGGCGTGTAAGTGTCGATCGCATCAAGCCATTCCTGATAATCGCGGCCAAACGCCTTGTCCGCAACATCCTTGGAAACACCCGCGGCGATCATCTGCTCCTTGATCTTGGCGTCGCTCACCGACTTGTATGCGGAGCCTTCCTCCGGCTGGAAATCCTCGGCGTAGACCTTCTCCAGGAAGGAGATCAGATGGTTCGGGTCGCTGTCATGCTCGGCCAGGTAGATGGCCGCGTTCGCCGCGCGACTGGAATACTCGTCGGTGGACCAACGGTCCATGAACGCCATGAAATGCAGGTCCAGATTGATCTGGCCGGCATCGACCATCTTCTGCAGGTCGGCGTCCAACTGGCGGTGCAGGTTGCCGCAGCCCGGGCACAGGAAATCCATGTAGAGCTCGACGGTCGGCGCGCCCTCCACAGCCTTGCCGTAGCCGTTCTTGGAAATCAGCAGGCCGCCCTTCTTATCGACGAGCTTCGGAGTGTTCTTCACTTTCTGCAACGCCGTGTACGCTTCCTGCACGGTTTCGGTGGAAGCCTTCGTTTCGGCCTTCTTATGCATGTTGTGGTACACGGTGAACGCGCCGATCGCCACCAGAATCACCAGCACCGCCACCACGATGCCGCCGATGATCGTCTGCTGCTTGCGTTCCTTCTCCATCTGCTCGGCGCGCGCCTTCATCGCCGCGGCCTCAGCGGCCCTACGCTCGGCGCGGCTGGTACGCTTCTGCGCGTCCTTGCTGTTCTGGGCCATCGATATTCCTTTCGACCTCACGTTGTTATGCTGGGCACCATACTAGCGATGCCTTGCTATCGATTCGCCGGGAATTCCGTATTGCCTTGCGATTGCGTCGGCAGCTCGCTCAAGTGGCGCAGATACGGCTGTTTACGCAGTGCGCCGCTGCCCAATCGCAGTACGATCGCGCCCGGAGCGGCCACGGCCACAAGCCAGCCGATCGCGCAGAACGCAGCCTGCGCCAGCCCGCTTTCGGAAAGCGGACCGCCAAGCAGCGTCGGCATCGGAATCGTCAATCCAAATATCCACGTATCCATCACGGCATACGGAAGCTGCAGCACGACCGTGGTGAGCGACAAACCCAGCGCGGCCACGGCCAACATGATCAGCGTCCGCACGATGGCGACGCCGAAGCCCTTCACGATGTGCCAGGGCAGTCCCGCCAATCGCAGCAGCCAGTCGGAACTTTTCTTCTCGCCGCCACGTTTGCCTTCGCGCTCGAGCTGCGCCTCCGTGTTGAATCCGATGGTGGCCAGCGCACAGGCGAACAGCAACGCGGCTGCCATCGCCGTCCACAGTGAGAACAGTCCGCAGACGGCCACGGGAATCGCCATCAGCGCGCAGGGGAGCATGCCCCGGCCCAACATCGCGCCACGCTTCACATCGGCGGGATTGGGTGCTTCCGCAACGTTCGGCCCATCCATACCGGGTACCGGCGGGAATGACATTGCGGGCGATTGCTGCGCCGCGGCCACCGTGGCCTGCGGTATGACGGACGGTGGCTGCCGCATGGCGATGCGTTGCAACGCGGGTTTGATGGTCGGGTCGACTTGCGTCGGCGCTTCCGCTGGATTCCATGCGTTCTGGGCCGGCAGCATTTGTGTTGACGGCATGGATTGCGGCATTACCTGCGTGCCTGTCGGCATCGCCCGCGTGCTGCCCACGTTGGGAAGTGCGTCGGAAAGCACGCTGGTCTCGGCATCGTCAACAGGTGCGATCACCTGCGTTGCGCTCGCGTCGGATTGGCTGGTCACTTGTTTCCCGATTACTTGAGTTGCGCTCACATCGGGCTGCCCGATCGCCTGCGTTGCTTCGCTGAGCCTTGGCATCGTGCGCGTGCCGATGGCGTTTTCGCCGGTTATATCGTCCTGCAATCGCCACAACGTGCGCGGATTGTCGGGCGATTTAACAAAAGGGGGCATCGCCTCCGTATCGCCATCCGCTGCGCCACCATTGTCGGCCGCAACCCACGCCTGCGGATTCAACGCATCCACGGCGATCGCCTGCAGCAAATCGTCCGGCGTGCACCGCTTCGTCCGATCCGGATTGAGCGCCGAACGGAACGCGGCCATCGTGCCCGCGGGAAGTCCCGCAAGATTGGCGCTGCCGGCCGCGGCGCGTTCCAACACGGTCATCATCGGCTTCGTGCCGAACACCGGCTCACCCGTAGCGGCGAACGCCAATACGCTCGCCACCGACCACCAATCGGTCATTTCATCCGATTCCGCGCCATCAATGATTTCCGGCGCGATGAACCCCGGCGTGCCCATCACCAGACCGGTACGCGTCACATGGCTTTCGCCTTCGCCCATAGCGATGCCGAAATCCACCAATACCGGGCCGGTGCTCGACACCATCACATTCGTCGGCTTGATATCGCGGTGCACGATGCCGGCCGCATGCACGGCACGCACCGCCTCAATCAGCTTGCGTGCCAGCCGTTCCAAATCGTCGCCCACATATCGGCCATTGACGCGCACATCCTCACGCAGATTCTTGCCTTCGATCAACTCGGTCACAATAAAAGCCAACGCGTCGTCAAGTTCCATATCCACAATGCCGCACACGCCCGGATGCCGCACCTTCTGCAACGCCATCGCCTCCCTGCGCAGGCGCTCGCGTGCGGTCAACTCGTCGCGCTGCTGCTGCGGGGAATCGTCGTCGGAGAGGGAATCGCGCAAAATCTTCATCGCATATTGATGGCCGCCATCGTCCCGCACACGCCATACCGAGCCCATGGCACCCGAACCAAGCCGGGAAATCAACGTGTAGCCGCCAACCAGGCTGCCTGCTTCCAGATTCAATGCGCTTAAGTCGCTCATACTTCCATCGTACTTGGCGTGCAGATTATGCACGCGAATTGACAGGCTGGGGAAAACGCCATGTGCCGCACGTTGAAGTCTGATGAAATCGAATCATCGACATGAAGAAGTGTCTTCACTTGCCGCACGCATCTGCAGCCACTTCACCGAAACCATGAGATGCGGGGCAGTGTTGAATGGTTTCGCGGTTCCGATAAAGGCATCGGAGCCTACGTGTCGTTTGGTTATGAGAATCAAGGAGGAGGCAGACCATGCTGCAAATCAACATGGCTGACGTTATGAACGTCATCGGCTCATTGACGCCGTACCTTATTGCGATTGGCGTGCTGTTCGTGCTCGCGCTGATTATCACTTTTGCCGTCAACAAGAAGACGGTCAAGGAAGTGGCGACCCGTAAGATCGTCCATTCCGAATCTTGGCTGGTGGCGCTCGTCGGCATCGTCGTGGCCGTGTCCATGATGCTGACCGGTCCGCTTTCCACGCTGCTCAACAATGCGACCATCACCAAGTACACGCTGTCCGACGCCACGGTTTCCAAGGCCAACGAGCTGGCCAAGGATGTGCAGTCGGAGGCCGTCACCCTGCTGAAGAATGACGATTCCAACCTGCCGCTGTCCGGCAAGAAGGTCAACGTGTTCGGCTGGGGCTCCACCAACCCCGTCTACGGCGGCACCGGCTCCGGCTCCATGTCGAAGCAGTACAAGACCGTCTCCCTGCTTGACGGCATGAAGCAGGCTGGCCTGAAGACCAATACGGAGCTGAGCAAGCTGTACACGGACTACCGCAAGGATCGTCCTGAGGTCGGCATGTTCGCTCAGGATTGGACCCTGCCCGAGGTGCCGGCCAAGCAGTACTCCGACAAGCTGGTCTCCGACGCGAAGGATTTCTCGGACGAGGCCGTGGTCGTGCTGACCCGTGTCGGCGGCGAGGGCGCGGACCTGCCGACGGACATGAAGGCGAAGGGTATCACCTACAAGAACAACTCCAAGGATTATGACGACTTCCAGAAGGGTGAGAGCTTCCTTCAGTTGTCGAAGACCGAGCGTGACATGATCGACCTGGTCACCAGCAACTTCAAGAAGGTGACGCTCGTCTACAACGGCGCGAACACGTTCCAGTTCGATTTCCTCAACGACTATCCGCAGATCCAGTCCGTCGTGTGGTGCCCGCCGGCTGGCCAGACCGGTTTCTCCGCCCTTGGTGAGGTGCTTGCCGGTGAGACCAACCCGTCCGGCAAGACCTCCGACACCTTCCTCAAGGATCTGACCAAGTCGGTGTCCTATAACAACTTCGGCAAGTTCGAATACACCAATATGGCAGACAAGGCAGCCAAGTACAAGGGCTTCACGGGTGACGACGTCACTGCCATTCCGGGCTTTGTCAACTACTCCGAAGGCATCTATGTGGGCTACAAGTTCTATGAGACCGCTTCGGACGAAGGCCTGATTAATTATGATGACACCGTCGCGTTCCCGTTCGGCTATGGCCTGTCCTACACCTCGTTCGATCAGAAGCTCGACAGCGTGAAGTACAAGGGTGGCAAGGTGACCGTCACCGCCACCGTGACCAACACCGGCGATAAGGCCGGCAAGGACGTGGTCGAGGTCTACTACAACCCGCCGTACACCGACGGCGGCATCGAGAAGGCGTCCAAGAACCTGGCCGGCTTCGAGAAGACCAAGGAACTGCAGCCGGGCGAGTCCCAGAAGGTCACCGTCAAGTTCGATGACGACGACATGGCGTCCTACGACTACAAGGGCGCGAAGGCGTACGCGCTGGAGAAGGGCGATTACGACATCTCCATCCAGTCCGATTCGCACCACGTGATCGATCACAAGGCGATCACCGTGAAGGACACCGTCACCTACGATTCCGATTCGAACACCCACAATGGCGACAAGACCGTGGCCACGAACCAGTTCGATGATGTGGCGGGCGATGTGACGTACCTGTCCCGCGCCGACCACTTCGCGAACTACAAGGAGGCCACCGCCGCCCCGACCAACTTCAAGATGTCCGACAAGGCCAAGGAAACCTTCTACAACAACTCGAACTACGATCCGAAGAAGTTCGACAAGGATTCCGACAAGATGCCGACCACCGGTGCCAAGAACGGTCTGAAGCTGTCCGATATGTACGGCAAGGACTATGACGACGCCGATTGGGACAAGCTGCTCGACCAGCTCACCTTCGACGATATGGACAACCTCATCGCCAATGGTGGCTATGGCACCCAGGCTCTGAAGTCCGTCGGCAAGATCCAGCTGACCGATGCGGACGGCCCGGCATCGCTGAATAACAACTTCACCGGCGTTGGCTCCATCGGCTTCCCGGCTTCCACGGCATTCGCCTGCACTTGGAACAAGGATCTCGCCAAGCAGTTCGGTGAGATGATCGGCGACATGGCCCACGACATGCACGTGGCTGGCTGGTACGCACCGGCCATGAACATCCACCGCAACGCGTTCTCCGGCCGTACCTTCGAGTACTTCTCCGAGGATTCGCTGCTCTCCGGCGTGATGGCATCCAGCGAGATCTCCGGTGCCAAGTCCAAGGGCGTGTACTCCTTCATGAAGCACTTCGCTCTGAATGACCAGGAGACCAAGCGTACGGAAATGCTGTGCACGTGGACGAACGAGCAGGCCATGCGTGAGATCTATCTGAAGCCGTTCGAGATGAGCGTGAAGGAAGGCGGCGCCCAGGCCGTGATGAGCTCCTTCAACTACATCGGCAACACCTATGCCGGCGCCGACAGCGCGCTGCTGCAGACCGTGCTGCGCGGCGAGTGGGGCTTCAAAGGCTTCGTCCTGACCGACTACTTCGGCGGCTACGGCTACCAGAACGCCGATCAGGAAGTGCGTGCGGGCAACGATTCGATGCTTGCCACCACCAAGATCACCAACCACATCACCGATAAGTCCGCCACTTCCGTGAAGGCCATGCGTCAGGCCGCGCACAACATCCTGTACACGGCCGCCAACAGCTGGCAGTACGCGAATGGCGAGCCGAAGGTCGCCACCCCGATCTGGAAGACCGCCATGTACGTGGCTTGGGGCGTGGTTGCGGTGCTCGTGATCGGCCTGGAGTTCCTGACCATCAAGCGCTACCTGAGCCGCAAGAAGGCCGTCGCCACGATTGAGCCGGCTGCAGAACCGGTTGCCGCCGGCCCGGCCAATGCCGAGTGAGCTGCCTGATCAGCGATAACTGAAAACAGTCGGCTACAGGCAGCATTAGCAATGGTCAGCGATTCGAATGACCAAAGCTGAATATCCAGTAGCCGAACAACAAAGCCGGGAGCCTCCGCTAACCACGGAGCTTCCGGCTTTTGTTATGCGAGAACCGTGGTTGGACCGCAAAATGCGGATGTGGTTGACCATGTTGATGGTCGACACGCCGACAGCTATTGGTTTTGCGTTCACCTGGTTGTGGTTTTCAGGGTCTATTCTGATGGTATCGGCGCTTTCCGGACGCATTTTCCCGGTTTTCGACACGCCGATGGAACGTTGGATTTCCAACGGTTCCGTGCTTCATTGTGCCCTGCGGGTTGCGCGATTGCGGGTTCTCGTGTAAGTTTATCTCTTGCTGCTCAGCACGGCGGCCTCGCTCCTGGAGATTGGGGCGGCTTGCTGGTGCGGTGGTGGTTTGAGAACTCAAGAGCGTATTTGTACTACTTCTTTATAGTCAATGATTGCCAGTTCGTTGCCGGCCACGCTGACGCGTGGTGCCGAGGGATCGGTCAAACGGCGGCGAGGTTTTTGTGCGATGCGCCTTTCCTTATAAGGCGATCGTCAATTTTCTTATTTCGAGAGTCATCATGTCGATGTCTCTTCATGAAAAGGTTTTTTTGTGGAGGGTTCGATTCTGGCTCAGGATGAACGCTGGCGGCGTGCTTAACACATGCAAGTCGAACGGGATCCCTGGAGCTTGCTGCGGGGTGAGAGTGGCGAACGGGTGAGTAATGCGTGACCAACCTGCCCTGTGCACCGGAATAGCTCCTGGAAACGGGTGGTAATACCGGATGCTCCAGTTGGACGCATGTCGTGTCGGGAAAGATTCTATCGGTATGGGATGGGGTCGCGTCCTATCAGCTTGTTGGCGGGGTGATGGCCCACCAAGGCGTTGACGGGTAGCCGGCCTGAGAGGGTGACCGGCCACATTGGGACTGAGATACGGCCCAGACTCCTACGGGAGGCAGCAGTGGGGAATATTGCACAATGGGCGCAAGCCTGATGCAGCGACGCCGCGTGCGGGATGACGGCCTTCGGGTTGTAAACCGCTTTTGTTCAAGAGCAAGCCCCGGTTTCGGCCGTGGTGAGTGTACCTTTCGAATAAGCACCGGCTAACTACGTGCCAGCAGCCGCGGTAATACGTAGGGTGCAAGCGTTATCCGGAATTATTGGGCGTAAAGGGCTCGTAGGCGGTTCGTCGCGTCCGGTGTGAAAGTCCATCGCTTAACGGTGGATCCGCGCCGGGTACGGGCGGGCTTGAGTGCGGTAGGGGAGACTGGAATTCCCGGTGTAACGGTGGAATGTGTAGATATCGGGAAGAACACCAATGGCGAAGGCAGGTCTCTGGGCCGTCACTGACGCTGAGGAGCGAAAGCGTGGGGAGCGAACAGGATTAGATACCCTGGTAGTCCACGCCGTAAACGGTGGATGCTGGATGTGGGGCCCTTTCCACGGGTCCCGTGTCGGAGCCAACGCGTTAAGCATCCCGCCTGGGGAGTACGGCCGCAAGGCTAAAACTCAAAGAAATTGACGGGGGCCCGCACAAGCGGCGGAGCATGCGGATTAATTCGATGCAACGCGAAGAACCTTACCTGGGCTTGACATGTGCCGGATCGCCGTGGAGACACGGTTTCCCTTCGGGGCCGGTTCACAGGTGGTGCATGGTCGTCGTCAGCTCGTGTCGTGAGATGTTGGGTTAAGTCCCGCAACGAGCGCAACCCTCGCCCTGTGTTGCCAGCACGTCATGGTGGGAACTCACGGGGGACCGCCGGGGTCAACTCGGAGGAAGGTGGGGATGACGTCAGATCATCATGCCCCTTACGTCCAGGGCTTCACGCATGCTACAATGGCCGGTACAACGCGGTGCGACACGGTGACGTGGGGCGGATCGCTGAAAACCGGTCTCAGTTCGGATCGCAGTCTGCAACTCGACTGCGTGAAGGCGGAGTCGCTAGTAATCGCGGATCAGCAACGCCGCGGTGAATGCGTTCCCGGGCCTTGTACACACCGCCCGTCAAGTCATGAAAGTGGGTAGCACCCGAAGCCGGTGGCCCGACCCTTGTGGGGGGAGCCGTCTAAGGTGAGACTCGTGATTGGGACTAAGTCGTAACAAGGTAGCCGTACCGGAAGGTGCGGCTGGATCACCTCCTTTCTACGGAGAATATGGGCGTGCATGGTTTTGTGCACGGTTTTGTGGCTGGGGTTTGCCGAGTGCGATGGTTTGTCGTCGCCGCCCTGGCTTGCTGGCGTGGAAGAGTCGTATTGGATTGTGTGGTGTGGTGCGTGCTGTTGGGTTCCCTGGCCGCCACCGGCCCCTGGTGTGGGGTGTGGTTGCCAGTGTGTCCCCCAGGTCGGTTGCCCGGTGCCTGTTGGTGCGGGGTGGGTGTCCTGGTGGGGTGGTGGTTTGAGAACTGGATAGTGGACGCGAGCATCGGCCCGCCCGTTGGGGTGGGGTTGGTGTTCGTACTGTGATTCGGATCCGAGGAATTGTTTTTTCTTGGGTTCGTTCGTAATCGTATGGGGGCGTGCCGTGTGTGGTGCGTCCCCGTGATCTGATGTCGTTCTAGGGTTTTTCAGTAGTGCTTTGGTCATGGCGGCCGTGTTGTGGTTGTCGTGATGGGCGTATGGTGGATGCCTTGGCAGACAGTACCGATGAAGGACGTGTGGGGCCGCGATAGTCCTGGGGGAGCCGCCGACATGGCTTTGATCCCAGGGTGTCCGAATGGGGCAACCCGCCAGCCGTCATGGGCTGGCACCGCACTTGTGCGGGGGGTACGCAGGGAAGTGAAACATCTCAGTACCTGCAGGAGAGGATACTCCGTGAGTAGTGGCGAGCGAAAGCGGATGATGGCTAAACCGTGCGCGTGTGATACCCGTCGGGGGTTGCGCGCATGGTGTCGTGGGAACGCCTGTCCAACGGCCGACGCCGTTGGCTGTGGTGATAAATGCATGCGTGAGGCGAACCGGGTTGGATACCGGGCCGTAGAGGGTGATGGCCCCGTAGCCGTATGCGCGTGCACCATGGATGGTGTCTCCCGAGTAGCGCGGGACTCGTGGAATCCCGTGTGAATCCGCCCGGACCGTCGGGTAAGCCTGAGTATACCTGTCTGACCGATAGCGTACGAGTACCGTGAGGGAAAGGTGAAAAGCACCCCGGGAGGGGAGTGAAAGAGTTCCTGAAACCGTGCGCCCGCGAACCGTCGGAGCCCCCTTGGTGGGGTGACGGCGTGCCTATCGAAAAATGAGTCTGCGAGTCAGTGGCATGTGGCGAGCATAAGCCGTGTGGTGTATGCGTAGCGAAAGCGAGTCTTAAAAGGCGTCTTTTCAGTCGCGTGTCCTGGACCCGAAGCGGGATGATCTAGCCCTGGTCAGGTTGAAGCGCGGGTAAGACCGCGTGGAGGACCGCACCCACTTAGGTTGAAAACTGAGGGGATGAACTGGGGTTAGGGGTGAAAGGCCAATCAAATTCCGTGATAGCTGGTTCTCTTCGAAATGCATTTAGGTGCAGCGTCGGTTGATTGCGTGTGGGGGGTAGAGCTACTGGATGCTTGCGGGCCCGTGCCGGGTACCAACAGCAACCAAACTCCGAATACCCATCGCGTCTATTCCGGCAGTGAGTCGGCGGGGGATAAGCTCCGTCGTCGAGGGGGAGACAGCCCTGACCGTCGTCTAAGGTCCCCAAGCGCGTGCTAAGTGGGAAAGGATGTGGAGTCGCATAGACAGCCAGGAGGTTGGCTCAGAAGCAGCCATCCTTGAAAGAGTGCGTAACAGCTCACTGGTCTAGTGGTTCCGCGCCGACAATGTAGCGGGGCTCAAGCACGCCACCGAAGACGCGGATGCGGCCGTATGGCCGTGTGGTAGGAGAGCGTCCCACACCGGGGCGAAGCGGCGGGGGAACCCGGCCGTGGACTGTGTGGGAGTGAGAATGCAGACATGAGTAGCGAGAGCAGGGTGAGGATCCCTGCCGCTGGAAGACCAAGGGTTCCAGGGCCACGTTCGTCGTCCCTGGGTGAGTCGGGTCCTAAGGCGAGGCCGACAGGCGTAGTCGAATGGATGAACGGGTCGATATTCCCGTACCGGCTTTCGGACCGACCAACAGCCCGTGTGAACAAGGGCCATCCGATACGGTTGATGGGGGCTTCGGCCTCCTGATTCCGTTGCTGTTTGGCCTGGACGCGCATGGGTTGAGCGTTTCAGGAGTGACGCGGACGGGTAGCCGGCCGGGGAGGTGGTTTTCCCTGGTCAAGCGTGTGGCCCCGCCCCCAGGCAAATCCGGGGGCTTCATGGGGTGAGGCGTGATGATGGGCGCTTTCATGGCGTGATATCCGGTGATCCCGTCGGCCGAGAAAAGCTTCGGCGCGAGGTCCGTTGCCGCCCGTACCCCAAACCGACACAGGTGGTCTGGTAGAGTATACCGAAGCGATCGAGCGAATCCTGGTCAAGGAACTCGGCAAATTGCTCCCGTGCCTTCGGCATAAGGGAGACCCCCGGCCGTGCCGGCCCCTTGCGGGTCGTGGGCGGCTGGGGGTGGCACAGGCCAGGGGGTAGCGACTGTTTACCAAAAACACAGGTGCATGCCAAGACGCAAGTCGCCGTATATGCACTGACGCCTGCCCGGTGCCGGAAGGTTAAGAGGATCCATCAGCGTCCCCTCGCGGGATGCGAAGTGGTGAATTCAAGCCCCGGTAAACGGCGGTGGTAACTATAACCATCCTAAGGTAGCGAAATTCCTTGTCGGGTAAGTTCCGACCTGCACGAATGGCGTAACGACTTCCCCGCTGTCTCGACCAGGAGCTCGGCGAAATTGCAGTACGAGTAAAGATGCTCGTTAAGCGCAGAAGGACGAAAAGACCCCGGGACCTTTACTATACCTTGGTATTGGCATCAGGTGCGGATTGTGTAGCATAGGCGGGAGGCTTCGAAGCCGCGGCGCCAGCCGTGGTGGAGCCGGCCAGTGAAATACCGCTCTGTCCCCATCTGATGCCTAACCCGGACAAGTCAGCCTTGTCGGGGAGAGTGCCTGGCGGGTAGTTTAACTGGGGCGGTTGCCTCCCAAAGAGTAACGGAGGCGCTCAAAGGTCCGCTCGGCCCGGTTGGCAATCGGGTGTCGAGTGTAATCGCACAAGCGGGCTTGACTGCGAGATCGACGGATCGAGCAGGGACGAAAGTCGGAGATAGTGATCCGGTGCCGGCGTACGGACGCGGCATCGCTCAACGGATAAAAGGTACCCCGGGGATAACAGGCTGATCATTCCCAAGAGTCCATATCGACGGGATGGTTTGGCACCTCGATGTCGGCTCGTCGCATCCTGGGGCTGGAGCAGGTC
>SKFA01000451.1_pt1 | contig 29917 bp, 18 predicted proteins | sample 4820291 | NCBI WGS metagenome assembly SKFA01 (sample SAMN11008795, study PRJNA524170) | human gut metagenome | isolation source: fecal sample from pouch patient p30 | place: Israel: Tel-Aviv | reverse complement strand
GTACTGGCAGTAGGACGGGGCTTCATCCCATGAGCCATGGCTTGTGCACACTCTCTCACGTGAGCTACGCTACGCAGCCAAGATACTGTAGGAATTATGCCTTAAAGATTTACGATACTCGACGAAACCGTCGAAACGCGCCGTCCATGGCGCGGTTCTCCTTGCCCTGCCATCCGTGGCAGGGCATTTCTGTGTATCGTGTGCATAATTCAACAGTATCTAAGCAGCTTCGCTATTCGCTCACGAGAGAGAGCGTGCCCCAGCTGGTCTCACGTGATAAAGCCCCTTGCGCTGTGGCAGAATGAAAATATAAGTATGAAAAAGGAAAAATTATGATGACAAAGAACTACCGCTATGCTACAATCAACTCAAAGCATTATATTTCTGTAAGCGGCACCACATAACAGTTTTTCAGGTGCACACCACTTTGAAGAGGGCAGACCACTTCGCATCATTCTACAAAGGACATGGAAGTTTTCAATGCTTTAATTACCCATTAACAGCAGGAAAATTGAAATGCCGTATGTAGACAGAATGCAGAAAATGTAGTCAAAAGGCGGATGAACTGTATACAGTGTGATAATCATAATGTAAACATATAGATAACATAAAGAAGGACTGCACATGTATACTTCATAAACTGTACCACTGTACCATCATTGGCACCGGATTTTCCTACTCACACAAGAGAACAGGAGGAGAAGGATTGAGCGCAAAGGACTCAATGGCAAAGGAATACTTTGCAGATAATGCCAGGTTTGCGGATCTGTGCAACAATATACTGTATGGAGGAAGAGAGGTTATCCTGCCGGAAAACCTTAAGGAAAGGGACACGACAGAGGTTCTGACCGCACTAGGGCTTGACAAAAAGACCATAGCGATGCAGAAGATGAGGGACATCTTCAAAAATGCCAGCATCAAATATACCGGCAAATCATATGTCGTACTGATAGGAGTAGAAAATCAGTCCGATATACACTATGCCATTCCGGTAAAAAACATGTTTTATGATGTCATGGCATATGGCAACCAGGTAAAGGAAACTGCCAAAAAGCACCGCAAGGAAAAGGATACGGCAACATCGGATGAATTTCTCTCTGGATTTACGAAAGAGGATAAGCTGATACCGGTGATTACGATTACAGTATATCTCGGAACAAAGGAATGGGATGGTCCAAGAAAGCTGTCAGATATGTTTGGTGATGTGGATGAAGAGCTTCTGCCATTCATACCGGATTACAGAATTAATCTGCTGGCACCGAGGGAGATAACAGACTTTACCGGATTCAGGACATCAATCAGGCAGCTTTTCGAGGTACTGAAGAATGCATATGATAAAGAAAAGATGCAGGAAGTGCTGCAGAATGATGAAAAGTTTAGCAAGGTGGACAGAGAGACGGTTGAGGCAATCAACCTGTTTGCAGGAACGGATATAGACATAGATGGGAAAGAAGAGGTGATTGATATGTGTAAGGCATGGGAAGATCAGAAAAATGAGGGCAGAGAAGAAGGTAGAGAAGAAGGCAGAATTCGTCAGGCAAAAGTAACGGCTTTAAAACTTCAGAAAAAAGGTCACTCAATAGAAGATATAGCTGAATGTGTGGATTTTGATGAGGAAACTGTAAAAAAATGGCTTGTGAGCTAATATTGTAGTGAAATGTAAATTAGAGGAAGCAATCTTTGGGCGAGAACTCGGAGGTTGCTTCCTCTTTTACTGACAGTAGGATGGGGCTTCATTCTCTACGAACGGTTGGCGAATATACTCTCGGGTGAGCGAATAGCGAAGCTGCTTAGATACTGTTGAATTATGCGCATGAAACACAGAAATGAACTGCCACTGGGATGTAATATATCGTTGCTGTTCAAACGCAAGCTTGACACCACGCTGTCAAGCTATGCGCCAATAAATCAACTATTGTCAGATTACAGCCCCTGCCTCGTAGAGGCACTTTTAATGGGCTGTAATCGTTACTGGTCACACTGATGGTGTGAGCAGTAATGGGCAAGGAGAACCGAGCCACGGACGGCGCGTTTCGACGGTTTCGTCAAGCATAGAAAATCTAAAAGCATAATTCCTACAGTATCTAGGCAGCTCCGCTATTCGCTCACGAGAGAGAGCGTGCACAAGCCGGGCACATGGAATGAAGCCCCTTATGCTGTGGCGGAGTATAGCTCTGGAGAAAATTTTTATTGAAAATATGATATAAATGCAATAAAACGGATGAAATTTGGGTGAAATTGCTAAAGAAAGCGAAAAAAGTTGTGCGCCAATAGTGCTATTGTACTAGAAAATAACTTGCATTATGCTTTGATTTATGGTACAATGAGCGCATACAAACCAAAGAGATGCTGATAGGGCACAGCTCTTTGCACAAAAACCATGTTATGGAGAAAAGAACTATGGTAAAGAATGTATTTAAAAAGTTAGGAAAGAAACAGAAGAACAACAAAGGTTTCTCTCTCGTAGAGCTTATTGTTGTAATCGCCATCATGGCAGTGCTTGTAGGTGTACTTGCTCCACAGCTTATCAAGTATGTTGAGAAGTCTAGAGAGGCTACAGATATCCAAACATGTGATAATATTGCTACAGCTTTAAAGACATATTATGCAGACGAAGAGGTTGCGGCTTCGGCTACTGCTACTACTACTACGGTTACTGTTACATTGGGTAAGACAGAGCTAGGAACAGCTGCTGATACGGCTGTTAAAGATGCCGGATTAACAAAAGCGAAAATTAAAGGCACAAAGTGGACTGGTGATAAAATAACAATTGTATATAATAAGGCAGACGGAACTATTACATATACAGGAGATTCTCCATATTACCATTCAGACAAAGATCAGTTCAAAAAAGGCCCTAAATCATAAATAATATATAAAGAGGCTTTTAACCATGACCACAGAACTGATACCCATCTACATCTTAATATTTGCATTCGGTATAGTTATAGGCAGCTTCCTAAATGTCTGTATCTACCGCATACCGCAGCATGAGACAGTGGTGACCGAAAGATCCCACTGCATGAGATGCGGGTATCAGCTCGCGTGGTACGATATGGTGCCGGTTTTCAGCTGGCTGTTTCTTCGTGGCAGATGCCGCAAGTGCAAAGAACCGATATCACCTCAATACCCTATTATTGAGGCGTTAAACGGTATATTATACATAGTAGTTTTTGCAGTAAATGGACTTGAGCTTACGAGTATCATCTACTGCTTTCTTACATCTGCACTCATAGTTCTGAGTGTGATAGACTGGAGAACATATGAAATTCCATTCGGAATCAATATATTTATACTGGTACTTGGAATCCTGCATGTGTTTTTAGACCATGATAACTGGTCTGAATATGTGATAGGATTCTTTTGTGTCAGTTTATTTCTTGAAATCCTTCTTCTTGTAAGTGGAGGAAGAGCCATAGGTGGCGGAGACGTCAAGCTCATGGCATGTGCAGGCCTTGCGATAGGCTGGCAGAATATTACATTAGCATTTTTCTTAGGATGCATCATCGGTTCCGTGATACATCTGATTCGTATGAAAGTAACAAACGCAGGCAACAGGCTTGCGATGGGACCGTACTTGGCAGCCGGAATATTTATTTCGATGCTATGGGGTGAGAAAATGATATCGGCATATTTGACACTCGCAGGCTTTTGAAAAGTGTGTTATAATATAGCGTACTTAGTATAAAACAGGTAGTACGACAAGCAGTGAGACAAAAGCAGAGCAAAGCACAGATATACCGAATATATATAGAATGTTTGTAACTGAACAGTTACGAATGTTTTACAGATGTATACAGTGTAAAACAAAGATAAACACGGAGGACTAGGTTATGGCAAATAGGGTACTCGGTATTGAAATAGGGGAGAACCTTACCAGAGTAGTTGAGATTGATTACAAAGCAAAAAATCCTAAGATTTACAATATGTTCGGCTTTCCGACACCACCGGGGATGATTAATGATGGAGTGGTACAGCCGGATGGGATGTTTCGTTCTATCTTATACAGTAAGCTGAAGGAAAAGAAGATTTCCACCAAAAAAGCTGTTTTTGTTTTAAATTCAGCGCGTATAGCAAGCAGAGATATTGAGCTTCCACTTGTTAAGGAAAAGCAGCTTAAGGAAATGATTGCAATGAATGCATCGGATTATTTTCCGGTGGATTTGAGCCAGTACAAGCTGGTACATCAGATTATAGAGAAGATTGACAGACCGGAAGAAAAGAAATTACGTCTTTCGGTTATTGCTGTGCCTAATGATCTTATTTTGTCGTATGGTGCTCTTGCAGCTGATTGCAGGCTGCAGCTTGTAGCACTTGACTATAGTGGAAATGCCATCAAGCAGCTCATGAGAAGAGAGATTCCCGGAGATGTGAAGGTGACTGTCAAGGTGGATGAGGTTTCTACCACACTGACTGTAATGGATGGAAGCATGGTAAAGCTGCAGCGCAATGTCAACCATGGACTTGCTGATGCTATTGAGGAGATTCAGGATAGTGAGCTTTTTGGAGAGTATCTGTCATTTACCGATGCAGTTGATGTGGCACGCAGAAAGACCTGCCTTGCAATAAGGCCTGATGGCACAGTACCTGATGAGCCGGCGGGCGGCGGCATGGATCCTATGGGACATGAGATTGATTCGGAGCGTTTTAAGAAGCTTCGTCTGAATGTTTCATATGCACTTTCCAATCTGATAAGCAGTCTTGGACGAGTAATAGACTACTATCAGTCGAGAAATTCAGATACTCCTATCGATAGAATTTTCCTCATTGGCTTAGGTGCTGATTTCAGCGGACTCTCAAAGCTTTTGACCAATGAGCTCAATGTCAAGGTGGTTCCGCTCCAGCAGTTTGACGGCATACATGTGGCAAAGAACATCAACCTCGCAGAGGCAAAGCTGGCTGAGTATTTTAACTGTGTCGGATGTTCATTGAGCCCGCTTGATATATTAGACAGTAAGAAAAACAAGGGAATCGGTGCTACGATTATGGCAGGAACAGCTGCAGGTGCCATGCCATCCGGCGGCGCACAGGCAGGGATGCAGGGAAATCCACCTGTCGGTCCTGATGGGAAGCCTCTTCCCGTACCGGCAGGGGAGACAGCAGAAAAGCCTGTTTCTTTTGCAGTGCAGCTTCTCATTTTTGGATTGTGTGTGGTAGTTGCAGTTGGTATCACGGCATACAGCATTTTTTCAAATCTTGTTTTAACTTCAGACAATATGACACTTAAAGCTCGTGTTTCTGATTTGTCATATGCACAGAATATATATGATGTGTACAACCAGACCAAGAAGGACTATGACTGGACTAAGCTTCTTGAGAGCGCCTCATCCAACAAGAATGATGAGATAACGGGCTTCGTGGATGAGCTGGAGCAGAAGCTTCCGTCAGAGGCCAAGCTTGTGAATATGTCTGTTACGACTGATGGTGTTTCGATGACCATCAAGACAGGCAGCAAGGATATAGCGGCTGATGTAATTGCACAGCTTCGTACATTTGAGAGTATCATGGTATCCAATGTGTCAACCATCACAGAGGAGGTTGATGAGACCGGTGCCTCAAAGGTTCAGTTCACAGTAGATTGTACATATGTAAAGGCAGACGACAGTGCTGCTTCTGAATCGGCGGATGGCACGGGCAGTGAGCCAGATGATACCTCAGAGGATGCGTCGTCGCAGGCACAGACACAGACGGATAGTGGTTCATCAGATACAGACAGTACAAATCAGTAGGGGGTGTTAGGATGTCAACGAGAGATAAAAAGTTACTTATTATATTAGCGGGTGTTGCCATTTTAGCACTGACATATTTTTTGATTTTTATTCCACAGTCCAATAAGAGGGATTCACTCAAGAGCGAAAACATGAACCTGAAATCACAGTACAATCAGCTTTCAGCACTTGCGGCAAAGGCGGATGACTACACAAAGAAGACAAAGGATATGTCTGATGCCATGCAACAGGTATATGACAATTTCCCTTCATATTTACAGATTGAAAACGGCATCATGGATGCGGTTGCTATAGAGAAATCTACCAATACAAATATTACAGAGCTTACAGTCGGTTCACCGACAGCTATTGATGTGAATAATCCGACAGGCGATGCAGGTACAGATTCTTCGTCAGGAAGCAGTTCAGACAGCAGTACCACGGATAGCAGTAATGCAGACAATTCGCAGAGCTCTCAGACCGCTGATGGCAACAGCTCTCAGTCACAGACAGGCGACGGCAGTGCAGCTGATGGCAGCACATCATCAAGCTCTGCAAAGTCTACGGTTACAGGCTATCAGCTTTATGATGTCAGCACAGTTATGGCATTCAAGACAGAGTATCATGGGCTTAAGGCTATGCTCGGCGAGGTGATTGGTTCATCACAGAAGAAAACTATCAGCACGCTCAATGTGAGCTTTGATGATTCGACAGGCAAGCTGACAGGCGAGATGCTTGTGGATTCATATTTCCTGTATGGACTTGATAAGCCATATGAGGCACCATACATACCTGCAGTACCACATGGTACAAATAATCTGTTTGGTACAACAAACTAACTGATTATTATAATATTAGATTATTAGATTAGCGGGTTATTGAGACCGTAAGTGATAAATATCAAATGTTAGATTATTGAGTTATGAGATAACAAAATACAAGAGGGGAGGAAGCAGATTTGAGAAAGCTAAAAAACGATGATCGAGGAGTAACACTTGTGGAGATTATTGTGTCGATTGCTATTCTCGCAATAATCGTGCTTCCTTTTTTGAATGCATTTGTCACAGCTACAAAGACCAATGTAAAGGCAAAAAACGAGATGAATGCCACACATCTGGCGACAAACATTATGGAGGGCATTGAGAAGAACTCCGTGAAGACACTGGCGTATCAGTTCAACTATCCGTCGGAGGGCTTTGATGTGGCGGACGGCTTTAATATATCAGATGGAAGCAGTGCATGTGAGCTTCTTAAGAAGTCGGGTAAGTTTGATAATGTAAAGAGGCTTGAGGATATCAGTGCTGAGATTGTAAACAAGGATGATGTCATTACTAGCTGTATCCACAAGACTGATGCATCAGCCAAAATAAGCGATACATCGCTTTGGGATTTCAGGGAGTCGGATGCGCACAAGTATTATTTCTATATGTCAGGCGTGCAGTCAGGTACAAAGAAATACAATGCTCTTGTGACAGTGGATGCAAAATCTGACGCGACAAAGGTAAACCCTACAACGGGCAAGAAAGAGGCGGACAATAAGGTTACAGAGTACAACATGGACGAGGTGGCAGATATGTCCGCCATGGACGCAAATTTCGACTGCATGAGTGCAGATAGGTATTCTGCTACAAATATTATATCTGCATTTAACAATATGAATCCAGACTTCAGTGTACAGCAGAGTGATATAAAGAGAACTATCACAATTGATATAGAAAAGAGTGGGGCTGCGAGCAATAAGGCTACCAAGGTGACGGTGTCATATTCGTATTCTATCAATAAGAATGGAGTAAGAAAGACTTTTCCGGATCCGAATAGTGCACTGAAGGATGATTATACCATGGTGATTTATGATAATTCTTCAGATACTGTGAACCATAATCTGAGAAATGTCTATCTGTTTTACAATCCATGGTACACATCTACAGGAGCACTTTACAATACCTGCAACGATGTCATTATAATCAATAATAAGGGCAAGCTGGACTGCACGGTAAACATTGTAAAGCAAAAGACTATATCGGATCAGTCAGAGTTGAGCACGAAGGAGAGTACATATAAGGCATATGTGAAGGTAAGTGAGCCGGGAAATCGTACAGGTCATGCTTATACTCATATAGCCACCAATCTGAATGTAAATATGGGAGCACCGGATAATCCACTACAGCCCGATCAAGCTATATATGGCTTTAATAACAATGTAATTCAGAATGATGTAAAGGCAATTGTCGATATAAAGAATCTGACAAAAAGCAAGGCATCTGAAAGGCTGTATGATGTGAAGGTAGACATATACGAGAGTAAGGCTTCACTGGATGATATATTTAAGGATAAAGATCCGGTTGTTACGATGACCGGAAGCATGGGGTATTAATTATGAAGCGTAACGATAACCGTGGTGCTTCCTTTGTGATGGTTGTAGTTGCAATGGCTATAGTGGCTGTTTTAGCTGTGACTGTGCTGTGGATAGCGCTTATGAACCTCCAGATGAAGGTGACGGACGAAAAAAATACAGATAACTTTTACTCGGCAGAGGGAGTGCTGGATCAGATATGTACCGGTCTGCAGGGAGATATTTCCAAGGCTTACTCAGCAGGATATACCAAGGTTATGGAGAATTACTCTGACAGCAGCATAAATGAGGCAGGCAGACAGAGTATATTTGCGCAGGAGTATCTGAAGAGCTTAAAGACCAGTCTGGAGTATGACAGCACAGGTATGACCTTTAATAGGGGAAAGCTCATACAATATGTAGACCCGAAGCTTCTCGAGAATAAAGACAATCAGCCACGTGCTATTATCAAATCGACCAATGCCGATGTAAACGGCAACGGTATACTTAAGGTATACCAAAACCGTGTCGTGCTGAACGGACTAAGGGTAGAGTATACCGATGAAAAGGGATTTAAATCAATAATAGAGACAGATATTTCTCTGGGAGTTCCATCCATGAGCTTTACAGCATCGGGAGGCGTTCCGGAGCTTTTTACATATTCTCTTGTTGGAAATGAAGGACTGGATATTATATCAGGACTTAATAAAGTGAATCTATCCGGTAATCTCTACGCCGGCTGTGAAAATGCGGCAGGTACAGGAACTTCTACTACGAGTGTTATCATTCCAAACAATGCCACACTTGATGTAAAGGATACCAGCTATATGATTGCAGAGGGCGATATAGAGGTGGGAGACTTTGCCGGAAAAGATACTGCTACGATAAAAAAGAACATGGCGGGTGTACACAATAACAGTACACTTTCTGTTGATTCACAGTGTCAGCTGTGGACAAGCAACATAAATGTAAATGGTGCAGCAGTTAAGCTGGATGGCATGACATATGTGGCAGATGACATGACCTTAAATGGTACAGGCTCAAAGGTCACACTTGGAAAGAATAATAAGAATAACAATGCGAAGTACGTCGGCTTTGGCAATGGAGGCGCTGACAAGGAAAATCCTGTCGCAGGCGATAGCTCTGCTATTATCATAAACGGTAGGGAGGCATCTCTTGATATGTCAAATATCAGGGAGCTTATGTTGGCAGGAACCGCATATATCAATACCCAGGCTATTGTAAACTCAAGTAGAGTGGGTACAGAAAACAGCAATGTGGGCATGGGTGAGTCAATCTCTGTAAAGGGTGACCAGATAGCATACCTTGTGCCGCCTGAGTGCATAGGCACAAGTGGAAATGGTGCGGATGCCAAATCGCTTTACAACAAGAATCCACTTTCCTATAAGGAGTACAAGGATATTACTGCAACCGGACAGGATCAAACAAAGTATACTGAAATAAATGCCAATGTGGTCAGCACAAAGACAGGTAAGGCTCTCTCGGCATATCTGCCGGAGTCAAAGACAATCGACAACTGTATAAAGAAGGTCTTTGTTCCTTCTACTGATAATAATGATGATGGACTTGTATACTATTATGTCAATCTGCCAACGAACAAGGCTGCTGAGTATTACAGTGACTATTTTGGTGCAGACAGTGACAAGCTCAATAGATACACTAAGTTTTATACTGACAGCATACAGGTAAATGAGGCTGCAAGCATCTATACTGCCGGCAATTACAGCATCTACGATGGCAGCAATTTAAGCCTTTTGAAGGGCATAGCTGATGGTGTGGACATGGATGCACAGTCGGATGCTTTACAGCGCACGTATACTGCACTAAACTCAAAGCTTTTGACAAATTATGCGGATTTACCGACAAATGCAGCAAGTGTTTCGCTTTTTACAAATATAGTTAACAATACCAATTTGCTGAAAATAGTGCCAAATTCCGGTAATAAACATATATTTGAGACTGAGTATCAGGGAAAAAAATACCAGGCAATTGTCAAAAACGGTAACTACACCTATGATGCAAATGACAAATCACACAATGTGGATATAATTGTTGCTACGGGAGATGTGACACTGAATGCTGACTTTACAGGTACCATAGTTGCAAAGGGCAGGATAATTGTAAACAAAGACCAGTGCGAGATTGATAATGGTACTCAGGAGCTATTTAAGGCATTGCTTCTTGAAAAGGTAAGTGATGCAGATGATGCACTGCACCTGTATGATGTGTTCATGGATGGTGCCAACTATCTGGGTAATGTTTCTTCTTTTTCAAATAAGAAGGAGGCGGACACAAAAATAGATTATGCTACTCTCATTACATACCAGAACTGGACCAAGGAGTAGAAAACAAGCGGCTTCTAAGGCGCAAAACAGTTGCGAAATATTTATATTTGACAAATTTTGACGATATATACAAGGGAGGAATCCAATATGTCTGTAAAAGAAAAAAAGAATAATGGTGGTTTCTCTCTGGTAGAGCTTATAGTAGTGATAGCGATATCTGTCGTACTTATAGGTGCGGCAACCATATCCATTCGCTCGGTCATGGGTGTTGAGGTGAAGCAGTGTGCCAGAAATATTGAATCGATAATTAACAAAACAAGGGTCACAACTATGGGAAAGGACAGCGCAGTTCTTGAGATATACAAGGATGCATCAGATGGTGCCTACTATTATAAGACGACCATAAATGGTACAGTATCTGCTCCAAGCAAAATCGGAAAGAGCAGGATTGATGTATATTATTCCATGAAGGATGATTATAGTGATAAGACACAATTGAACGGCTCAGACAGTATAGTGCTTCAGTTTGACAGAAGCTCAGGTGCACAAAAGCCTGATGCCAATGGTAAGTGCTGCAGCCGTATCTGGATTCAAAAAAACAGCACCGAGAAGGTTATCACGATATACAAGGAGACCGGCAAGGTGGTATGTGAGTAATTTATATAGTTTAATGATGAATATTTTATTTTGACGCAAGGCTGTTATAAGGTTGTATGATGAAATCGGAGAGGAAGATGAACCATGAAACTTTTAAGGCGCATGAACAAATCAAATAATAGGAAAAACAGTGGCTTTACACTTGTTGAGCTTGTCATTGTCATGGCGATAATGGGAATACTGGGCCTGGCTGTTGCAGGCTTTATCGGTACGAGCACGAAGCAGTATAAGTACGCTTCAAAGGACGTAGATTTACAGTATGAGGCACAGCTTACCATGAATCAGATAGGAGACCTGATAATTGATGCGCAAAAGGGCGTTAAGTATGAGCCTGCTACAGTGGCAGCGCCGGTGGAGGTGGCATCGGCAGCCCCTGAGGCCGGTTATATTGCAACTGCATCAGCGGAAGAAGAGTCATCCGAAGAAGCATCATCTGAGGAAACATCATCCGACAGCAAGCTGATTATCTACAACAAGGATTGTACATACAATATCATATACAGACCGTCAGAGCACAAAATTTATCTGCGAAAGGATACACTTGATCCTGCAACAGGTGCGGTGAAGGCAGATGGTCAGGGCAAGGAATCTCTTATGGCAGAAAATGTCACAGGATTTACCACTGATTTAAGCGAGGCAGAAAGCAAGAACTCTGTCGGAATTGTCGTGGACTTTAAGGCAGGAGACAAGAAGTATACATCAAAGCAGAACTTCACTATGCGCAATAAGGTGCCGACAGGAGCAGATGTGGAGTATGTGGCACCGGCAGAGCCTGAAGGAATAAGGATATATTACAAAGGCAAGGATGTAACCAACGGAACAGTATACTATGAGATGAAGAAAAATCAGAATAAATTAAAGTTTACTGATAAGATTCTGGGTGGAAAGTATGACTCAAAAAATGTAACGTGGAATCATTCAGGAACAAAAAATGGTGGAAACTTTAATGCTAATGGTGATGTATATAATGTAGAACTTATGGATAATGAAACTACAGATCAATTTGTTATCACAGTAACATCCAAAGACGATACGTCATTGACGGCAAAGGTAACTGTAAACGTAGCACATCCAATCAATATTCTGCATTGTGATGCAGATAAGCATTTCAATTTAGGACAGACGCATCAATTGTTTATTGATGAAGGGGAGTTGAAAAATTCTTCATTAAATGGCAAATATCAGATTAAGGATTTTGTATGGCATATGGAGGTAGAAAGTGTCAGCTCAACAGGTGCAACCGAGCACAAGGGAGATATATCCTTTAGAATGGGCGATGATGGCAAGCTGATTTATGGCCCGGAGGGCAATGGTGAGCCTGATGGAATATTTAAGTTTAGTTCAAATGAGATTGCAGGAGAAACAGGAGCACAAGGTAAGCTAGATGATCCTAAATATAAGAACTATCTTAATTATTATATTTTAGGTTATAATAAAGAAATGCATATCACTCTCGGAAATGATTTTCTTACCGGAGAGAAATTAAATATCAGCGTCTGGCTTGGACTTGAGGATATGCCGGAGTTTAAGTCAAATACAATTACGTTTTACACATATCGTGAAACAGAGTAGTTTTTTACAAAAGGAGCAATCGCAATGAGCAAATTAAGAAAAAAAATAGTGGTTCCAATATCACTCACACTTACAGGATGTCTCGTTGTGGCAGCTTTTGTGCTGAATGACAGCCTAACAAAGGTCGATGCAAATGTAGCATTCAATGGAATATCTGATATAGTCAGCTCACATGGCAAGGACAAGCCCTTCAATATAGTGGAGGTGGTGCCTGACAAGAAAATGGCATCCATTGGCTATCTGATCGACGGTCAGGAGCCTGACGATTGGTTTGGTACACTGTCAAAGATGTCTGACAAAGATGGTGCCGGTGTAAAAATCAGGTCTGCCTATATGGAAGGTCTGAAAACAAAGCTTGCACCTATTACTACCGAGAAAAAGGATAACACAAAGCCTCTTTACTATGAGCCGTATGAGGAGAGCTATGTCAGTCAGGGCGATGACTGGACAGAGCTTGCCCTTGTAGATATGGATAAAATAAATCAGGGCACCGAAGGCTACAAGATGACAAAGCAGGAGAAGGGTGACTACAAGTTCAACACTGATTACCAGCTTGCTGTAAATGAAGAGGGACTGCCTACAGGTCATTACAGACAAAATGTTGACCATTATGTTTTCATGCAGGGAGAGGATGAGACAGAAGATGGCTCTGAATCTGTGGATACAGGAAAAAGAGGCTACTACAGTGTTGCATTTACTGCAGTCAAATTGCCGGATGGCATGACAAATACCAAGTATCTGGTAGAGACTGATAATTCACAGAAAGCTGATGGAAATACAGACAGCGGTACAGATGGTAACATCGATAGCAGCACAGACAATACGACAGATACAGGCACAGCAGATGACACATCAGACAAGCATGTGGTTTATTCTATAAAGAGCGCATATGCCATTGGTTCTGCTGAGGGCATGCAAAACATAGCAAAATATGACCCAAAGGCATATATTTACAGAAAAGACAATTCAGATATCACATCACCATATGAATTTGTTGCAAGAGCTGACCGGATGGCAAGTCTGCCTGATGGCAGTAAGCCGGATTATGAGAAGTATACATACTGTACGGTTGAGATGGAGTATGTGCCTGCAGATAAAATCATTGATGACGAGACCTACTACGAGGTGGACACTAAGGTACCTATTGAGTTTAATTACGATGAGACAGGCGAGTATGGAGCAGTGCTTGACTCACAGAATCCATACGAGAAGATAGATGATGGCACACCGGACAATCAGCCGGCAGGTAAGACCGGCGCAGATGATATTTCAGATGATGCTTCAATAGCTGATTCTGCTACAGAGAATAATGATGGTAACACAGGCAGGGTAATCCTCACTGATACAGACGGATATTTTGATATAGTTAAGGACAGCCAGACATACACCTATGTGGGTGAGGGAAATGGTGATTATATCATGGTGGCTGATAAAAACGGCTCGCTTGATTATCCTGTAAATACTACACACATATATTATAAGGGTGGTTTCAAAAACAATAACTGGTTCAGAACAGGTGTGTTCAATCAGGAGGGCAAGACAGGCGATGATGATAAGACTGCCAATATGACCTTCAAGGTAAAAACGGTCACACCCAAGGAGCTTGAGCAGATAGATGTATCAACAATTGATTTACTCTATCTTTCCGGCTCAAAGTCCGTCCTTTCAAATGATTTAGGAAACGATGCTGCAACATATAATACTGATAATGACATTTCATGGGACAAGGTAAAGCAGATAGTCCAGCGCGTGCACCAGAGTGGTATCATGATGCCTGTTATAGTGGATAATGGTATTGTGTGGCCTGATTCGAATGCAGATTACTCCAGCAACATTAAAAAGCTTGCAGGTCTTTTGAGCTGTAACAATTTCAGCTCGCTGAATTTTACTAAGGACTCAGCTGATAATTTTATTAATTGGAATAATGACATAAAGTATTATAAAGTTGACAGTAAAACCCATACAAAAGGTTTTGTAATTGGCAACGAATATGTCATTCCACGAAACTATAATCCTAGTACGGATGTGCCATTTGTTTTAAGAGATGATTTTGCTTCTGCATTTATTGCAAATGAAGATGAAACTCAATTTGTCGAAGCAGCTAAAAATGAGAATTTTGACGAGATAGCAGAGTATATCAACTCAGAGAATACAAGCAGGAAAAAAGAAAATGATACTCTTGGAAAGGACGAGTATGCATACTATGACAAGGAGATTTCAAAGGCGATAGTTTTAAGCTATATCATATCGTATGCCGATAAAAGAGACATTATAAATCCGACAGATAGTCTGAACATACTGGATATAGAGCCCGGAACTGTAAAAAATGAGTCTGACGCTTTAAATTATGATAAGCTTAAAAAGTGGCTTGGAACAAGGTGTCCGGAGCAAAAAAAGGTTACAATAACAAGGGTTACGAGTGCAGAATTTATTGGAAGAATAGAGGATCTCAATAATTATGATATGATATATATGGGACTTGTAGCCGATAATCTGAATTATAGAGATGGTCATACAGTATATAATGATTGGAAAATGGATGGGCTTAAATACTCAAATGTTGGTGACATTGTTGTTATAAATCCAAATGATTATGTAAACTATTGGGGATATAATATGCTCAAAAATGGTCATGCGGGATTGCTGGATACTGATTATATAAATAATGGAGAGGCGCTTAATACTCAGCTTACATTAAGAGGAAATGGAAATAATGCTGATTATTTAACTGCTCCAAACACATACAGAGGCTCAGGCAATGATATTACTAAGCAGAAGGTTTCAGAATTGGAGGATTATATAAAGGCGGGCTTTCCTGTCGTCTTTTCAGATGGCTTTTTCAGCAATGATAGCAAGTATAAAAGTGGAATTAATGAGGATTACATTGATAACTGTTCAAATGTTTTTACTCTTTTATGTTATGCAAAAGATAAAGACAATGTTCTTAAAGTGGACAGCAAGGGAAATTTAAAAAAACAGTCAAATGAGACAGCTGACCTTGTTACCTACCTGACTACTGAAAAACCTGAAATATTACTCAAGGAGCAGGAAAAAGTAAAAGATACAGATTATGTTGAGATTAGTAATAATCAGATTACATTGGAATTTTCAATAAACAATGCAGGTGGTGCGGATTCTAAAGCGAGTTTTAATGCACAGCTGTTCTTGGATTCAAATTCTGATGGTAAGTTTTCGACGACCAATGAAGGAATAGCTGCAAATAAAATAAAACTATATTGTGATGGTACTATTGTGAATCCGGTAATGGGTGATGATGGTAAATATATGTATAGTCTGAATGCAGGCAATTATAATTATAAACTGGTTTATGATTTGCCGAATGGATTTGTAGGAGTTATGCCTTGGCAGCTTCGTGTGAGTCAGGCTACAAATAGCTACAGATATGATCAGAAATCCGGATATGTGTATGTCAAAAATTCAAAAGGCAGTCCTACAAAAGTCAAGATTCTTCAGATTAATTCAAAGTTGGAGCATAATGAGGACTTTAGGGGAAATTTTGATATGCAGACGCAGAAGAATGATAGCAATACAAAGTTTCATAAATTACTTAGTCAAGTGAAGGATTTTGACCTGGATATAGAAACAGTTCGTTATGACAACGTACCTAAAATGGATGAGGTATGTGATAAGCTGCAGACATACGATATGCTTGTAATTGGATTTGGTGATTGTTATGATATTGATAATACAAATAATCATCTCGATAAAATAAAAGCATATATCCAGTCAGGAAAACCGGTATTGTTTGCTCATGATACAACGTCATTTTGTAATAATAAAAATGATAATAAATATAATAATGTCTGGGGATATAAGTTTAACTCTATAATTCGTGATACTGTCGGACTGGACAGGTATGGAATCCTGTCAAATGAGTATTTAAAGAAGGGCAATACATTACAGAGTACTGATGAGGATTTTGATAAAGCTGTACAGACTGCCAAAAAGAATAATACTGATATTGCATATGAGCCAAAATCTGATAATTCAGTTATTGTCAGACAGAATCAGGGATTTACTTATGCAGATTTAAATCAGTATCAGTGGAAAGATAATGGTAACGATCATGGCGAGTACAGGCTGTATTCAGGGCTAGATGGTAATGATTTTGAAGCTAAGACTAATAAGGCAGTCAAGGTTAATTCAGGACAGATTACCACATATCCTTTTAAGATTGCTGACGAAATAAATATAGCTACCACTCATAAGCAGTACTACCAGCTGGATATGAATCAGGATGCTGATGGTGATGGTGAGAGTGATATTGTTGTATGGTATACCTTGTCAAACCATGGAATTTATGAGCAGTCTCCAAAGGATGTAAGAAATAATTATTATATTTACACAATGGGAAATGTAACATACTCAGGTGTAGGACATTCCGATTTCTCAAATAATGATGATGAATTGAAACTTTATATAAACACTATGATTGCTGCATATAGTGCATCAGTTCATGAGCCGTCAATTTATCTTAAGGAGAATGCAGATACTGATTCAAATGACATAACTACATTATATGCAACTATTGATGATGCCATTGAAGAAGAAGCAGCTAATAAAGCGGATGCCAGACTAGATGGTGCAGACAGTACGCAGGATGTTTATTTTACGGTAAAGGATTCAAACCTTGTGCGAAATCAGATTGATGAAAAAACTGTTGTTTATTTGGACTTTTATATCGAGGATCCGCAAAAAAATCCAAAAGATGAAACGATTGGCACCGGAAATGATAAGATTTACTTAAAGAAGGTGGACTGGGATATCTATACACTGAATAATGATGGAACAGAAAATGAACAGATAAATAACAGTAAAGAAAACAGTCAATTAAATAAGGATCCAAGGGACTTCTTTGAAAATAACAAGACATATAAGGTAAAGGTACCATTGAGTGCTTTACCGGAGGGAGCTAATTCTATAAAGATTTATGCCGTAGGATATAGTAAGATTTACCAGTCACAGGTGAGCGGTGGTGATAAAGAAACTACAACAGCAAAGGCATACAAGACCTTCCAGATACAGCGTGTAGGTCTTGCTGATTTGGATTAGTTTTCAAAGGCTCCTGGCTATCACATACTTTTCGATTAAGCACAATTTATCAAACAGAGACTTATATAAACCATTTATATAGTCTCTGTTTTTTTACTGTTTCTTTATACTTTCTTTATTGAATTATCCGCGCTTATTGATAAAATAGATAGTATGCGCACGATTGCGGATATTTTTGCATTCGTGTATGGGGGATAATTAACCGGAAAGAAAGGAAACGTTTATGAGTAAAATTTTCAAAAACCTGATTCCATACTGGCGATGGATCATATTAATATTTGTTTTTCTCATTGCTCAGGCTTACTGTGATCTGGCTTTGCCTGCGTACACATCTGACATCATTGATGTTGGTATCCAGGATCATGGCATTGAGCATATCCTGCCAAAGGAGATTACATCGGAGGATTATCAGATGGCACAGACATTTATGCTGTCTGACGAGAAAGAAAAATTTACGGACTGTTATGAGGCAGAGGATGCTTCAAAATCTGATGACGGTGTGGCAAAATACAAGCTGACAGCTGATTCGGACACACTTGATAAGCTGGATGAGGAGCTTTTGGTTCCTCTTGTCATGGCATATCAGGCTTTTCAGTCGGGTGAGCAGATGGATGTGGATGCATCGGCTATCCCGCAGGGAGTAGCGCTCGATGATAACATGATAAAGCAGATAAGAAGCAAGGTGCAGGAAAAAATCGATGCGGTGGGTTCAGCTACTTTAAAGTCCATGGGTGTAACTTTTGCGACAAAGTGTGATGAGAATGCAGGAATCGACGTGGATGCCAATCAGGTTGCTTATCTGTGGAAGGCAGGAGCCAAGATGGCAGCCTTTGCAGCAATTATGCTTATAGCAGCATGTGTTGTAGGTTTTGCGGCTTCAAAGGTCGGTGCCGCTGTCGGCAGGGATTTGAGGGAGAAGACCTTTTCAAAGGTTGTAGGTTTTTCAAATGCCGAGATTAACAAATTCTCTACGGCATCACTGATTACTAGAAGCACGAATGATATACAGCAGATTCAGATGGTTACTACTATGATGCTTCGTATGGTGCTTTACGCGCCAATCGTTGGTATCGGTGGTATCATCAAGGTGGCACAGACCAAATCCGGCATGGAGTGGGTGATTGCCATTGCGGTTGCTGCCATCATGGTTTTTATTTTCACACTGGTTGGCATTGCGATGCCAAAGTTCAAGATTATGCAGAGTCTTGTAGACAAGGTAAACCTTGTTTCTCGTGAGATTCTTACAGGTCTTTCCGTTATCAGGGCTTTCGGCCGTGAGAAGGAGGAGGAAAAGAGGTTTGATGAGGCTAACCGTGAGCTTACACGCACACAGCTGTTTACAAACCGTGTCATGACCTTTATGATGCCGGGTATGTCCATGATCATGTACTGCATCACACTTGGTATCGTGTGGGTTGCAGCAGGCAGAATAGACAATGGCTCCATGCAGGTAGGTACCATGACTGCGTTTATTACATATGCCATGATGATTGTTATGTCATTCCTCATGCTTTCAGCCATGTCCATCATGCTTCCGAGAGCTGGTGTTGCGGCAGAGCGTATCGATGAGGTTATAAAGACAAACAGCACTGTAAATGATCCAAAAGAGCCTGTTACTGAGGCTGATCACAGAGGTGTTATCCGTTTCAACCATGTGGATTTCAGATATCCGGGAGCAAAGGAGGATGTGCTTTCAGACATTGATTTTGTGGCGGAGCCGGGCAAAATCACAGCTATCATCGGAAGTACCGGCTGTGGAAAGTCTACACTTGTAAACCTGATTCCGCGTTTTTACGACGTGACGGGAGGCTCAATAGAGCTTGATGGACACGATATCAGAGACTACACACTAAGCGAGCTTCGCGAGTCAATAGGCTTTGTTCCGCAGAAGGGTATTCTTTTCTCGGGAACCATCGCCTCAAACCTGCGCTTTGGTAAGGCAGACGCGAGTGATGAGCAGATAAAAAAGGCTGCGGATATCGCACAGGCTTCTGAGTTTATCGAGACAAAGAATGACAGGTATGAAAGCTCAATCGCACAGGGCGGCTCCAACGTGTCAGGAGGTCAGAAGCAGAGGCTTGCCATAGCAAGAGCTATCGCAAAGGATCCTCATATCTATGTGTTTGATGACAGCTTTTCAGCACTCGATATGAAGACTGATGCGCGTCTGCGTGCAGCTTTAGCAGAGGTTACAGAGAATGCTTCCGTCATTATCGTGGCACAGCGTATCAGCACGATTATTCATGCTGACCAGATTCTCGTGCTCGATGACGGTAAAATCGTAGGAAAAGGCACCCACGAGGAGCTTCTTAAAAATTGCGATGTATATATGCAGATTGCACAGTCACAGCTTTCAGCCAGGGAACTTGGAATTGATGATAACAAAAAGGAGGGCATGTAAGATGAGTGAGAATAATAACGAACAGTTTAAGATGCCTCCTAAGAGGCCAAGAGGACCAATGGGACGTGGCCCCGGAATGGTCACAGAAAAGGCCAGGGATTTCAAGGGCTCTACAAAGAAACTCATAAAGTATCTCGGCAGATACTGGGCTGCTATCATTGCAGTTATGATTTTTGCAGCAGTTTCGACTGTCTTCTCCGTTGCAGGACCGAAGGTCATGGGTAAAGCCACCACTGCGCTTGCCGAGGGACTCATGAACAAGATTGCGGGAACAGGCGGCATAGATTTTGATTATATTGCAAAGGTTCTTTTGTTTACGCTGGCTTTATATGTGGTGAGTGCCATCTTTATGTTTGTCCAGGGGCTTATCATGACAGGCATCACGCAGAAGACCTGCTATAGGATGCGTAAGGACATCACGAGCAAAATCAACCGTATGCCGATGAAGTATTTCGAGTCAAGGACATACGGTGAGGTACTTTCGCGTATCACAAACGACGTGGACACACTCGGACAGAGCTTGAACCAGAGTATCACACAGATTATTACATCTGTTGCCACTTTGGTCGGTACACTGGTCATGATGCTGTCTATTTCACCGCTCATGACGCTGATTTCACTCGTTATCCTGCCAGTTTCGATGATACTTATTTCGTTTGTCATAAAGCATTCACAGAAATACTTCAGACAGCAGCAGGAGTATCTGGGACACATAAACGGACAGGTCGAGGAGGTGTACGGAGGCCACCTCGTCATAAAGGCATATAATAAAGAGGCAGAGACTGTAAAGACCTTTAAGGAGGCCAACAATGTGCTCTACAAATCCGCATGGAAATCACAGTTCCTTTCAGGACTTATGATGCCTATCATGCAGTTTGTAGGAAACTTAGGATATGCGGGAGTAGCCATCTCAGGTGGTATACTTGCCATAAAGAATGTCATCACAATCGGTGATATCCAGGCATTTATACAGTATGTGAAGAATTTCACACAGCCAATCCAGCAGATAGCACAGGTGGCAAACCAGCTTCAGTCGATGGCGGCTGCATCTGAGCGTGTATTTGAGTTCCTCGATGAGGAGGAAGAGGATATAACAGTGGAAAATCCTGTAAAGCCAGACCATATCGAGGGAAGTGTAGAGTTTTCGCATGTACACTTTGGTTATAATCCTGACCAGATCATCATCAATGATTTTTCTGCAAAGGTAAAGCCGGGACAGCAGGTTGCTATCGTTGGACCGACAGGAGCGGGAAAGACTACCATGGTCAAGCTTCTTATGAGATTTTATGATGTAAGCTCAGGTGCCATTCTTGTAGACGGACATGATATCAGGGATTACAACAGAGCCGATCTGCGAGATGCATTCGGCATGGTATTGCAGGACACATGGCTCTTTAAGGGCACCATTATGGAAAATATCCGCTACGGCCGTCTGGATGCCACAGATGAGGAGGTCATCGCGGCAGCAAAGGCAGCACATGCGCATCACTTTATCCAGACATTGCCGGGTGGCTACGATATGGAGCTCAACGAGGATGCATCCAATGTGTCACAGGGACAAAAGCAGCTTTTGACAATAGCAAGAGCCATTCTTGCAGACAATCCAATCCTTATCCTTGATGAGGCCACATCCTCTGTCGATACACGTACAGAAATCCGTATCCAGAAGGCACTCGACAATCTGATGAAGGGCAGAACAAGCTTTGTCATCGCCCACAGGCTGTCTACTATCAAGAATGCCGATATGATTCTTGTCATGAAGGACGGAGACATTATCGAGCAGGGTACACACGATGAGCTTCTTGCAAAGAACGGATTTTACGCAGAGCTGTATAACTCTCAGTTTGAAGAATAGAGAAAGCACGGGTATCGTGCAGTTTTGCGAATATGCGTGGGCTGAATGGTTACATAAAATTAAAAAAAAATACGCTCTCGACAAAATTCGACAAAATGTGTTATCATAAAAGCATACAATTTGTTTTGACATGACAGTAATTGGCGGCATAGGAGAGTTTGATGAGCACTTTAAATGTCGCAGTAGCAGACGAAAAGAAAAACATGCAGAGTTTATTAAAGGGCATGGAGTTTTTAGGAACAGCAAGAAGTAGTGATGAAGCATACAACATGATAAACGGTAATGCCGGTTCTGATGTGGTACTTGTGTATGTAAAGAGAGCATCCGGTGACACTGAGCCACTTGATGATACATATATGGAGAAAAAATCCCTTGAGACACAGGTGACGGATATCATTCATGAGATAGGTGTTCCGGCTCATATAAAGGGATATCAGTATCTTAGGACTGCGATAGTGATGTGCGTTGAGGATATGGAAATGCTTAGCTCTATCACAAAGCTTTTGTATCCCACTATTGCAAAGAAGTACAAGACTACCTCAAGCAGGGTGGAGAGAGCCATAAGGCATGCTATCGAGGTGGCATGGAGCAGAGGCAGGATGGATACGATAGACTCCATGTTTGGATACACTGTAAACTATGGTAAGGGCAAGCCTACCAATTCGGAGTTTATTGCCCTGATTACAGACAAAATACGTCTAGGGATGTAAAAATCGTCATTATAGACAAATAAAACCACGTTTTGATAAATTTACTAGGCAAAATGTACTCCCGCGTGATATAATATAGTATACATTCTATTGGTTTCAGGATGTATACTATATTTTTTATCAGATTAATCGTTGTTTAAATAACTGTAATCTGGGGGAGGTTTCAGCATGGACAAAATGAAAATATTAATGGCCGCATCAGAGGCAATACCTTATATGAAGACAGGTGGACTAGCTGACGTAGTGGGATCTTTACCGAAATATTTTGACAAGGACAGATATGACGTGAGAGTTATACTTCCGAAGTACAAATGTATGGATGATAAATTACTGCCACAGCTTAAGTTCGTCTGTCATTTTTATGTCAATCTCAACTGGCGCAGGCAGTATGTGGGGATTTTTACATCGCAGTATGATGGTGTGACATATTATTTTGTCGACAATGAGTTTTACTTTGCAGGAGATAAGCCATACAACAATATATACGAGGATGTGGAGAAGTTTGCGTTCTTTTCAAAGGCGGTGCTTGAGGCTTTGCCGGTTATAGATTTTGCCCCGGATGTGATACATTGTAATGACTGGCAGACAGGACTCTTGCCGGTTTTTCTAAAGACAGTATACGGCTCAGACAATTTCTATGCCGGTATCAAGACAGTCTTTACCATTCACAATATGAAGTTTCAAGGGCGATGGAAGATTAAAGAGGTGGCTGATGTTACAGGACTTCCGGAGCATATTTTTAATTCAGGGGAGCTGGAGTTCTATGGTGAGGCTAATTATTTAAAGGGCGGCATAGTATATGCAGATGAGATTACGACTGTCAGTCCGACATATGCAGATGAAATCTGTACACCTGAGGGCGGAGAGGGCCTGGATGGCCTGATGCTTGAGCGGCGCAGGCATTTGAGAGGCATTGTAAACGGTATAGATTATGATGTCTTTAATCCTATGAAGGATACATATCTGGATAAGCATTTTTCTGTAAGGGAATTGAGTGGAAAGGTCGTTAATAAGCGTCAGCTGCAGGAGAAGTATGGTCTGGCTGTGGATAAGGATGTCATGCTGATTGGAATAGTTTCGCGTCTGACAAAGCAGAAGGGCTTTGATCTGGTGGCATATGTGATGGAGGAGATGCTTTCCACCATGAATGTACAGTTTATAGTGCAGGGCACAGGAGAGCAGCAGTACGAGGAGATGTTTAATTATTTCCATGGCAGGTATCCGCAGAAGCTTGGAGTATATATCGGCTACTCAGAGGAAAATGCACATGAGATATATGCAGGCTGTGACGCATTTCTCATGCCGTCTCTTTTTGAGCCGTGCGGCTTGAGCCAGCTCATGTCTATGCGATATGGTACGCTGCCTATAGTCAGGGAGACCGGTGGCCTTAAGGACACTGTAGTGCCGTACAATGAGTACGAGAATACGGGCGATGGCTTTTCCTTTGCCAATTATAATGCGCATGATATGCTGCATGTCATCAAATATGCTCTTGATGTGTTTGAAAACCATAAGGACAGATGGCAGGAGATGATGCAGCGCGCCATGAGGCATGACTTCTCATGGAAGGCATCTGCGAAAGAGTATGAGAAGCTTTACGACATGCTGCTTGGCAACTAGTACATCGTTCTGCAAATAACAGGCCAATAACTTTCATGAATTTCCAACTATGTTCTTAGAAAGTAAAATACCGGATACATATCTATGATATGATATCCGGTATTTTGTGTTATCGGGTTATATGATTATCAGTAGACAGTGTCTGTTTTACTATCGTATATGTAGTACCTCTCGCCGAGTACTTCCTCGTCGCGTACCTCTGTAGAGTTTACCTCACAGATGAATTCGCTTAGGTTGCAGACATCTATATCGCTATCCAGCGGCATTACCAGAAATTCATGGATACTGCTTGGTATGAGCAGCATATTGCCGCCGAGCTTTTTTGCCAGCGAGCTTAGCACACCCGGGTAGAGTATGGCGGATGCGCCGTTTGTCTGCCTGCTGTTTGTAAGGATATACATAGGCAGGCTGTCAAAATCACAGACTGCGCGCATCTGATTGGCATAGCCCGGACATTTTTTGGCAAGAAACTCTGCCATGTTGATTATTGAGCATGGAAGTATCCTTGGTGTATTTTGCATTGAGGCGCGGATTAGTGTTTCTGTATCTATGCCCCAGCGTGACAGAAGCGCATCTGTGACTGTAATGGTGCCAAATTCAGGCAGCTCGGCTCCTACATATACTTCAAATATGATGGCAAAATCCAGATATTTGATATAGGGCACGTCCTTTAGCTGCTTTTGGTTTTTGTCGTAGCTTATGAGCTGGAAAATTATTTTCTCCTTCACCTTGGAAAAATCATCACAGAAGCTTATGTCAAAATCTTCAGTTGGCTTGAAATCATTGTAGGTGGATAAAATTGCATCGAGAATAGAATCAATGGATACACCATCAAGATACCAATGGTAGTAAGGATTGAGATAAATAGTCGGTGCTATATTGAATTTGGGATTGATAATCACCAATCCGTCGTAGATCATCCCGTTGTTCTTTTTGACAGGATGGATGGTAAGCTTGAAATTATTGTCAAGTCTTGCAGTTATTTCTGTTTCTATAGTATGTAAAAACTCCGTGTATTTCATGAATCTCCTTGCGGAGCATAAAAATATCGGATCTCGTGGAAAAGTAAAACCCACGAAGCAGGGCGCTTCGTGGGTTTTACTCTATCATTGTTTGTTGAAGTTTGCAATATGTATTTTTGTACAATTTTTAGACTTCATTTTTGTGACATCATACAAAATATAGCTGCGCAATTCATTTTTAATCCGATTTAAGCCTCTGCCACAGTGTGTTGTAAAGAGTTGCGTCATCATCATTTAAAGCTCTGTATACTTCACAGTTTTTGAGCATATCGGAAGGCGGATTAATCGCCTCATTTTCCTTCGTTTCTGCATCCTGGTTGTCGATGACAGACTGGATAGGTGATGCATAGTATACATATTCAAAGTTGAGTTGTGCCGGCTCATCACTGCAGATATAATTCAAAAATTCCTGTGCGCCCTCTTTATTCTTGCATGTCTTTGGAATAAACCATGAGTCAATCCAGAGGTTTGAGCCCTCCTTTGGCACGATATAGTCCAGGTTGTCATTTTCAGCCATGGCGGCAGCTGCCTCACCGGAGTAGCACACTGCGATTGCTGCATTTTCAGCAACCATCTCATCACAGGTTTCATCCACGTAGTAGGCGAGCACATCACTGCTTTGTTTGTTCAGTATATCAAATGCTTCATCGAGCTTTGCTGTGTCTGTCTCGTTTATCGAGTAGCCAAGTGTGCGAAGGGCGGGAGTAAAGGCATCACGGACAGAATTAATCATAATCATGTTGTCCTTGTATTTGCCGTTCCACAGGCAGTCCCAGGTATTTAGGTCTGATGCATCAGCCATCTTTTTATTGTATAGTATGCCGAGTGTGCCGTAGAAATAAGGCACAGTATACTCATGTGTCGGGTCAAAGGATGCGGACATGTCGATTATATCCTGATTTACATTTTGATAGTTTGGCATTGAGCTGTAGTCTATCTTGTTGACCTCACCCTCACTTATGAGCTTCTCGATGATGTAGTCAGAGGTGCAGATGACATCGTAATCGATGGCACCGGACTTGTACTTTGTGTACATCTCCTCAGGTTCCTCGTATTCCTCGTATTTAATGGTGATTCCGGTTTCCTGCTCGAAGCTGTCGATTACTGATTCATCGATGTATTTACCGTAGTTTAGCACTGTTATGGCATTGTCATTGTTCGTGCTTCCGGCGCTTATGGTAAATACCGAAAAGCAGCCGATTACGAGTACTGCAACAATTGCGATGCTCACACTACGCTTTACGATGCGCAGCTTTTTAGCCCTTGCAGGCTTCTTTGAGGCGCTGACAGGTATCTGGTTTGAGTTGATGTTTACCACAACCAAAAGCAGCAGCACTGTGAAGAAAAGTATGGTTGACAGAGCATACAGCTCCGGCTTTACACCCTTTTTCAGCTCTGTGTAGAGCATGGTTGAGAGTGTGTTTACTCCGGCACCCTTCGTAAAGTAGGTGATGGAGAAGTCATCGAGTGACATTGTGACCGCCATCATAAAGCCGGAGAATACTCCGGGGCTTATTTCAGGCCAGGTGACCTTGAAAAATGCATATAGAGGTGATGCGCCCAGGTCAAGTGCGGCCTCATAGGTGTATTTGTTGGTCTGCTTGAGCTTTGGAAGCACATTGAGTATCACATAAGGGATATTGAACGTGATGTGTGCGATAAGCACTGTCACAAATCCCAGATTCATGAATTTTACAAACAAAAGCATCATTGAGATACCGGTCACGATATCTGCATTGAGCATCGGGATGTTTGTAGCGCCCAGATAGATTGTCTGGTTACGTTTCTTCATGGCGCTTATACCCATGGCTGCGAGAGTTCCTATTATTGTAGAAATAACAGCTGCAAGCAGCGTAATCTGCAGTGTTGTAGAAAATGCCGACATAATACGCTCACTCTGAAAGCACTTTATGTACCAGTCGAGCGTGAAGCCTCCCCATTTAACCTTGGATTTGGAGTTGTTAAAGGAGAGTACTATTAATACAAGGATAGGTAGATACAGAAACAAAAAAATCAGTCCCATATAAACCCTTGATGCTATTTTTTTTACCATAATGCGCTCTGGTCTCCTTCCTTATCAAACAGATTGACGAGTGCCATGCTGATTAATACGAATACCATGAGCACGAGTGAGAGACCGCTTCCTGCGCCCCACTGCGAGCCATGGACGAAATCCTGTTCTATGATATTTCCGATGAGCAGGACCTTGCCGCCACCGAGTATCTGTGAGATGGCAAAGGATGTGAGTGATGGCACGAAAACCATTACGATTCCGCTTATGACACCGGAAACTGTAAGTGGCAGTATAATCTTGAAAAGTATTGTGACTTTGTTTGCACCGAGGTCAAGAGCCGCCTCAATCCAGTCGTTTTTGATTCTGGTCATGGAGTTGTATATAGGCAGCAGCATGAATGGCAGAAAGTCATAGACCATGCCAAGCACGACTGCTCCGGAGGTATTCATGATGTTGAAGCCCGGCAGTCCGAGAGTGGTGAGTATCGAGTTGATGACACCGTTTTTGGACAAAAGCTGCTTCCATGCGAGTATTCGAAGCATAAAGTTCATCCACATAGGAAGCATGAAAACAAATACCACAAAGCTTTGGTTTTTAATCTTTAAGCCGTTTAAAATCATCGCAAGCGGATAGGACAGCACCAGGCATATTATGGTGCATATGATTCCAAGCCGTAGGGATAAAAGCAGTGCCTTGATATTGGTGTGCTGCGCTATTGCAGCCACATATTCAAATGTGAAGCCTCCGTCAGAGCCTTTAAATGCATAGTACACAATCATGAAAAGCGGAAGTATGATAAATCCGATAATCCATATGAGGTACGGCCCTGCGAGCAGCTGTTTCTTTATTTTAGACATCTATCTCCACCGCCTTTTCATCTGAGGACTCAGGCTTGTGCATTACCTGGATATTAAATGGAATCACCTTGATACCCACATGACTGCCGACCTCTACATATTTGGTGGTGTGTACCATCCAGTCGTAGCCGTTTGCCTTTACCTCAAGCTCATAGTGCACTCCCTTGAAGATATTTGACACGACATCGCCCTGCATGTAGCCGTCCTCCGCAGGCACCAGCTCCACATCCTCCGGGCGGATGACTATATCGACAGGCGTGTTCTCACCAAAGCCCTCGTCCACACAAGGCATCTTTACACCGAGTATCTCGACAAGCTTATCCTTTATCATAACACCGTCGATTATATTACTGTGCCCGATAAAATCAGCGACAAAGGCATTTTCAGGCTCATTGTAAATGTCCTCTGGTGTGCCAATCTGCTGGATATAGCCCTGATTCATGACTACGATGGTGTCAGACATGGTAAGCGCCTCCTCCTGGTCGTGTGTGACGTAGACGAAGGTGATACCGAGCTCATTTTTGAAGCGGATAAGTTCATACTGCATGCTCTGGCGCAGCTTTAAGTCGAGAGCGCCAAGCGGCTCGTCTAACAGCAGTACCTTAGGCTCGTTTACAATAGCTCTTGCAATAGCGATACGCTGCTGCTGGCCTCCGCTAAGAGAATCCACAGAGCGGTTTTCAAAGCCGTCGAGATTGACGAGCTTTAATGCATACTTTATTTTGTCATCAATGTAAGCCTTGCTTTTTTTCTTTATTTTAAGACCAAACGCGATGTTTTCAGCTATTGTCATATGAGGGAAAAGAGAGTATTTCTGGAAAACAGTGTTCAGATTTCTCTCGTTTGCAGGCACATTTGTGATGTCCTTTGAATCAAACATGATTTTTCCCTTGTCCGGTGTTTCAAAGCCACCGAGCATGCGAAGTGTGGTGGTCTTTCCGCAGCCTGATGGTCCAAGCAGCGTCAGAAACTCATTCTCCCTGATGTATAGATTTAAATCGTCGAGTACAACATTGCCGTTGTATGACTTTGTGATATCGATAAAATCAATTAATTTCTTTCCCATGGTGTAAACCTTTCTCATGTAATTATAGTACTGGTAGGAACTGTATGTTTATAATTTGCTGCTGTACACACTAAAAATGTGGCCGGCAGTAATTACAGTCCTATAAAAGAGCTTATGCAGTGGAAGCGTCAGAAGCTTGGAGGATTGCTGACCCATATGAGCATGGCATCCTTTGAAGACTTATTTTCAATAAAATGCTTCTTACCGGCTTTAAAATAAAAGGACTCACCGGCCTTTACGGTGTGCACTTTGCCACCATAGCAAAGCTTCACTGTGCCCTTTATCACATATCCAAACTCCTCACACTCCTGAGGCAGATATATTTCAGAACTGCCACCCGGATGAAGAGTGAGCCTGACAGGCTCCATGGAGCGGGTCTGTGCGTTTGGAATGATCCATTCCACCTTGCTGTTTTTTTCCTCGTCAATTTTCTCGAAATAGTCGTTTGCCTTGTATACAATCTGCTCAGGTTCCGAATCCGTAAAAAACTCCGCCGGTGTCATACCCAGGCACTGGATGATATCAAGCAGGGTGCCGACTGACGGTGAATTCTGATTTCGCTCGAGCTGGGAGATAAATCCCTTCGTCAGCTCAGCCCTGTCAGCAAGCTCCTGCTGGGTAAGTCCGTACTGGATACGAAGCTCCTTCATACGATGTCCGATATCCATGATTACTTCCTTTTCTAATACATTTTACGTTATATTTACTGTAGGTTTAATAATAG
>SKFA01000426.1_pt1 | contig 30747 bp, 20 predicted proteins | sample 4820291 | NCBI WGS metagenome assembly SKFA01 (sample SAMN11008795, study PRJNA524170) | human gut metagenome | isolation source: fecal sample from pouch patient p30 | place: Israel: Tel-Aviv | reverse complement strand
GTATAAAAGTTTCATGAAATGTCAGAATTTGATTGATTTTAGCGAAAGAAAAGTTTATGCTACTAAAAAAGAAAGAAAATCAAGAAACAGGAGGGGATACAGATGAAGCAGGTGCAAAAACCGAAAAAACCCATGATTTTTTATTATGTGATTGCGCTGATCGTCATTCTGCTGTTAAATCTTCTGCTTTTCCCGAGACTTCTCGAGCCCAAAGTAACAGAAGTTGATTACGGAAAATTTTTGCAGATGGTAGATAACAACGAAATCAGCGAAGTCCAGATCCAGTCAAATGAGATTATTTTCAGCGACAAATCAAGCCCGGCGAATTATTATAAGACGGGTGTGATGAATGATTACAAGCTGGTAGATCGTTTATATGAGGCAGGTATTACCGAATTCGGAACGCCGATCATAGAGCAGATGTCGCCACTCATGGAATTTCTTTTAACATGGGTAATACCGATCGTTGTGATGGTTGCGCTCGGACAGTGGCTGATGAAACGCATGACGAGCAAGATGATGGGCGGCATGGGAAATGCGATGAGCTTTGGAAAGAGCAACGCCAAGGTTTATGTACAGTCCGAAACCGGCATTAAATTTGCAGATGTTGCCGGAGAGGATGAGGCAAAAGAAATTTTACAGGAGATTGTTGACTTCCTGCATAATCCAAAAAAATATGAAGAAATTGGTGCAAAAATGCCGAAAGGAGCACTGCTTGTCGGCCCTCCAGGAACCGGTAAAACACTGCTGGCAAAGGCAGTAGCCGGAGAGGCAAATGTTCCGTTCTTCTCCATTTCCGGCTCTGAGTTCGTCGAGATGTTCGTCGGCATGGGAGCTGCAAAGGTGCGTGACCTGTTCCAGCAGGCAAACGAGAAAGCACCGTGTATCGTCTTTATCGATGAGATCGATACCGTCGGCAAAAAACGTGACGGCGGCGGATTCTCCGGAAACGACGAGCGTGAGCAGACCCTGAACCAGCTGCTTGCCGAGATGGATGGATTCGATGGAAAGAAAGGCGTTGTCATTCTGGCAGCGACGAACCGTCCGGATTCCCTGGACCCGGCACTTCTTCGTCCGGGCCGTTTCGACCGCCGTGTGCCGGTTGAACTGCCTGACTTAAAAGGCCGTGAGGAAATCCTGAAAGTCCATGCGAAAAACATCCGCGTGGGCGACAATGTCGATTACAATGCGATCGCACGTATGGCATCCGGTGCTTCTGGTGCAGAACTTGCCAATATGATCAACGAGGCAGCACTCCGTGCTGTCCGTGATGGAAGAAAATTCGTCACCCAGGCGGATCTGGAGGAGAGCGTTGAGGTTGTCATCGCCGGATACCAGAAGAAGAATAAGATCATGACCGACAAAGAGAAACTGATCGTTTCCTACCACGAGGTCGGCCATGCACTCGTCGCAGCACTGCAGAGCCATTCCGCTCCGGTTACGAAGATCACCATTATCCCGCGTACGTCCGGCGCCCTCGGCTATACGATGCAGGTGGATGAAGATGAGCACAACCTGATGAGCCGCGAAGAGTTGGAAAACAAGATTGCAACGCTGACCGGCGGCCGTGTGGCAGAGGATCTGGTGTTCCATTCCATCACGACAGGTGCTTCGAACGATATCGAGCAGGCAACGAAGGTGGCAAGATCCATGATCACCCGCTTCGGTATGAACGAGGAATTTGGTATGGTTGCATTTGAGACGGTAACGAACCAGTACCTCGGCGGTGACTCTTCCCTGGCATGCTCCGAATCGACAGCAGCACAGATTGATGAGAAGGTTGTTGCAGCAGTCAGAAAACAGTACGACAAAGCAGAGCAGCTCTTAAAAGATAACATGCCGAAACTCCACGAGCTGGCAAAATATCTGTATGAGAAAGAGACGATCACAGGTGATGAGTTTATGGAAATCCTGAATTTATCCCCGGATCAGCTCACGACAACGAGAATAGAAACAAACTAAAAAGCGATAAAAGCAGATGAGAATCCCGCGTTACTGTTCACCCAGCAGTGAAACACTTGCTGTTTCACTGCGTAAGAAAGTGATTCACGAATCCCGCGTTTCAAGGCGACTTCAGCCTTGCGCGGGATTCTTTCTTGTGCTATAATGCTGTAATGCGAAATTATGACACAAAAAGACAGATTTTTTTAAGATAGACCAAGAGAACATAAGGAGAAACGCAATGAAGAAAAAACAGGCATGGAAAGTGATGGGTGCTGTCCTTGCGGGCACACTGGTATTTTCCGATGCAGTTCCGCTCCGTGCCAGCGCATCGGCAGGAACGGAAAAAAGCGTAGTACAGAACGAAACTGTCTCCGGAACGGAGAACGGTACAGAGACAAAACGGGCAGCCGTTTATGTGAATCTGAAAACCGGCGATGATACGGCAGACGGTACAACGGCAGAGACAGCAGTAAAAACCGTGGAAAAAGCACAGGAGCTTCTTGCAGTTGCAGCGGCAGAACTGCAGGCGGACGGGAAAACAACCGAAAAAAATACTGCTGCAGATACCAGCAAAACGGCAGCGGAGGAAGCAGCAGAAAAATATCTGGTATTCGTCGGAATGGATAAAAAAGAGCTGGAAACGTATCGAAAGAAACAGCAGAAAACAGACTTCTGGGGAAGAGTAACAGATACCGTTTTTGCGGCAGATGAAATCGTGGTGACAGAAGCCGGATATGAGGCTGTTCTGGCAGCAGAAAAAGCAAAAGAAACGGTTTCGGAAACACCAACGCTTGCGCCAGGCGAGTCTCCGGCACCGGATGCGGCAGAAGATACCGTAACACCAACTCCGGGTCCGACGGAAACGCCGGATGCAGAGCCGACCGCAGAACCAACGGTGACCCCGGACGCAGAACCGACGGAAACGCCGGACGCAGAGCCGACCGTAACGCCGGCGGAGGAACCAACGGCAACTCCGACACCGGATGCGGACAACGGAGAAGATACAGGGGATACACCAACGGCAGCTCCGACACCGGATGCGGAACCGACCGTAACGCCGGAAGTAACTCCGACGACAGCACCGGGCGAGAATACCGATGACAGTGAAAATCCGGAGAATCCGGAAACTCCGGCAGAAGATCCAACCGTGACACCTGCCCCGGATGATACAGCAAAAGACGATCCTGCAGCAGATGATACAAACCAGGATAACCAGAACGGAACGGGAAATGATGCATCATCGGACCAGTGGAAACAGGATGAAAATCTGGATGACCTTGTAAAAGATGAAATTCAGAAAGAAAACGAAACCGTAAAAAATTTCGATGAAATTTCCAATCCATCCGGTACGGACAGCACAGAAGACGGCTATCTGATCTCCAATGTCTCTCTTTTGATCCAGCCGGTGGCAGTAAGTCTGTCCAGAAGCCTTGTATCAGAGGAGCAGACGGAAACAGCAGAAGCTGAGACGGCGGACGAAGGCGAGCATGAACTGCTTGCAGCTGCAGAGCAGAAATCCAACCTGAGTGCCGGTGAAATGACAGCAAGTGCAGCCGATGACGTAAGTACGCTGCGTGCCGCAGGAACGATCCTTGTAGGACCGGACAACTACGGAACGAATAAGACATCTACTCCGGCTCCGACAGCCACACCGTCGAAGAGCAGCAGTAACAACAGCTCTTCCAATTCCAATACCGGAAGCACAAAGATTCCGCAGAAGAAGACACAGACCACTGCAAGCATCCGCAGCATCCCGGTCAACACCGGCGATGAGACGATGGTGCTTCCGCTGGCGATCAGCTCCGCACTTTCTGCAGCCGTTATGTTCTGCATGGCATTCCTTCAGATGCAGGCGAAACGCGCAAAGAGCATGGCCGCATGGCTGGAATTCAAAAAGAATCATCCGTTTGACGAAGAATAAAGAAACAGGCATATCCGGAAAAGCCATTCCATACATTTACAGTATGGGAGGGCTTTTTCTTATGGAAGAAAAGAAAACATGGGCGGTGGGTGCGGGCAGCGGGATCGGCTGGCTGAAGGCTCTTCTCGTTTCCTATCTGATCTCGGTGCTTCTTCTTTTGCTGTTGTCTTTCCTGCTCTGGAAATTTTCCTGGAAGGAAAGCTGGGTGCAGGCGGGCATTGTGGTGATCTATCTGGCATCAAGCTTTTCCGGCGGAAGAATGGCAGGAAACATGGCGGGAAAACGGCGGTTTCTCTGGGGCATCTGCTTTGGAATCGTGTATTTTGCCATTCTGATCATCGTCTCCGCAGTCTTCCTGCCGGGCGGATTTGCCGGAGCCGGAAGACTTCTGTGGGCGGCAGCAGTCTGTGCCGTCGGCGGAATGGCAGGCGGAATGACGGCACACGGCAGATAAAAGCGGACAAAACAGAACATTTTTTCAAAAAACAGACTTTTAAATTTGAAAAACCTATGCTATAATGGGAAGAGCTAATGGCCGAAGACTATAAAAAAGTCGCGCGTCAACTACAATGAAGGAGGAATGTGCCATGAAACACATCAAAACTTTAAATACAAAAAGCTTACAGAACACTGTAAAAAAAGGTGGATGCGGTGAGTGCCAGACATCCTGCCAGTCCGCATGTAAGACTTCTTGCACCGTAGGCAACCAGAGCTGCGAGCATAAGTAAAAGTAATCCATAAGGACGAGTAAAAGGTGTTCCCAGAACCGGTTTCGCCGGATTTGGGAACATTCTTTTTGCCAGGCACATCAAAAAAAGAGAGAGTTATAGAAAGGAATACCACAGTGATACATTTATATAAAAGCAATGGCTTCAACATGGTGCTGGACGTCAACAGCGGCTCCGTCCATGTTGTGGATGACTGCGTATACGATGTCCTTTCCTGCATGAACGAAGGAAAAAATGCAGAAGAGGCAGCAGAGGCGCTTAGCAGTAAATATGCCGAGCAGGACATCACCGAAGCCAGAGAAGAAATTCAGGAACTTACAGACAACGGCATGCTCTTTACAAAAGACATCTACGAAAACGCAATTGATCAGTTTTCCAACCGTCCGACCGTCGTAAAAGCACTCTGCCTCCACATTGCACACGACTGCAACCTTGCCTGTCGTTACTGCTTCGCAGAAGAGGGCGAGTATCACGGAAGACGTGCACTGATGTCCCTGGAAGTCGGCAAAAAAGCGCTTGATTTCCTGATCGCAAACTCCGGCAGCAGAAGAAACCTCGAGGTAGATTTCTTCGGCGGTGAACCGCTGATGAACTGGGATGTTGTAAAACAGCTCGTAGCCTACGGAAGAGAACAGGAGAAGTTACATAACAAGAACTTCCGTTTCACCCTGACCACCAACGGTGTTCTCTTAAACGACGAGGTCATGGAGTTCTGCAATAAAGAGATGGGCAACGTCGTATTAAGTATCGACGGAAGAAAAGAAGTTCACGATCACATGCGTCCGTTCCGCAAAGGTGCCGGAAGCTACGATCTGATCGTGCCGAAATTCCAGAAATTCGCTGAACTCCGTCATCAGGACAAATACTATGTGCGCGGAACCTTCACGCATTACAACACAGACTTTGCAGCTGATGTTCTCCATCTGGCAGACCTCGGCTTCAAGCAGATCTCGGTTGAGCCTGTTGTAGCGCCTCCGACCGAGGACTATGCGATCCGTGAGGAAGACCTTCCGGTGATCTTCGAACAGTACGACATTCTGGCAAGAGAGATGATCAAGAGGGAAAAAGAGGGAAGAGGCTTCAATTTCTTCCACTTTATGATCGATCTGACCGGCGGACCATGTGTTTATAAACGTCTTTCCGGCTGCGGTTCCGGAACCGAGTACCTTGCGGTAACACCGTGGGGCGATTTCTATCCGTGCCACCAGTTCGTAGGACAGGAAGATTTCTGCCTTGGAAATGTTTACGAAGGCGTGAAAAAGACAGAAACGGTCAACGAATTCAAGAAATGCAACGTTTATTCCAAGAAGGAGTGCAGCCAGTGCTTTGCACGGTTCTACTGCAGCGGCGGATGCGCGGCAAACTCCTACAATTTCACAGGTAAGATCAACGATGTTTACGAGATCGGATGCAAGATGCAGCAGAAACGGATCGAGTGTGCATTGATGATAAAGGCAGCTCTGGCCGAAGATTAAAGAAAAGAGGAAAATCGCGACATGATGAAGAAGAAACAGAGTATCATCGCACTCGTCCTGGCAGCCATTGTAACAGTGCTTCTTGGATGGACGATGATCAAAGGATGGGGTCCTACCGGAACCGGTTCGATGAAGAACATCAACCTGGGTCTGGATCTGTCCGGCGGTGTCAGCATTACCTATCAGGCCGTAAAGGACAACCCGACAGACGAAGAAATGTCAGATACCCGCTACAAGCTGGAACAGCGTGCGCAGCAGTACAGCGAAGAGGCACAGGTATATCTGCAGGGCGACAACCGTATCACCATTGAAATCCCGGGTGCAACCGATGCAACCACCATTCTGGAAGAGATGGGTAAACCGGGAAGCCTGTATTTCATCAAACAGACCAACGATGACGGAACAGAAAACTACACCTACGACAGCTCGACCGGCGAGTACGTTCTGAACGGAAAAACTATCGAAGAGCTCGAGGAGGACGGCTCCGTCGTTCTGACTGGTAAAGATGTGGAGAGCGCAGAAGCCATGCATCAGCAGAACTCCACCACAAAAGCAACCGAGAGCGTCGTTCAGCTGAAAATGACCGACGAAGGAAAACAGAAATTTGCAGACGCAACCCAGGAAGCCTACAGCGCAGGAAAGAGCATCGGTATCTACTATGATGAAAAATTCGTCAGTGTACCGAGTGTAAACGCTGTGATTTCCGATGGTACTGCAGTCATCTCCGGCGGAAACATGGACTGGGATGAAGCAACCAGCCTGGCATCCACCCTCCGTATCGGTTCCCTTTCCCTGAAACTTGAGGAGATCAACTCCAGCGTCGTTGGAGCACAGCTTGGATCTGCAGCTGTTTCCACCAGCGTAAAAGCGGGAGCGATCGGCATTGTACTGATTATCCTTTTCCTTGCAATCGTATATCGCCTGCCTGGTATTGCTGCCGGATGGGCACTGCTCATCTATGTTGAGCTGAATCTGATTGCTTTAAATGCATTTGACCTGACATTGACCCTGCCTGGTATCGCAGGTGTTATCCTGTCGATCGGTATGGCAGTCGATGCGAACGTTATCATCTACGCCCGTATCGAGGAGGAGATCGGTGCCGGAAAGACGGTTCATGCAGCAATCCGCGACGGATTCAAGAAGGCAGCTTCCGCCATCCTGGACGGAAACGTAACGACCCTGATTGCAGCAGCCGTTCTGTATGCACTCGCAAGCGGAAGTGTCCGCGGATTCGCCATGACACTTGCTCTTGGTATTGTTCTTTCCATGTTCAGCGCCATGGTTGTTTCCAGACTGCTGGTCAACAGCCTGTACGGTATGGGACTGAAGGATGCGAAATACTACGGAACCAAGAAAGAGCGCAAGGGATTTCCATTTGTGGAAAAGAGAAAGATCTTCTTCACGATCTCCTGCATTCTGCTGCTTGCCGTTCCGGCCAGCATGATTTTCATGCATCAGACAAAGGGAAGCGCACTGAACTTCGGCCTTGACTTCAAGGGCGGTACTTCCATCAACGTTCCGTTCAACGAGGATTACTCCATCGAAGAGCTGGACAAAGAGGTAGAGCCGGTTGTGGAAGGCGTGACAAAAGATTCCAATATTCAGATGACAAAGGTTGTCGGAGGCAACAATGTCATCATCAAAACACGTTCTCTGACTCTGGAAGAGCGTGAGCAGGTTTACCAGGCAATGGCAGACAATTTCGGTGTCGATACTTCTGAAATCACTTTCGACAACATTTCTTCTACTGTAAGTAAAGAAATGAGCCAGAATGCGATGAAAGCAGTTATCATCGCTGTAGTCTGCATGCTGCTGTACATCTGGATCCGTTTCCGCGACATCCGTTTCGCATCGAGTGCCATCCTTGCACTGATGCACGATATCGCCATTGTATTCGGATTCTATGTGGTATCCCGTATTTCGGTCGGCAGCACCTTTATCGCGTGTATGCTGACGATCCTCGGCTATTCCATCAACAGTACGATCGTCATCTTCGACCGTATCCGTGAGAATCTGCCGGAGTTAAAGAGAGAGCCGATCGAGTCCCTGGTTGACCGCTGCATCACGGACACCCTGACCCGAAGCATTTACAGTTCCCTCACCACCTTTATCACCATCTTTGTTCTATTCGTGATGGGAGTTTCTTCCATCCGCGACTTTGCAGCACCTCTGATGGTTGGTATCGTATGCGGAGCTTACACTTCTGTCTGCATCACAGGTGCCCTGTGGTATGTGATGAAGCACGTTGGAAAAAACAAATATGTGCCGTCCAAAGCAGTACAGAATAAGACAAAAAATAAATAAAAGCAGCAAAAACCATAAAAAGAGAAACGCCGGACCGGAAAAGTCCGGCGTTTCCTGCTAACAGGAAAGAGGAGAACATATGAAGAAAGAACGCTGGGTAGTTTCGGCAAAACGCGCCGATTTCCAGGCAATTGCGGACCGGTTCGGCATCGATCCCGTCATCGCCCGCCTGATCCGGAACCGGGATGTGACCGGGGAGAAAGAGATCGAAGAGTATCTCTTCGGTGATCTGGAGCAGCTCCACGATCCGCTGCTGATGAAGGATATGGAGCGCGCGGCAGATCTGATCGCTGAAAAAATTCGGGAGAAAAAGCCGATCCGCATCATCGGGGACTACGACATCGACGGTGTTACGGCAACGTATATTCTGCTGACCGGATTAAAAGATCTCGGTGCCGATGCGGATGTGCGTATCCCGGACCGGATTGCAGACGGATACGGCTTAAATGAGCATCTTGTGCAGTTTGCCGCGGATGAGGGGCGGGACACGATCGTCACCTGTGACAACGGCATCGCGGCGGGCAGTCAGATCCGTCTGGCAAAAGAGCTTGGCATGACGGTTGTTGTGACGGACCACCACGAGGTTCCGTTTGAGGAGGATGAAAACGGAGAACGCCGCTACATCCTGCCGCCGGCGGACGCGGTTGTCAATCCGAAACAGAAAGACTGTTCCTATCCGTTTCCGGGCCTCTGCGGTGCGGCCGTCGCATGGAAACTGATCCAGACGATGGAGGCAAAAGCAGGTATTCCAAAGGAGCACAGCTTCCGCTTTCTGGAATTTGTCGCCATTGCGACGATCGGTGATGTGATGGATCTGCAGGGAGAAAACCGGATTTTTGTAAAAGCCGGCCTTCGGGCGCTCCATAAAACGCAGAACCTCGGCCTGCAGGAGCTGATCCGTGTGCAGGGCATCGAGGCGGAAAACGTGACACCGTATCACATCGGCTTCGTTCTCGGCCCGTGCATCAACGCATCGGGACGGCTTGACACGGCGGAGCATTCGTTAAAACTGCTCTGCGCAAAGACACGTGAGGAGGCCGCAAAGCTTGCCGGGGACTTGAAAGACCTGAATGAAAGCCGCAAAGAGCTGACGCGCCAGGGTGAGGCGAAAGCAATCGAGCTCGTGGAAACCTCCCCGCTGCAGAACGACAAAGTCCTCGTCGTCTATCTGCCGGACTGCCACGAGAGCCTTGCCGGAATCATCGCAGGTCGCCTGCGGGAGCACTTCCACAAACCATCCTTCGTACTCACCAGAAGTGAGGAGGGCGTCAAGGGCTCCGGCCGCTCGATCGAAGCGTATTCGATGTATGAGGAGCTCTGCAAATGCAAAGAACTGATGACGAAATTCGGCGGCCACCCGATGGCTGCGGGCCTTTCCCTCGCAGGAGAGGAGATGATCGAACCGTTCCGCCGGGCACTGAACGATAATTCCATGCTGACGGAAGAGGATTTCGTCGAAAAAGTTGTGATCGATGTGCCGATGCCGATCACCTACATCACCAAAAATCTGATCCGCCAGTTAAGTCTCTTGGAGCCGTTCGGAAAAGGCAACACGAAACCGCTGTTCGCACAGAAAGGACTGACTGTATTAAATTACCGCATTTTTGGAAAGAATAGAAACGTGGTGAAAGTACAGCTTGCCGATGCGGGCGGATACCAGATGGATGGTGTCTATTTCGGCGAGGGAGAAGCGTTCGCCGCATACGTGGATGCACATCCAACCCTCTCGGTAGCGTACTATCCGTCGATCGATACGTGGAACGGACGCGACAAATTACAGATCAATATCCAGAGTTATTTTTAAAGATGCAGAAAAGCCGCAAATACCTGATTTTTCTGCCCTGTTTTCTATCGGAAACAAAATTGACGCAGAAGAATATTGATGCTATACTGTAAGGTGAATTGTCAAACCTTGACGAAACGGAGGAATATTTTATGAAAAAAGTAGAGGATTACGTAAGAAGTATTCCGGATTTCCCGGAACCGGGTATTATTTTCAGAGATGTAACGAGTATCCTGCAGGACGCAGACGGACTGCAGCTTGCCATAGATGAGATGCAGCATTTTGTAGAAGAAGTAGACTGTGATGTAATCTGCGGAACCGAGTCCCGCGGCTTCATTTTCGGTATGCCGATTGCTTACAATCTGCACAAACCGTTCGTGCCGATCCGTAAAAAAGGAAAACTTCCTCTGGAGACCGTCGAGGAGAGCTATGACCTGGAGTACGGCAGCGCAACGATCGAGATGCACAAAGACTCCATCAAACCGGGCCAGAAGGTAGTCATCATCGACGATCTGATTGCAACCGGCGGTACCGTGGAGGCTTGTGCAAAAATGATCGAGCGCCTCGGCGGCGAAGTAACCAGAATCGTGTTCCTGATGGAGCTTGCCGGCTTAAAAGGACGCGAAAAACTGGCAAAATATGATGTAAAATCTGTCATCCGTTACGATGGCAAATAACGTATCCAACGAAACGCAGGGGTTAATCATGAGAGCGGAGGATACATATGGAAGAAGAGAAAAGAATCAGTGAAGAAGAATTAAAGAAGGATGTGGCGGCGGCAGAAGCCAGAATCCGCAAGACGGACGATTTTACAAGTCCGGAGGAATTATACGGGGAATTGATCGCTTCTGTGAAAAAATATCATCCATCGGACGATATTTCCCTGATCGAAAAAGCATACCGCGTGGCAGCGGATGCACATAAGGACCAGAAAAGAAAGAGCGGGGAACCGTACATCATCCATCCGCTCTGTGTGGCAATTATCCTGGCAGATCTGGAGCTCGACAAGGAGTCGATCGCGGCAGGCCTTCTGCACGACGTTGTCGAAGATACCGTCATGACCGAAGAAGAGCTGACCGAGGAGTTCGGCCCGGAGGTGTCCCTGATTGTAAGCGGTGTCACGAAGCTGGCACAGCTGAAATATTCTGCGGATAAGGTCGAGGAGCAGGCAGAAAACCTGAGAAAGATGTTCCTTGCGATGGCAAAGGATATCCGTGTTATTCTGGTAAAACTGGCGGACCGTCTGCACAACATGCGGACTGCACAGTACTGGTCGCCGGAGACGCAGAAGAAAAAAGCGCGTGAGACGATGGATATTTATGCCCCGATCGCACAGCGCCTCGGTATTTCCAAGATCAAGGTCGAACTCGATGACCTTTCTCTGAAATATCTGGAGCCGGATGCGTACTATGAACTGGTGCAGAAGGTCAGCATGAAGCGGGAGCAGCGGCAGGAGTTTGTCGATGCGATCGTAAAAGAGGTGACCCGTCATATCCACCAGGCCGGCATTGAGGCAGATGTCAACGGACGAATCAAGCACTTTTTCAGCATCTACAAAAAGATGGTCAACCAGCACAAGACGCTGGATCAGATCTATGACCTCTTTGCGGTCCGCATCATCGTGGAATCCGTCAAAGACTGCTATGCAGCGCTCGGTGTCATCCATGAAATGTACACGCCGATCCCGGGCCGTTTCAAAGATTACATTGCGATGCCGAAGCCAAACCGTTACCAGTCCCTGCATACAACCCTGATCGGACCGAACGGACAGCCGTTTGAGATTCAGATCCGTACTTATGAGATGCACCGGATTGCAGAATACGGTATCGCTGCACACTGGAAATACAAAGAGGCCTCCGACGGCAAGAAACCGGGACCGGAGCAGGAAGAGGAAAAACTGACCTGGCTGCGCCAGATTCTGGAGTGGCAGCAGGACATGGCGGACAACCATGAGTTCATGAACCTCTTAAAGAGCGATCTCGACCTGTTTGCCGACAATGTTTACTGTTTCAGCCCGGCGGGCGATGTCAAAACGCTTCCGGTCGGCTCCTGTGCCATCGACTTTGCTTACTCCGTCCACAGTGCGGTCGGCAACAAGATGGTCGGAGCGAGGGTCAACGGAAAACTCGTGCCGATCGAGACGGAACTTCACAACGGAGACCGCGTCGAGATCATCACCTCGCAGAACTCCAAGGGACCGAGCCGCGACTGGCTGAAAATTGCGAAGAGTTCCCAGGCAAAGAGCCGCATCAACCAGTGGTTCCGCCAGCAGAACAAGACGGACAACATCGTCAAAGGCAAGGAAATGCTCACCAGCTATGCAAAGCTGAAGGGCAAAAACCTTGGAATCTATACGAAACCGATGTACGAAGAGGCTGTCATGAGAAAGTACGGCTTCCGCGACTGGGATTCCGTTCTTGCGGCCATCGGCCACGGCGGCTTAAAAGAGGGCCAGGTCCTCAACAAGCTGATTGAGACGTACGAAAAGCAGCATAAAAAAGAGATCACCGACGAGCAGGTGCTCGAAGCGGCATCCGGAGAGAAGGTTCTGCCGGTTGGAAAGAGCAAGGGCGGCATCGTCGTGCGCGGTATCCACGATGTGGCAGTTCGCTTCTCAAAATGCTGCAATCCGATCCCGGGCGATGAGATCGTGGGCTTTGTCACAAGAGGACGCGGCGTGACCATTCACCGCACCGACTGTGTCAATGTCCTGAATCTGCCGGAATCTGAGCGGGTGCGCCTCATTGATGCTGAATGGCAGGCAGAGGACAACGGCGGCTCTCTCTATACCGTGGAGATCAGCGTTTACGCAAACAACCGTACCGGTCTTCTGGTGGATATCTCCAAGATCTTTACCGAGCGGAAGATCGACCTTGCGGCGATGAACGTGAGAACGAGCAAGCAGGGAACGGCTTCCATCGATGTGACGTTCGACGTGCACAACAACGAAGAGCTGAACAGCATCATCGAGAAGGTGCGCCAGGTGGAGAGCGTGATCGATATTCAGAGATCGAGAGGATAAAAAGGAGAAAAGCGTATGATAAAGGTAAATTACCGGGCACTTGGAATGCTCTCGACAAACTGCTACGTTGTGGAAAATCCGGACAGCCAGAAGGTGCTGATCGTGGACCCGGGCGATTCGCCGCTGGAGATTGAACGCCAGATCGACGAGATCGACGGCGACCCGGAGGCCATTCTGCTGACCCATGGCCATTTCGACCATATGCTGGCAGCGGATGCGTTGCGGAAAAAGTACCATATCCCGGTCTATGTCCATGAAAAAGAGCAGCACCTGCTGGGGGATCCAAAGGAAAATCTTTCCGGGCTCTGGAGCAAACCGTACACGATGCAGGCGGACAAAACCGTAAAAGAGGGCGATGTGCTGCATCTCGCAGATTTTGAAATCCACGTTCTTGCGACACCGGGGCACACGGCAGGCGGTGTCTGCTACTATATTCCGGCAGCGAAAACACTTTTTTCCGGTGATACGCTGTTCTGCGAGTCCTACGGAAGATACGACTTCCCGACATCCTCCGGCAGAGAGCTGACCGCGTCGGTCAAGCGCCTGTTAAAAGAGCTTCCCGGGGATGTGACCGTGTATCCGGGCCACAACGATGAAACTACGATTGAACATGAAAAGAGGTACAATCCCCTTGCTTAATATCAGCCTTTGTTTTAACAGAAAAGATTTTGAATACGATGTGTATTCCCTGATCAAGGCATTCTATCCCGGCTGCGAGATCACCTCGTGGTACGAAGAGGATGGAGCGCCGGACGGGGAATTTGCATATTATGATAAGATCCTGTACGCGGCAGACCAGATCTGCTTTTCCATAGAAAATGAGAAGCACGAAGAGCTTTCTGCCGCGTGTGAGGCGGTGGAATATGAAAAAGACCGCCACGAAACGAAAAATGTCCTGAAACGGATGGTCTATCGCACGCTCTCGAAAGTGAGCGGAAAAGAACTTCCGTGGGGCGATCTCACCGGCATCCGTCCGACGAAAATTCCGATGAAGATGCTGGAAGAGGGCAAAACAAATGTAGAGATTGCGAAATACATGCGCGAGACCTACTACACCAGCCCGGAAAAGACGGCACTTGCAATCACGATTGCCAACCGGGAAAAGGATATTTTAAAGACGATCGACTACGAGCACGGCTACAGCCTGTACATCGGCATTCCATTCTGTCCGAGCATCTGTCTGTACTGTTCCTTCGGTTCCCATGTGTTAAGCCGCTGGGCCCATATGGTAGATCCGTATCTGGATGCGCTGATCAAAGAGCTGACCTTCATCAGCGAGCGTATGAAAGACTATACACTTGATACGATCTACATCGGAGGCGGAACGCCGACGACGCTGAATGCAGCACAGATGGAACGTCTGCTTTCGAAGGTGACAGAGCTCTTCCCGATGGATCAGGTGCAGGAGTTTACCGTGGAGGCAGGACGGCCGGATACGATCCATGAGGAGGTCTTAAAGGCCATCCGCAAATTCCCGGTGACTCGTATTTCGATTAACCCGCAGACGATGAACCAGGAGACACTGGATCTGATCGGACGCCATCATACGGTGGAGGAGATTGAAGAGAAGTTCCGCATGGCGCGTGACCTTGGTTTCGACAACATCAACATGGATCTGATCGTTGGTCTGCCGGGCGAGGACAGGGAAAAAGTGGCGCATACCCTGGAAAAAGTGGAGGCGCTGAACCCGGATTCCCTGACGGTCCATTCCCTTGCATTGAAGCGTGCGACGAGACTCAATTTGTTCAAAGACAAATATCAGGAAATCTCGTTTGAAAATTCCGCTGAGATCATGAAAATGACGATGGACAGCGCACATCGCATGGAGATGGGGCCGTATTACATGTACCGCCAGAAAAATATGGCGGGAAACTTTGAGAATGTAGGTTATTCCCGGGAAGGAAAGGCCGGTATTTACAACATTCTCATTATGGAAGAAAAACAGTCCATTCTGGCTGCAGGAGCCGGAGCATCCACGAAATTCGTGTTTGACCACGGAGAGCGCATTGAGCGGGTGGAAAATGTGAAGGATCTGAAAAATTATGTGGAGCGTATCGATGAGATGATCGAGAGAAAGCGTATCGGAATGGAGAAGTATCTGCCAAAATGAAAAAAAAATCCAGTCAGCAGCTTCACATGCTGCGATATACCCTGACCGAACAGCTCATCCACGGCATGGAAGTGAGTAATCTGGCTTACGATCTTGCGCGGGAACTGGGGTATGAAAAAGAAATTTGCTATGAGCTTGCAAAAGCGGGCGTTCTCCACGACATCGGAAAGGTTGTCCTGGAGAATTACGTAGAAGAACAGGATACGCTCGTTGTCGAGGAGATGCGCTTTGTGCGGACCCATCCCACACTGGGATATGAGCTGCTGCAGGGACGCGGATACTCCGATTTTGTGCTGGAGAGCATTCTGTACCACCATGAAAATTATGACGGAACAGGATATCCTGCGAATCTGGCAGGAGAAAAGATTCCGTTTGGGGCGCGTATTTTGCGTATCTGCGATGTGTACTGCGCACTGACCTCCGACCGCCCGTACCGGAGCGCGTTTACGCAGGAACAGGCGATGGAGCTTATGGCAGAAGAAGTCAAAAATTTCGATCTGAAAATGTTCCTGGCATTTCAGAGAGTGATCCACAGCGGCAGCCGGAAAGCGATCGAGCTTTCTGATGTCGATGAATTGATCCAGGAAATCATAAAGGAGAAAACAGAAAATGGCATTAAAGAAGAAACCGGTTACCGGAATGAAAGATATTTTACCGAAAGAAATGGCAATCCGTGACTACGTGATCCGTCTGATCAAGGAAACTTACGGAACCTTCGGCTTTACCTCCATGGAGACCCCATGCGTGGAGCACATCGAAAACCTGAACAGCAAACAGGGCGGCGAGAATGAGAAACTGATTTTCAAGATCTTAAAAAGAGGAGAGAAGCTGAAACTCGAGACCGCTGAGAAAGAAAACGATCTCGTAGACAGCGGCCTGCGTTATGACCTGACCGTTCCGCTCTGCCGTTACTATTCCAACAACGCAAACGAGCTTCCGTCCCCGTTCAAAGCACTTCAGATGGGAAATGTATGGCGTGCAGACCGTCCGCAGAGAGGAAGATACCGCCAGTTCATGCAGTGCGATATCGATATCCTCGGCGAGCCGACCAACCTCGCAGAGATTGAGCTGATCCTTGCTACCACCACACTGCTTGGAAAACTGGACTTCAAGAACTTTACGATCCGTATCAATGACCGCCGTATCTTAAAAGCAATGGCAGCCTACAGCGGATTCCCGGAGGAGTCCTATGACACCGTATTTATTATCCTCGATAAGATGGATAAAATCGGTTTTGAGGGCGTTGCCAAAGAGCTCGAGGAAGCCGGCTTTGCAAAAGAGTCCGTAGAGAAATACCTGAAAATGTTCGAGGAGATCACCCCGGATACCGCAGGCGTAGAGTACTGCCGTGAGAAACTTGAGGGATTCCTTGACAAAGAGTACGCAGACGGCCTGAAGACCATCATCGACAGTGTCAATGCCGTGAAGACCGCAGAATTCAAGATCGCTTTCGATCCGACTCTGGTGCGCGGAATGTCCTACTACACCGGACCGATCTTCGAGATCGCTATGGATGAGTACGGCGGATCTGTCGGAGGCGGCGGACGCTACGATGAAATGATCGGAAAATTCACCGGAAACCAGACCTGCGCATGCGGATTCTCCATCGGATTTGAGCGTATCGTTATGCTTCTGCTTGAGAGAGATTACCAGATCCCGGGCGCGCAGAAGAAAAAAGCGTACCTGATCGAGAAAAACATGCCGGCAGAGGGAATGCAGAAGATCATTCAGCAGGCGACAAAAGAGAGAAGTGAAGGCACGGCCATCAACATCGCCGTGATGAAAAAGAACAAGAAATTCCAGAAAGAGCAGCTTGCCAGCGAGGGCTACACTGAGATCGAAGAATTTTTTGTTGACAAAATGTAAGGAATATCCAATAATAGTAATCGCATGAAAAAACGATGTGCTGCGGATGCAGATTCTTTGTGTCCGCAGTTCCAAATAGGAGGAACAAGAAAATGGCTGAATCCATGAAAGGCCTGAAGAGAACCTGCCGCTGTGCGGAAGTCACAAAAGCAGATATCGGAAAAAAAGTAACCCTGATGGGCTGGGTACAGAAGAGCCGTAATAAAGGCGGAATTATTTTCGTCGATCTGCGTGACAGAAGCGGTATTATGCAGATTATCTTTGAGAACGGCCCGATCAGTGAGGAAGGTTTTGAGAAAGCAGCAAAACTGCGCAGCGAGTTCGTCATCGCCGTAGAAGGTGAAGTTATGGCCCGCTCCGGTGCTGTCAATGAAAATCTGGCAACAGGAGAGCTCGAAGTAAAGGCTGAGTCCTTACGCATTCTTTCCGAGGCAGAAACCCCGCCGTTCCCGATCGAGGAGGATTCCAAGACGAGAGAAGAGCTCCGTCTGAAATACCGTTACTTGGATCTGCGCCGCCCGGACATCCAGAGAAACCTGATTATGAGAAGCAAGGTGGCAATGCTCACCCGTGAGTTCATGTCAAAAGAAGGTTTCCTTGAGATCGAAACCCCGATGCTGACGAAATCCACACCGGAAGGCGCCAGAGACTATCTGGTACCGAGCCGTGTTCATCCGGGCAGCTTCTATGCACTGCCGCAGTCTCCGCAGCTGTTCAAACAGCTTCTGATGTGCTCCGGCTATGACCGCTATATCCAGATTGTAAAATGCTTCCGTGACGAGGACCTGCGTGCCGACCGTCAGCCGGAGTTCACCCAGATCGATATGGAGCTTGCTTTCGTTGATGTAGATGATGTTATCGATGTCAATGAGAGACTGCTGGCACACCTGTTCAAAGAGGTGCTCGGCGTTGAGGTACAGCTCCCGATCCAGAGAATGACCTGGAAAGAGGCTATGAACCGTTTCGGTTCCGACAAACCGGACCTGCGTTTCGGTATGGAGCTGGTTGATGTTTCCGAGACCGTAAAAGATACCGAGTTCGTTGTATTTAAGGGCGCACTTGAAAACGGCGGTTCTGTCCGCGGTATTAACGCAAAGGGACAGGGCGCAATGCCGAGAAAGAAAATCGACAAGCTCGTTGAGTTTGCGAAAGGTTACGGTGCAAAAGGTCTTGCATACATTGCAATCCATGAGGATGGAAGCTGGAAATCTTCCTTCTCCAAATTTATGACAGAGGAGCAGATGGAAGCCCTCATCAAAGCCATGGACGGACAGGCTGGAGACCTTCTTCTCTTCGCAGCAGACCGCAACAAGATTGTTTGGAACGTTCTTGGCGCACTTCGTCTGGAACTGGCAGAGCAGATGGGACTGCTCGACAAGAACGAGTACCGTTTCGTATGGATTACCGAGTTCCCGCTTCTGGAGTGGTCCGATGAGGAGAACCGTTTTACCGCAATGCATCACCCGTTCACCATGCCGATGGATGAGGATCTGCCGCTTCTGGATACCGACCCGGGCGCAGTTCGTGCAAAAGCCTACGATATCGTTCTGAACGGTACTGAAATTGGCGGAGGAAGCGTTCGTATCCACCAGAACGATGTGCAGGAGAAAATGTTTGAGATGCTTGGTTTCACGAAGGAACAGGCACATGAACGATTCGGCTTCCTTCTGGATGCTTTCAAATACGGAGTTCCGCCTCACGCCGGACTGGCTTATGGTCTGGATCGCCTTGTGATGCTGATGGCAAAAGAGGACAGCATCCGCGACGTCATCGCATTCCCGAAGGTAAAAGATGCTTCCTGTCTGATGACCGAGGCTCCGTCACCGGTTGACGCAGTACAGCTGGAAGAGCTTGGTCTTGAGGTTGAGCCGCAGGCTGAGGAAGAGACAACAGAAGAGTAAAGAAAATTTTGTAATTTACAGGACAGACAATTTTGCAGAAGTGCAGCGTTGTCTGTCCTTTTTTAGGTTTCACTCGATCGGTGTAAAGAAAAACTTAAGAAATTCTTCCACGTCTTCCCCGTTGTTTTGCTGGAAAAAAGTGCTACAATATGGTTTGTAAGAAAGATACGGAAACATCCACAGCAAGTGGAACACATAGAGAAAAAGACAAGGAGGGATCACGATGTTAGTTACATTAGTCATGCTGGCAACCTGTTTTGGTCTGCTCTGCGGAATTGGAATTTTATTTGGGATCGTCGGACTGCTGCTGAAATTTGGAGGAAAAGTCCTCGGCGCATGCGCCACTATTCTTCTCCCGATCGGCGTGATCTGGCTTGGATTTAAAATCGTGTTCGCCGTCGTTCCGCTTCTGTTCAAACTGGTCTGTGCAGCGCTGATCTGTTATCTCGTATACCGCATTCTGCGGGAGATGAAACTTGTAGCATAAAAAATAAAATCTAACAGATTCGAAAGAAAACCTGCTTTCCGTCATAAACACGGAGGCAGGTTTTTAATGACAAAAACAAAAATCTATTTTCAGAAAAAGCCAGTATTTGCTAAAAAAAGAGTAAGGAAAAAGTAAGAAAACAAAAAACAAAATGTGATACGATAGAGCTAACTTGGGAAAACTGAAAAATTCTTTGCAAAAATAGAAAAGTGGGAGGAAGCATATGAAGAAAAAAGTAATCGCGATTGTGTGTGCAGTCGCAGTGCTGGCGGCAGCCGGAGGGGGAGTGACATGGCATTTCCTTGGAAACGGTACAAAAGAGGACGATAACGTCGTCTATGTCAATACTGTAAAAGCCCTGACCAATCTGGGAACTGGAAATGGAATGGAAAACCGCTATGCCGGTGTTGTGGAGTCGGAAAATACCTGGAAAGTAGAGAAAAACAGCGAGAAAAAGGTAAAGGAAGTTTATGTGGAAGTCGGTCAGGAGGTTCAGGTCGGAACACCGCTGTTCTCCTACGATACCGAGAAATTCCAGAGTGACCTCGAGCAGGCGCAGCTGGATCTGGAACGCATAAACAATGAACTTTCAAGTATGAATACCAATATCGACCAGCTTTACAAAGACAAAAAGCAGGCATCAAAAGACCAGCAGGCAAGCATCACACTGGAAATTCAGGAAGCGGAGCTGGATTTAAAGAAAAAAGAATATGAAGGAAAATCAAAACAGGCGGAGATTGATAAATTAAACGATAACATCACCAATGCGACCGTGATCAGTGAAATCGCCGGTGTCGTAAAATCAATCAACAACGATGACAGCAGCGCCGGCGCTTACTCCGGTGACAGCTCCGACAATTCCTTCCTGACTGTTCTTGCAACGGGAAATTTCCGTGTAAAAGGCCAGATCAATGAACAGAATATGAGCGACGGTTCGATTACGGAAGGAAGCCAGGTGATCGTGCATTCTCGTGTAGATGAGAATCAGACCTGGACCGGAACCGTGACAAAGATTGATCGGGAAAATGCAAAGACCGGCAATAACAACATGTACAGCAGTTCCGGCGATGGCATGACACAGTCGAGCTCCTATCCGTTCTATGTACAGCTTGCCGGAACGAATGGTCTGATGCTCGGCCAGCACGTTTACGTAGAGCCGGATGTCGGCCAGCAGGAAGTCAAAACAGGAATCTGGCTGTCTGACTCCTTTATCAACGATGTCGACAGCAATCCTTACGTCTGGGCCGATAATGGAAAAGGCAAACTGGAAAAACGAAGCGTAACGCTTGGAACGTACGATGAAAACATGATGGAATATCAGATCACCGACGGCCTTGCAGAAGATGATGCAATCACCTTCCCGGAGGACGGTCTGGAAGAAGGGATGAAGACCGTAGTCAGCACCGACGGATCACTGGGACAGAGCAATCCGGCCGGCGGCGAGGATGACGGTATGCTTGACAACGACGATGGAATGGTCGACGACGGTATGAAGCAGGATGAAAACGGCATGGTTGACAATACCATGGACGGCGCAGAGTACAGCGGTGAGGAAGATACAACGAACGTGATCGGCGGCGCCGACAATGGTGAGGCAGAACCGGCAGACACACAGGAAGCCGGATCAGCAGATGACGGGGAGGTGCAGCCGTGATTCTGGAATTAGAGAATATCTGTAAAGAATATATGCAGGGCAAAATCCCGGTTCCGGTTCTGAAAAACATCAACTTCTCCATGGAAGAAGGCGAGTACGTTGCGATCATGGGTCCTTCCGGTTCCGGAAAAACAACACTGATGAATATTGTCGGCTGCCTCGACCAGGCGACGAGCGGACGGTTGATCCTCGACGGACAGGACATCAGCAAATGCAGTGACAATCAGATGTCGGACATCCGCCTGCAGAAAATCGGCTTTGTCTTCCAGAACTTCCAACTCCTTGCAAGACAGAGCGCAATGGAAAATGTATGCCTGCCGTTGACGTACGCGGGCGTGCCGAAAAAAGAGAGAAGAGAGCGGGCAGCGATTGCCCTCGAGCGGGTGGGGCTCAGCGACCGTATGAGTTTCAAACCGACCCAGCTCTCCGGCGGACAGAAACAGCGTGTGGCGATTGCAAGAGCGATCGTCAACCATCCGAAAATTCTGCTGGCTGATGAGCCGACGGGAGCGCTCGACTCCCATTCCGGCGAGCAGGTCATGGAGCTGTTCCAGAGCCTGAACGACGAGGGCGTCAGCATCTTGATGATTACGCATGACGCGGAGATCGCATCGATGGCACAGCGCACCGTGGAGATCCGCGACGGAATGATGAAATCGAAGGAGGTGGCCGAAACATGAAAAAAGGAAAAGCCGCAAAGAAAGCCGCGATTGCAGTTGTGACCGCAGTTGCCGTGGGCGGTGTCAGTGTCGGCGGTTATTACGGCATCCGCCAGGCGCAGAAGACGACCGTAAAAGTGTATCCGGTCAGTGACTTTACGAGTGGTTACTGGGAAGACAGCATGAATATGGAAGGCCAGATCACCTCGACGGCTTCCCAGAACATCTATCTTTCAGACAGCCAGACCATTTCCCAGGTTCTCGTCAAAGAGGGCGATGTGGTAAATGCCGGAGACACGCTGATGACATACGATACCAGCATGATCGAGCTGGATCTGGAAACGCAGCAGTTACAGCTTGCACAGACAAAGCTGAAAATCCAGCAGAGTGAAAAAGAACTGGAAAAGCTGAAAAAGACAAAACCGGTAGCGGATACGCCGCTGGATCCGGTGGAGCCGGATTTCCCGGATTTTCCAGATTTTCCAGATGAACCCATCGATCCGGATTTCCCGGACGAACCGATTCCGACCCCAGAACCGGAGCCGACGTACGAGGATGCTGTTCTGTACAGCAGTACGAATAAGCTTGTATTTGGTTCCAAACCATACAAAGGAGAAGGAACGCAGGAAGACCCATACACCTATCTCTGCGCACCGGGAACAGTCCTGACAGGCGGATTCCTGAATCAGATGGCAGGATACGCGGATGAAAAGGGAACGAAAAAAGAAGAGGACAGCGAAGGATACTGGTTTCGCCTGGAGATTCATGAGGAAAACAAAGCCGCAGAGGCGCTGGAAACCGTGTGGGAGCAGGATGGAACGAAGATTGCGAAAGCATACGAGACTTCGTATGAAGCAGTCCTGAGTCTGAAAGAATCCGAATCGGCGGATGCACCGGAAATAAAAATCACCACGCCGCTTGCCAACACAGAGGTGGCAGAGGGCGGCGAGCTGAAGCTGAAAATCGGAATCAATGAGAAGAAAGATACCGAAGAGAAGGCGGATGAGAAAGCCGACGATAAAACGGATGATAGAACCGAGAGTCCGTCCGAGGACGATGTGACACAGCCGGGTGAAGCCGGAAATGGAAGCGGTGAGGCAGACGATTCCACGGAAAACACCGAAACGGATGGCACTTACACATACGTCTGGAAACACAACGGAAAGACAATCGACGGAGATTTTAAGGATACTTACACAAAAGAAAACATCACAAAAGAGGATGCCGGAATCTATACAGTAGAAGTGACAGCGAAAAATGACAAGGGTACTTCCATGGCAGTCAGCACTGCAAATGTGGCGGTAAAAGAAGGAACGATTACCCCGACACCAAGTGTAACTCCGACCCCGAGCGTTACGCCGGGACCGAGTGTAACTCCAGAGCCGACCGTCAGCCCGGAACCAAGTACAACACCGATTCCGACCACAGAGCCGGTTCCAACAGAAATTCCGGTGCCGAGCGAGACCCCAGTTCCGACGGAAACGCCGACGCCGACCGAAGCCCCGGCAGAACCGGAAGCGGAACCGCAGAGCGAAGATGTGCCGGAAGCAGTGCAGACGACAGCAAAAACCGTATTCTACGGTGAAAAAGCATCGGTACAGTCCCTCTTTACATCATCCACAGGAAGCAGCGCAAATAACAATACTTCTTCCGGTGATGATACCCAGATGACCTACACAAAAGATGAGTTGAAAAAAGCCATCAGCGAAAAAGAAAGCCAGATCCGTAATCTGAAGCTGGATCAGAAGGAAGAGGAACTCAAAGTCAAAAATACGCAGAAATCCCTGGATTCCCAGACCGTAAAAGCGACGATCAGCGGTGTGGTAAAGAAGGTTGGAAATGCAGAAAACCCGTCCAACGACGGAAGCGCCTTTATCCAGGTCAGTGGAAACGAAGGTCTGTACGTGCGCGGCTACTTAAGCGAGACGTATCTCGATCAGGTAAAAGTCGGCGATGAACTCAACGTGACTTCTTGGTCTTCGGGTGCTTTTGCAGCGGCAACCGTAACCGAGATTTCTCCGTACCCGACAACAAGCTACATGTCGTACAGCGAGACACCAGCCTCCTTCTATCCGTTCACAGCCGTTATCCCGGAAGGCGGAGAAGGTTTTGAAAACGGTGACTGGATCGAGATTGCAATCACTGTCGGAAACGATGTAGAAAACGGCAACGGCCTGTACGTCAGCAAAGAATTCATCCGCGAGGAAAACGGACAGAAATTCGTTTATATCCGGGATGAAAATGATAAATTAAAGAAACAGAATGTGGTAACCGGAAAACTTCTGTGGGGCAGTTATTACGAAGTGAAGAGCGGTCTTTCCGAAGAGGATTACATTGCATTTCCGTACGGCAAAACCGTGGTGGAAGGCGCAGACACGAAGGAATCCAGTTCATCGGATTATTACAACAGTTAAGGAGGCGCATTATGTTAGAAAATGTAAGACTTTCCTTTCAGGGAATCTGGTCACACAAAATGCGTTCCTTCCTGACGATGCTGGGTATTATCATCGGAATTGCGTCGATCATCTCAATTGTCTCCACGATCAAGGGAACGAATGAGCAGATCAAACAGAACCTGATCGGAGCCGGAAACAACAACGTGACCGTCAGCTTAAAGCAGGGCGACGGTGATTACTGGATGGACAACGGACTGCCAAGCGGCGTGTCGAAACTGTCCGATGATCAGAAAAAGCGGATCCGCGAGCAGGATCAGGTGGAAAATGCATCGTTTTACACCGAAAGAACGTATGTGAGCGGCATCGCAAAAGGAAACACAACACTGGACAGTGCGAAGGCGCTTGGCGTGGATGAAAATTATCTGTCGACGTGCGGATATCAGATTTATCAGGGACGCGGCTTTGTGGAGAGCGATTTCTCGAAGACCCACAAAGTTGTCCTCCTCGACGATACCGCAGTGCTGACACTCTTCCCGGATGAGTCGCCGGTCGGCAAAACGATCGAGATCATGGGAGAGCCGTTCACGGTGATCGGCGTGATCAAAAAAGCCGATTCGTTCCAGCCGGTCATCAATTCCAGAGATGACTACTATACGTACAATCAGGAATCCTATCCGCTGGTGCTGATGCCGGATGTCTGCTGGCCGATCGTATTCCAGTATGATGAACCGGAAAATGCCGTTGTGATGGCAAAAACGACCGAGGATATGAGCACGGTGGGAAAGACAACAGCGGATATCATGAACGAATCCGTGACCAATACAACTGATTCTCTTTCCTATCAGGCAGAGGATCTGCTGGAGAAAGCAAAGAGTCTGCAGGAGTTAGGCCAGAGCACGAACCAGCAGCTGATCTGGATCGCGAGCATTTCGCTTCTGGTCGGCGGTATCGGTGTTATGAATATTATGCTGGTATCTGTAACGGAACGTACAAGCGAGATCGGCCTGAAAAAGGCGATCGGAGCAAGAAAACGCAGAATTCTGTTCCAGTTCCTGACCGAGGCGGCGGTGCTCACCAGCATCGGCGGACTGCTCGGCGTGCTGGGCGGCATTATCATGGCACAGGTGATTTCGAGGGTATCGCAGACGCCTGTGGCGATCAGTATTCCGGCAATCATTTTCTCCGTGGTCTTCTCCATGGTGATCGGTATCGTATTCGGACTGCTGCCGTCGGTAAAAGCAGCGAACCTGAATCCGATCGATGCGCTGCGAAGAGAATAGAACAAAAAAGAGTTGAAAAATCCGTGCGGGTACAGCGTAGGTGCTGGATCCGTGCGGATTTTTTGTGCGGCGTGTGCGGATGAAACTTAAGATCTTTACTTTTTGCGGAAAGTCGGTTATACTGGAAAATAAGCGCAATTTGCGGCGCAGCAAAGAGGCATTCGAGTTTCGGATTCGGTATGTTTATGAAAATATAAGAAAGATTCAAAGACATTTCACATTCGTTTATGGTATAATCAAACAAGAGTATGACCAACGAAAAGGAGTATACGCGAATGAATATTTTGTTTTTTATCACACCGAAAAGTGAAACGGCTTATCTGTATGACGACTGCTCACTTCGGCAGGCCATCGAGAAGATCGAATATCATAAATACACGGCGGTTCCGGTACTGAACAAAAAGGGCTGCTACGTGGGAACACTGACGGAAGGAGATCTGCTCCGCATCATAAAAGAACGGTATCTGCTGAATTACCATGAAGCAGAGGATATCCCGCTCTGGCAGGTTCCAAAACGGTGGAATTATGAGTCCGTCAACATCAACAGCAACATCGAGGACCTGATCGAGATGTCCATGCGGCAGAATTTCGTTCCAGTTGTGGATGACGAGGGAATCTTCATCGGCATCATCCGAAGAAGAGATATCATCCAGTACTGTTATCAGAAAAGCGGCATCAAAGAAGAGGAAGAAGCCCGGCGCAGCGCGCGGAAACAAAACGCAGAACAGATGATTCTGCAGTAAAGAAGAAAATGAGGGAAACATTATGAAAAAACTGATCGATCTTATCCAGGAAGAGCTGGTAAAAGCCTTTACCGCTGCGGAGATGGACCCGTCCTATGCAAGGGTTTCCGTTTCCAACCGCCCGGATCTGTGCGAATACCAGTGCAACGGCGCAATGGCAGCTGCAAAAGCATACCACAAAGCACCGATCCAGCTGGCTGAAGCAGTTGTAGAAAAAGTGACCGATCACAGCGTGATCGGTGAAATTGAAGCCGTAAAACCGGGATTCATCAACCTGAAAATCAACCCGGAATTTCTGGCAGATTATCTTTCCAAAATGCAGAACGATGAAGAGCTTTCTGTAGAGAAAGCAAAAAATCCGAAAACCATCATCGTAGATTACGGCGGAGCAAACGTGGCAAAACCGCTTCACGTCGGCCATCTCCGTTCCGCGATCATCGGGGAAAGCATTAAGCGTATGGGACGCTTCATGGGCCACAACATGATCGGTGACGTTCATCTTGGAGACTGGGGTCTGCAGATGGGACTGATCATCACCGAGCTGCAGGAGCGCCATCCGGAGCTTGTTTATTTTGATGAGTCCTTTACGGGAGAGTACCCGGAGGAAGCACCGTTTACGATCAGCGAGCTCGAGGAGATTTATCCTTGCGCAAGCGGCAAATCGAAAGAGGACGAGGACTATAAGAAACGTGCACTCGAGGCAACGAGAGAGCTGCAGCAGGGCAGAAGAGGATATCGTGCGATCTGGAAACACATTATGAACGTTTCTGTTGCCGATCTGAAAAAGAACTATGGAAACCTCGACGTTCATTTCGATCTGTGGATGGGTGAGTCCGATGCACAGGAGTACATTCCGGACATGGTAGATTACCTGAAAGACAATGGTTATGCACATTATGACCAGGGCGCACTCGTTGTTGATGTCAAAGAAGAGACAGACACAAAAGAGATCCCGCCGTGCATGATCTTAAAATCCGATGGAGCAGCTCTGTATGATACGACAGACCTGGCAACCATCATCCAGCGTATGAAACTGTACAAGCCGGACGAGATCTGCTATCTGGCAGACAAACGTCAGGAGCTTCACTTCGTACAGTGTTTCCGCTGTGCAAGAAAAGCAAAACTGGTGAATGATGATACCGTTCTTTCCTTTATCGGCTTTGGTACCATGAACGGAAAAGACGGAAAACCGTTCAAGACCCGTGAGGGCGGCGTTATGCGTCTGGAGCGTCTGATCGGCGAGATCAACGATGAGATGTATCAGAAGATCGTGGAGAACCGCAGCGTAAAAGATACGGATGCAAGAGGAACGGCACAGATTGTCGGACTGTCTGCTATTAAATACGGTGACCTGTCCAACCAGGCATCGAAAGATTATGTATTCGATGTTGAGAGATTTACTTCCTTCGAGGGAAACACCGGTCCGTACATCCTGTACACGATCGTTCGTACAAAATCCATCCTCGGAAAATATAAAGAAGAGGGAAATGAACTGAAGAAAGGCGCACTTCTGGCACCGAAGAGCGACAGCGAGAAAGCTCTGATGCTTTCCGTATCCCGTTTCAACGGCGTTGTGGAGAACGCATTCGAGGAGAAAGCACCGCATAAGATCTGTGCTTATATCTACGAGCTTGCAAACGAGTTCAACCATTTCTACCACGAGACCAAGATCTTAAGTGAGCAGGATGAGGCAAGAAAAGCATCTTACCTGGCACTGCTGGATCTTGTCCGCGAGGTACTTGAGACCTGCATCGACCTGCTGGGATTCTCGGCACCGGAACGGATGTAAAACGCCAGGGGATCAAACTTAAAAGTCCGACGCAAGCTTGCTTGCAGGAGGATTTTTGAGCTTGAGACCCGAAAAAATATGAGTAAGTAGCCATTTTTCGAAGAAAAATGAGCGGATTACGAATATTTTTGAAGATTGCGGGAGCACGAAGTGCGGAGCAATCTGGCGTTGCGCGGAGTCAAGAGGGAAAAAATAGATAAAAAACAGGCGATTTTTTTGGCAGCCGTCGGCTTCTGTAGTTCTTGCGGAAACGGCGGCTGTTGTGTTATACTTACATCACGATTTTTCATCCGCTTGGACATTCGTCCTGAAAAATCGATTCTATATTACTCTATCGAAGAGCCATTCGGCTCAATTTATATCCATGTACAAAAACAGAATATCGGACTGACAAACACTTTGACGTAAAAAGAGGAGGCGGGATCATTGGAAAAGTAGAACTTCCGGGAGAGAAGTATCGCCTGCTGTCAGTGCTCGGAAGAGGGGCAACGTCTGTCGTTTATCTTGCAGAGAAAACTGGATCCGGAAAGCGGTATGCAGTCAAGGTAAGTATATGTGACAGGGAAAAACTGCGCCGGGAAGCGTTTCTTTTACAGAAGTTTTCATATCCCGGGATTCCCTGTGCGGTGGAACTTCTGGAAAGTGGGACAAAAAGCTTTCTGGTGATGGAAGCTGTAAACGGAAAATCTATCGGACAGCGTATGCGTAAGGGAGAACGGTTTTCCAGCCGGGAAATTCTGAAAACGGGAATTGCCCTGAGCGGGATTCTCTGTTATCTCCATGCACAGAACCCGCCGGTTTTCTACCGGGATCTGAAGCCGGACAACGTGATGATAACAGAGCGTGGTGAAATATACCTTGTGGATTTCGGTGCAGCCGGAACAGAAGAAACGGGTGTGGAAGTCCGTTATGGAACCCGCGGTTATGCAGCGCCGGAGCAGTATGACGGGAAGTGTGACGCCCGTTCCGATCTTTATGCACTCGGCGCACTGCTTGCGGCAATGGCGAAGCATGCGAAAAAGCGGCAGAAAAGAGGACTCTGGCGGGTGATGGAAAAGTGTATGCAGAAAAAGCCGGAGGAGCGGTATGCGTCTGCCGGAGAAGTCAAAAAGGCACTGCGGCGGCTGGAAAGAAAGCAAAAAGGCAGGAAGACTCTGCGGATCTTTGCAGTTTTTGCTTTTCTGACAGGAGGAGCGGCTGCGGTTGCCAGCAGGATGCCATGGGGGCAGTTTCCGGCGGCAGACGAATGGGAGGAGCAGGGAGATCTCTGGTTCTGCGGAAATCCGGTGGAAGAAGGCAGTCTGCCGAACTACCAGAAAGCGCGGGAAGCGTTCTTAAAGGCAGACCATCTCAGTCAGGCGGGGCGTGTGGAGCAGGAACTTGTGGAATACTGTCTGGCGGATGATGCGGCAAGGGAAAAAATGCAGATGGAGCCATTGCTGGCTGAATTTTATGATGACACGCAGCAGGAGCCGGAAAAGGAAAAACGCTGCCGCAGATATCTTGCTGTTGCAGGAATGTATTTCAGTTTTTCCGAAGAACTGGCGCGTGAAAATGACACAGACGCCATGCGGAAAGGAATCGAAGTGCTGGAAAAGGCCGCAGGCGAGAATATGGAGGGGCAGTGGGAGGCGGTTATCTGGCAGAGACTGGCGGATGCGTGCTATCTTGGCGGAAAATCCGGGGATGGGGAAAGAGAACAGGACTGGTGCCAGGAGAGCTTTCTCTATTACGAACGGCTTCTGTGCAGCAGACAGGATGGAAACCGGCGGAAAAATCTGCTCAGGGCTGCAGAGCTGGCACTTCAGTTCGACATGCAGGAAAAAGCAGAACAGTACCTCAACGAGGCAGCAGAAATTCTGGGAATGGAGGAGGACATTTTTTATCAGCAGATCAGAAAAAGATGGGAGGAAGCAGGATGAGAAAAAAGACCATATGCGCAATGATGACAGGATTCCTGGCAGTCCAGGGAATCGAAGTCCACGCGGAGACACAGCAGACGACAGGCGAGGCCGCAAGTGCGGTGGAAAGCGTGGAATTAGAAGCTGAAATCATCGAGAACAGTGATGTGACAGATGCGGACGGGAAAGCCGGACCGGAGGAACTGCTGCCGGACGAAAAGTCAGAAGAAGAACCGCCTATAGAAGAGAAACCAGAGCAGGAACCAGAGCCGCCGGAAGAGAAAACAGATCCGGCAGAGACCGGAAAGAAAGAGAAAGAAGGAGAAGAAAAAATGCTTCCCCCGACGGTAATTCCGGATCCGGAGAAAGAACCAGCGGAAAGGTGGGAAGAAGAGGAGAAAGAAATTTCGGAAGATTCAGAATCGGGGAAGCCAGAAGAATTGCCGGAGGCAGGAGATATGGGTTCCGGGGAATCGGAATCAGAGGAAGGATGTGAAGAAACAGATACAAAAGAATCAGAGACAGAAGAGTCAGATTCGGAGAGAACGGATTTTGGAGAAATGGACACAGAAAAACCAGATTATGAAGATACAGGTTCAGAAAAATCCGGAACGGAAAATTTGATGCCAGAAGATCCGGAACCGGAAAAGCCTGATATGGAAGAAACGAAGCAGGAATCTCCGTCAACCGAAAAAGAGTCAGAAAATCAAACCTCGGAAACAAAAGCACCAGAAAAAGAGGAGCCTACCGTAATGCCAGATGCCGGAAAGTCAAACACAGAAAA
>SKFA01000423.1_pt1 | contig 30831 bp, 26 predicted proteins | sample 4820291 | NCBI WGS metagenome assembly SKFA01 (sample SAMN11008795, study PRJNA524170) | human gut metagenome | isolation source: fecal sample from pouch patient p30 | place: Israel: Tel-Aviv | reverse complement strand
CCACATCCATGAGAGCCAGTACAAGATATCTTTTTTCATACCGTGAAAATAACCGCATTGCCGCCTTTGCCTTACTTCCAAACTGTCCGCTTTCCAATTCCTCTGCTAAGAACTTAAGATAGTAATCTTTTTTGCTCATGCCCATCCTCAAGTCCGTCAATGCCAGATAATGAAATACCGCATCCACAAAGATTTCCTTTGTTTTTCCATATTCTTTCTGATTAATATCCAACACCCCGCTGAAAATATCAAAAAAGCGGTAAAATGGATTTACCTCTACAACAGTCTGCTCCACTGTCTGCGTATTTAAATCGTAAAAGGAAACCTCCAGATACGGACTTCGTACCTCTGGCACCTCATACTGCAAATCAGCTCCCCTTATTCCGTTTTTTTCCGCTGCCAGCACAACCTCCCAGATATACTGCATAAAATTTAAACTCCTTTGTCCTGCAAAATACCGACACACTTATATTCACAGACCGATAACTGTATCTGTGACACGAAAAAACGTACCATATCTTCGCAAAAGTTCTTTTTCTGTCCCTTTCGTGTGAAATACAATGCCAACGTTTTTCTTGTCTCCATCGGGAAAACGGTATTTCCCAAAAATGGATTCATATCCCCTTCCAGACAGGACTCCGGTGGTGTTTCAAGCACCTCACACTTTTCTAACTCTACATAAACATTATGTTCAAAGCTCTGTACCATCCAAAACAACTCTGTCCGGCTGCCAAGGGAACTTTCCTGCCGTTCTCTGTAATTTTGAAAAAAACTGCTTTTTCTGCTGTTGCTCAACATTTCGCAGGTATACCCATGGGAACTTGTATCCGTCTTTTCAATGAAACGGTATGCTTCCCAATCCCGAAAAGATTCTTTCAGCGACGTCATAATAATTTTGTCTTTTTCATGCCTGACCTTAAGAACATCCTCATTGATCCCAAGCATATATCCGCTGTCCAAATCATAGTTTTTTAAATCCAGTTCATGTTCATAATATTTCTCATCCATACACGGGACCATAAATTTACGGCATTGGAATGTGAATTTTTCAATATTCCATAACAGCAGCATGTCATTTTTAATATCTTCCTCATAGCTGCCAAAATCTATTTTCAGACTGTTTATGTCCGTTTCCCCGTCCGTATCTATTTCATAAAATCTATCCAGATATCCCGTATTGACTGTTGTCCAGCATATCTTGTTATAGACGAATACCTGATACAGCTCCGACAACGCCTGCTGATAACATTTTGCTTTGCGCACCCGGACGGTATAGGATTTGCCGCTGTCATCGACCCCTTGAAAATCTGCTGCTTTTTCAAATTCTGCTTTCTTTTGATAACTGCCCGCAAAATAGATAATGCAGGGCATTGCTTCCTGCTTCTCCTGCTCCTTATCCTCCTGCAGTAATGCCGGAACAACCGGGTACAGTGTTCCGTTGATAGGGTCATAATCTTTCTGGGTGATAACCGTCATAGAGACTGCATATTTCTCATTTGGAATCTCTATTTCCCGTTTGATTTGATTTTCCAAATCCAGATACCGTTTTTCCATCCGTTCAAAAATGGGCACAAGACCTTCCAACAATATTTCCCTTGCGTCCTTCCGCTCGTCCAGATCCTCTATTTCTGTCAGCCTTTTTCGTATGTGCTGCTGTAAATCTGTCATACTTTCCACAATATTTACCCCTCTGTGATCTGCATATCAATATCGCTCAAAATTCCCTCTATCCTCTGCACATCTTCATCACTCCCAAGTTCCTGATAAACCGATTTTGCAGACAGATACTGTGATTTTGCTCCCCACAAATCCCCGGACTGCCGGCAGGCTTCTCCCTGGCTTTCATAGGCAGCCGCCGTATTTTTCTGTTCCTCCTGTTCACTTAATTTTTCTTCTACGGCATCCAATTTTTTCTGTGCATCTTCCTGTCCCGCCGTATCCGCTACTTCACCATACTTGGCAACTGCCATCGTATAATAAACTTTCGCCCCAACATAATCTTTTTCCAGACATGCCTTATCTCCCGCTGCCACCATCTCCGCTGCGGCAACTGTCTGCTGTGCCTGACTGTCTGCTTCTTCCTGTGCCGCGCTCTCGGCATCTGCCTTTTCCTCATAAAGCTTTTCAAATACATCCTCTATATGTATCTCCGGTGATGCTTCATGGGCATATGAGATGGCAAACTGCGCATCTGCATCAGACTTTTCAATTTTCTTCTTCAGCTCTGCCTCGCTGCTCTTTACAAGTGTCTCATAGCGCTCCTTAAGCTCCTTTGCCTCATACAGTGCTCCGTAATAGCCATAGAACATGGCGAGCTTTTCCCAGATTGCAGTGTCGCTCTCGTCTGTGTGAATATCCACGAGCGTACCGTAGAGGTCAAATATATAGTTATCATATGTGAGTGGAAGTTTCATGCTTTTTTCCTTTCGACAATCCAATTATATTCCTTACCACCCATTGTAATATGCTTTGTGGCTTGAGTGCAAGTACTTTTCTTTTTTCAATAGTTTCCAGTAATTTCAATAATACGTGGCATAAGCCGGTGGTGGGGGCAGGCGGTGCTGTCGTGCGGGCTACGCTTCGCTGTTAAGTGTCTGTACGAATTATGCCTACAGGCTTTCTATGCCCGACGAAACCGTCGAAACTCGCCATCCATGGCTCGATTTCTCCTTGCCTCGGCGTCCATGCCTCGGCATTTCTGTGCTTTACAGCATAATTCTACAGACACTAAACAGCTGCGCTATTCGCCCACCCGACAGTACCGCCTGCCCACACCACCGGCTTACGCCACTTACGCTGAGATATAATGTGCTGGTCCTCACCTGCGGTTCGGACGGCACGGCGCTCTCAGCCTGCATGTGGGAAGCTCCCATCCTACGATGCTTCCCACTTGACACACTTTATTCGCCGGATGGCATGCAGTGTGTTCTGAAGAAAATTATGAACTGCCACGAGGTTCCATATTCCCTAATAACACAAAAAGCCCCAGCATATCCACAATCTATCAGCACATGGGCTCGGGGCTGACTTCATAATTTTCTGAAGAATATACTACATGCCACCCCGGCATCCTCTCAGCCTGCACGTGGGAAGCTCAAAACCTCCACTGCTTCCCACTCACATCATCGCCCTGCGAAGCTTCGCCAATGTATTCTTCTCCATTCGTGATATGGCCACCTGGTTGCGTCCAAGCACTTCTGCCACCTGCTTCTGTGTCTTATCCTGCATATAGCGAAGCATAATCAGTCTGCGCTCGCTATCATCCAGTGAGTTAAACGCTTGCTGCATTGCGATGTGATTTATCACTTTATCTGTCTCCGATGGCTTGTCTGATGCTTCTGCACTCATTTTATTGTCCAAATAATCAAGCACACTTTCATTTTCTATTGACGATGCATTTTTATCGGCTTCCATGGCAATTATTATATCCTGTTTTGACATACCGGAAATATTTTCCATTTTTTCAAGTGATATTTCACTATTTTCACTCATTCTGTATTTTTCTCTGATAATTGCAATTTTTCTTGCATCATCCAGTATTTTTCGACTGATATGTACCATTCCATCATCACGTAGAAAGCGCTGTATTTCCCCTATTATCAACGGTACTGCGTATGTAGAAAAGGCAAAGCCCTTACTTTCATCAAATCGCTGCGCTGCCTTTGTCAGCCCAACTGCTCCTATCTGAAATAAATCCTCCCGGTCAACTCTTCTGTTTCTAAAGCGTTTCATAACTAAATAAATCAGGTTTATATTTTCTGTGACAAGTCTGCTGATTTTGTCACTCTTCATAGTATTTTTTTCATCTTTACTGTTGTTCCGTGTCCCGGTTCTGATGTAACTGTGAGCGCGTCCATAAATGCTTCCATGAATGAAAAACCCATGCCTGATCTGTCAAGCTGTGGTTTGGATGTGTATAACGGTTCCATTGCTTTTGCCACATCCTGTATGCCTACTCCGCTATCTGATATTTCTATGTAAAGCTCCCTGCCTATGTAGCTGCAATTCATATGTACCTGTGGACAACTTTTTTCTTCTGCTGCCTGGTGACCTGCCTGACCGGATGAAATATTGTCATCCCCCATCTCATAGCCATGGATAATTGCGTTTGTCACCGCCTCTGACACTGCTGTCTTTACGTCCTCCACGTCATCTAGTGTGGGGTTTAATTGTGCCATAAACATGGCTGCTGTCATTCTCGCAAATGCCTCATTCTCTGAAATTGCATCAAAGCTAAGCGATATATGATTTGTTTTTGCTGCGTTCATTATGCTCCCTTTCTGTCTGATTATATTTTAATTTAATTCAGTTTTAAAGCTTATGTACAATAGTGTAAATGCCGGCACATTTCAAAAGCTTGTCCACTCTGTCCGACATATTGCAAACTGACACCGAGCTGTCATTAAAGTACTTAAGCTTCTTTGTTCTTCCTATTATCACTCCAATGCCGGAGCTGTCCATAAATTCTGTCTGTTTCATGTCAAATACTATTTTTCTGACACCACAGCCCTCTATAAGTGCATCAAGCTCTGCGATTATCTGCCCGGCGCAGTGGTGATCCACCTCCTTTGGCATAAGATATGTCACCCGGTCTGCTTCCTTGATATAATTTTCTATCATGTCAAACTCTTCCTTTCCTGCTCATATAAAAAAGACACCGGAGATTATCTGGTGTCTTTCGTAATTCTATATTTAATTATTGTCTCGCAGCAGTTGTTTTACTACTGTTCCTGTGCTAGATAATTCTTTGATGTTCTGGCCTTCTCAGTGCCTGCGTAGTTGTCTACCACATACTGATAATATGGCTTTGCAGATGCTAAGTCACCTGACTTCCTGAACGACTGCGCCAGGTAATATGCAACTGAACCATCCCTGTATGCCTCATCCATGCCGACAAGCTTCTGGAATGTAGGGATTGCACTCTGATAATCGCCACTGCTGTATGATGAGTATGCCTGACTGTACAGTGCTTCCTTATATGAATCTGCAATTGAACCATTGAGCGTATCATATGTCTGCTTAGCCGAGTCACTCAGGTAGCTTGTGTTGATATTTTCAAGTGCTTCTCCTGCCTTTATTACATCATTGGTTGTATAGTATACATAGGCATTGAGCAAAGCCTCATATGTGGAAATCTGGTCTGATACTCCATCATTTTTCTTCTTCTCGTCCTCAAGCTCCTTCTTTAGCTTGTCTATCTGATCATTAAGACCACTGATGGTCTGCCCATTTGTGGAAATCGTATCATTGGCCGATAATAACTGCTTCTTTGCATCTATTTTCGACTGGCTTTTTATACCCGGAACCACAAGGAAGCACGTAACCGCCACTCCGACTACCAGACCGATTATAATATAGAGTATATTTGCCCACATTGAGCTCTCCCTGAATCGCTTTGGCATAATGATTGTTTCGTTTCCACTCTGGTAGGAAATTAAATCATCATTTTTCTTTTTCCTCTCAGTTCCTTTTTCCTTAAGACGCCTGTTCACTTCTTTTAAGTATCTGAGGGTAGTGGTATTGTCTGTATCTATCTTGCCCGCATCGCGTAAGGCTTTCTTTGCCTTATCCAGATGTCCCTCCTCCAGATATAAAAGAGCCAAAAGCTGATGTCCCTTTACAAGCTTTGGATTTAAGGATAACACCTTTCGAAGCTGTATAACCGCAAGGTCCTTACTGTCCTGCTTGCAATAAGTTAAAGCCTGATTATATTTTTTAATGGTCTGATTGATTGTTTCGAGCTGATTTCTGTTATTATGAATCTGATCTATATACTTCTTTGCCAGATTATCATCAGGCTGATAGTTTGCACTGATGACCCACTCACTTAAGGCGTCAACCATCTCACCCATCTCATAGTATATGAGACCTAACAGATTCCTTGCCTGGATATTGTACTTATAAAACTTAAGACTCTGCCTGAGAGAGATAATCGCTCCAGACAAATTTCTCACCTGTGCCTTTTGTAAACCATCATTGTAGTATGAGTTGGATATTCTAATAGCTCTTTTAAAAAGTGAAAGATCAGCCCCACATACAGGGCATTTATCGTTCCAACCTGCATCTTGTCCGCATTTATAACAAATCATCTTAATTCACCCTGCCTTTTGTCCTGCTCACGTAATAACTGTGCAATGATATCTGTGACATCTGTCAGATCGTGGCTGTAAATCGCAGATTCAGCCTCCTCTATCTCTAGACTTGGCTCATAGTTCTTTATTTCTTCATCAAAATTTATCATAATCCTGCCTCCATAATTACCTGCTAAATAATCCCATCAAAAAAGGGTCACTATATATTATAATAAAGTAACCCCTTTATGCAAGTATATTTCCATTAAGATTTAATAAAAATATCGCAATTTTTTTATTTCATCGACAACATCACGACTGCCTTATCCTTCTCCTTGAACTCAATCTTGTCGAATTCCTCCTTGGTGACGAGCTTTGAGTTGTTAATACACACCTCGACATTTGGATATACATGCTCCAAAACCTGTACTGTCGCGCCTGTCGAGCGCTCCACTATGCCCTTAAGCCGCTCCAGCTCCTCCTTATCTTCGGTAAGCTCTGCTGTTTTCTCAATTTTTGCCCTGACAAGCGCAAGCTTCTTTTCCTCAAGATTCATACCGTCAGCGGCACTGCCCATCATCTGTTCTATCTGCTTTATGCCTGCATTGATATTGTTAAGCAGCATCTGCTTTTGATCAACAAGCTTTTCAAGCTCTGCTATCTTTATCTTAATCTTTTTATGCACGCCCACATGCACCTCAGTCTTGATAAAGGCATCATTACCCAGGTTTTGCACCTCAATGCCTGCACAGCCATATACTTTTCCACCGACTATGCTTGCATGTCCACCATTGAAGATTACCTTATCATTGCTGACCACATTGCAGTTGATTGCAGAATCAGCCTCCACAAAGCCATCTACCTCCACATCGGTATACTCCATGAACTTGGCAAACAGATTGCCTTTTACAATAATCCGGGCCTTTCCCATACCAATCATGCCATTCCTTAGAATCAGGTCATTGCCGGCCTCAAGCACACAGCCCTCGCAAACACCATCTATCGTGATGGACTTTGCAGCCCTTATTCTGGCTCCGGTCTTCACACTGCCATGTATGACCACGTCCCCGACAAAATCTATATTTCCTGTTCCCACATCCACATCACCGTTTATTTCAAGAATAGGAAGAATAATAATTCGATTCTTGTGCCTTTCAATTTTGCCATCGATAGCAGCTGTATATGTAAGTCCATCGACAGATTTGTCAAAGCCACGCCCCACAAGCGGTGGCAGTCCCTTGCCTTTCTTTGCGGCAATTACCCTGCCAAGCACATCAATACCATCCTCACCTGCAACAGGCTCACAATAGTTTGCAATCGTCTGGCCTTTTTTGACCACCTCAACCGAGTGCACACTCCAGTAATCCACTGAGCCATCACTCTTAACCGTTGGGCGGTGGTTCAAGTCACTGTCGAAGTAAAAATCAAAGTATCCATCAGCCCCGTCAACAGCCGGCTTTCCCTTTGCAAAAAGCACTTCCCTGCCCATAAGTCTTTTTTCTACCATATCTGAAATGGTCTCGCAATTGATGCCGTATATCACACCATTGCGGTTTACAGCTTCAAGCACCTCATCCACTGTATAGTGGTATTCTTCTTCAACAGTGGGCAGCATGATAAATGCCTCCATCCTGTCGTTGCTTATTCTGATAACTGGCTCTCTCTTTATACCGGTATCATCCATATTTTTTCCTCACTATATATCGGCCTTTTTGTTCCTGCTAAAGTATAACTATCCTGCTATTTCTTTAATAAATGCATTTATGTATTATTCTCACTTTCACTCATTATATCATCATTTAAATTTTAAGAAAAGCCACTAAATATAAAAAATCCGGGCAATATCATTCATTGATACTATGCCCGGATTTTTCTGCAATCTGAATCTTTTACAGAATTTGAGTAAATTCCGACACTTATTTTATGCAGTTCTATCTTTATGAGATTTCATCAACATCATAATACTTAAAATCCCGGAAGCAGGCACTTCCTCCTGTTTCCTCTGCCGCATAGCAGAACAGACCAAACCGGCAACCAGTAAAATGATCCAGTTTGAAGTACAGCTTATGCACGGTTCCGATGGGTAGCCAGTCTCCCTTATTTACCCGGTAATAGCAGCGTGCTTCATCCTTCATGTTACAGAAATCTGCTTCAAGACGAAAATCCATCTGGTGTGATTCAACAACAGTTCCTTCCGTCATATCCAATATACCATCTTCTTTTTTATCCAGCATAAGGACTTCATATTTTCCATGATGTTTTGTAATGCCAACTGCAGCATAACAGCCCTGCAACGCACACAAACCTGCGACATCGCCCTCTTTCAATGCAGAAGCATCAACAGTAACCTCAGCTGCGCAGGACGGATAACTCATCCTTTGCGTAAGCGTATTTACTGCCTGTGTAAGCTCTGTACAAACTTCCCGTGTTGTAATTGTATAGGTTCCCTGCGATGCATCCAGATGATAATACCGTGGATCTGGATCATGATTAAACTGCCAGCGCGGAAGCAGCCCATTACAGAAATCATCACTTCCCACTAATGGCTGATAAATATATCCTGGTCTGGTACTGTGAACCTCTATTTCTTCCGGCACATGTCCGTTCTGTCCAAAAACCGGAAAATGATCCTTCCAGGTAACCGGAAGCAGAATAGGAATCCGTCCAACTGCTCCGGAATCCTGAAACAGCATTGCATACCACTTTCCATCCGGCGTATCCACTATTCCTCCCTGTGCCACGCCCTGTCCACAATATCCACGATCATCACAAAGTACATCTCCACCCGTGAATTCTCCTTCCAGAGAATCACTGTAAAAGCATGCTTCCGTCCGCATCCAGCGGTCTCTCAGGGAATGAACAAGAAAAATATAATAATAGCCGTTTATTTTTTGAATATGAGAACCCTCATAGCCTAGCTCCGGGTTCTTATGATCACTGACTAAAAGACGATGTAATCCGTCCTTCTTTGGTGCAGTCAAATCTTCATTCAATTCTGTAATCCAGATTTCATCATTTCCATATACAATATAGTTTCTGCCATCCTCATCAAATAATAAAGAGCCGTCATGATAAAAGCCTTCTATCAGCTGCTTTTTCCATGGACCATCTATTTTTTCCGAAGTATACAAATAAGTCTTACGGGTATCATTTGCCACAAAGCAAATATAAAATCGGCCTTCATGATAACGCAGGGAAGCTGCCCACATGCCCTGTCCGTAAATATTATGACCGCTTTTCAGTTGCTGCGCATCCGTATGATCCAACGTCTCATAGACATAAGTCACATGCTCCCAGTGCACCAGATCAAAAGACTGCAGAATCTCACAGCCCGGCATAAAGTGCATGGTTGTGGATACCATATAATAGGTGTCTTCTACGCGGATCACGTCCGGATCCGGATAATCCAATCTTGTTATAGGATTTACATTCATTGTTTATTCCTTTCTATTTTATCTCCATATTCTTTCTTTGTTCTATTCTATTCAAGAACCACCGCATTGTGGACGGCCTCCTTTGCATCCTTGCCCCAGGAAAACAGTGTTCACAAAATATAATCTGTATTTAATTATTTAAACTGAGCCAGACGTTCCTCTACCTGAGCCATCATCTGCTCATACTTTGCAAGCTTGTCCTTTTCCTCCTGAACCTTTTCAGGCTTTGCATTGTTTAAGAATTTCTCATTTGAGAGCATGCCCCTTGAGCGCGCAAGCTCCTTTGTAAGCTTATCCTTTTCTTTATTGAGTCTTTCCTTTTCCTTCTCGAAATCAACAAGGTCCTCAAGCGGCAGGTATGCAACCGCATCAGGTATCACTACTGATACAGCGTCATCTCCAATACCGGCCTTGCCCTGCTGTACTGTAATCTCGCTGGTAAATGCAAGATTTACATATACCTCCTTGTTGTCCTCGAATACCTTTCTGACTGCCTCATCATCACTTGTGATGAAAAGCTTTGCCTTTCTTGAAGGTGGAACATCCATCTGTGTACGGACATTTCTGATACCCTTTACGAGGTCCTTGCAGTGCTCGATTGCTGCTTCCTCAGCCGGGAAATTCCACTCTTCCTTGTACTCAGGCCATTTAGAGAGCATGATAGTCTCCTCGTCTGACTGAAGTGTGCAGAAGATTTCCTCTGTGATAAACGGCATATATGGATGAAGGAGCTTCAGTGCATTTACAAGTACTGTCTTAAGCGTCCAGAGTGCTGCATTTGCTGACTCCGGATTTTCATCCTTCTTGTAGGTACGAACCTTTGCAATCTCGATATACCAGTCACAGAACTCGTCCCAGATGAAGTCGTATACCTTTTGTACTGCGATTCCAAGCTCGAACTTGTCCATGTTTTCTGTGGCATCCTTTGCAAGAGTATTTACCCTTGAAAGAATCCACTTGTCTGCTGCATGAAGTTCATCAAGCTTTGGTTCTCTAAGCTCTACACCTTCAAGGTTCATCATGATAAATCTTGATGCATTCCATACCTTGTTGGCGAAGTTTCTTGAAGCCTCAACTCTCTCCCAGTAGAAACGCATGTCATTTCCCGGTGCATTTCCTGTGATAAGTGTCAGACGAAGTGCATCTGCACCATACTTGTCGATAACCTCAAGCGGATCAATTCCGTTTCCGAGTGATTTACTCATCTTGCGGCCCTGTGAATCTCTTACGAGTCCGTGGAAAAGCACTGTGTGGAATGGTGCCTTGCCCATCTGCTCATAGCCTGAGAAAATCATTCTGATTACCCAGAAGAAAATGATATCGTAGCCTGTTACAAGCACATCGTTTGGATAGAAATAATCCAGATCCTCTGTCTTTTCAGGCCAGCCGAGTGTTGAGAATGGCCAGAGCGCTGATGAGAACCATGTATCAAGTGTATCAGGATCCTGTGTCCAGTGCTCCTTGCCACACTTAGGACATTTGCCAGGCTTTTCTATTGAAACTACCATCTCTCCACAGTCATCACAGTACCATGCAGGTATTCTGTGTCCCCACCAGAGCTGACGGCTGATGCACCAGTCGCGGATATTGTCTGTCCAGTTGAAGTATGTCTTGTCCATTCTTGAAGGAAGGAGCTTGATTTCTCCGTTCTTTACTCCCTCAACTGCAGGCTTGATCATCTCGTCCATCTTGACGAACCACTGCTGCTTGATCATTGGCTCAACTGTTGTGTGACAGCGGTCATGCACACCTACATTGTGTGAATGTGGTACAACCTTTACTAAAAGGCCCTGCTCCTTAAGGTCCTCAACCAGTGCCTTTCTACACTCGTATCTGTCCATTCCGGCATATTTTCCGGCCTTTTCATTCATTGTGGCATCATCATTGATTACAACGATTTCCTCTAAGCTGTGGCGTTTTCCTACCTCGAAATCGTTAGGGTCGTGTGCAGGTGTAATCTTTACACAGCCTGTTCCAAACTCTTTATCTACGTATGAATCTGCGATTACAGGAATCTCTCTGTCTGTGCATGGAAGCTTTAAGGTCTTTCCGATGATATCCTGATAGCGCTCGTCATCAGGGTTTACAGCTACGGCTGTATCTCCGAAAAGTGTCTCAGGACGTGTTGTTGCTATCTCTACAAATCTGCCTTCCTCGCCAACTACAGGATAGTTGATGTGCCAGAAGAAGCCGTCCTGCTCCTCATGCTCTACCTCTGCATCTGAAATAGATGTCTTACATACCGGACACCAGTTTACGATTCTTGAGCCCTTATAAATCCAGCCCTTCTTATAAAGCTTTGTAAATACCTCCTGTACTGCGTGTGAGCATCCCTCATCCATGGTAAATCTCTCACGCTGCCAATCTGCTGATGATCCGAGCTTACGAAGCTGCTTTACGATACGTCCGCCGTACTCTTTTCTCCAGTCCCAGCATTTCTCCAGGAACTCTTCTCTTGTAAGGTCTGCCTTGTTGATTCCCTGTTCTTTAAGTGCCTGGATGACCTTTACCTCTGTTGCGATGGATGCGTGGTCTGTTCCCGGCTGCCAGAGTGCATTGTAGCCCTGCATTCTCTTGTATCTGATAAGGATATCCTGCATGGTGTTGTCAAGGGCATGTCCCATGTGCAGCTGTCCTGTGATGTTTGGTGGTGGCATCACGATTGTGAATGGTTTTTTGCTGCGGTCTACCTCAGCATGGAAGTAGCCGTTGTCTTCCCACTTTTTGTAAAGACGGTCCTCGATGTCCTTTGGATCGTAGGTTTTGTTTAGTTCTTTGCTCATGTTTTCCTCCTTTTATATGAATGACGCAAAAGCTTTGGGGGCTTTGTTGTGTCAGGTCGCGCATTATGTATGGAATTATGTTCATGATTACGCTGCCAAGACACTGTAAAAATTATGATTAGGGATTGCTTAGACCATGACGCAACCGGCTTTTAGCGCCGTCCATGGCGCTAACGCCTCGCCCGCACGTCCATGTGCGTGCGTTGCTGGGCTGTGTACATAATTTTAACAGTCTCTAGGCAGCTCCATAAATCACATAATTCCATACATAATGCGCGGCCTGATAATTCAGGCTGTGAGCTTTTGCTGTTTTTCTTTTCATCTAGCTATGGGCGACCGATTAGATTGCATGCGCAATCTGCCGGTCTGGGTACATAAAAAGACCCTCCCGATCATTGACCGGAAGGGCGAATTAGCGCTGTACCACCTTCGTTTACATCGGAGCATATATATGCATATAAACTCGAATGCCTCTTGTCCTGTAACGTGGACGAATCGGAAGAACTTATGTCAAATCTCGTTATATATAGATTTAACTTTCTGGGTTCTTCGGCTCAAAAGCTACCTTCCATGATTTCTGTCTTAAGCACCTTTCAGCCTGCCCAAAATGTATCACCATCTTACGGACCGGATGCTCTCTCTGAAAGCTTTCGTCATGTACTCCTCTTTCTTATGCCTTTAAATATTTGCCTGTTTCTTTCTACAATATTAAAGTGCATTGGGTGATTTGTCAATATGATTTTTCAATCATCATAATGACCTTTACATGAAACAATATAAATTATCTCATCTTTTTCATAATAAACAATTCGATTAGTGTCATCAATGCGTCTGCTCCACATACCACTAAGATTTTCCTTTAATGGTTCCGGTTTACCTATACCCTCAAACGTACTTCGCTGAATATCCTTGATAAGTCCATTAATTCTTTTCAGTGTTTTCTTATCCTGCGTCTGCCAGTATAAATAATCGCTCCATGCCCTATCTTCCCATAGTAACCTCATTAGTCCTCCTCTATCAAATCATGCTCTGCGAAGTGAGCTTTGCCATCCTTAATATCGCGCACGATATTTTCCAAATAACGGATATTGCTATCAGAATAAAACGGATCTACCGATACCTCAAAAGGAATACGCTTTTCTCTGCCTACTTTTTTTGCAAAAACGGTGAACGCTGCACTCATAGAAAGACCTAATTCCGAACACACCTGTTCCATGCTTTTTTTTACATCTGCATCCAATTTAAAATTAACATTAACTGACTGTGACATATACAACACTCCTTTCTTGCTTATAGTATATGCAACAGCAAAGAAAATATCAATAAGATTTCTTTATTTTTTCTTTACTTATATTCAACATTCTTAGTTGCGACTATATCCACACCGGTTGCTGCAACATCGCTTAGCAGTACATCACCTATATGCACCGGTGCCTCTACCGTGATTTGGTTGATACACTCCATCACATCCATTATCTTTTCCTTTGGAATATCCTGTGCCGTCTTTACGGATACCATCGGTATTGTGCCATTTTTCACACAGACTGTACTTGTCACAATTCGTGTCGGATGTGTCACTTCCTTTGCTCCGTAGTCTGCTCCGCGCTTGCAGGTATTTCCGGTTACTGTGACATTTTCTCCATCTATTGTCACCTTAAGGGCACAGCCCAGAGGGCAGCCTATACATGTCAAATTTCTTTCTTCCATGATACTATGCCTCCTCAATCTTTATCGTAATTGTGCGGGGATTGTCTGTTTCGATGAGCTCCTTCTTCTTAAGCACTACCTGCTCCATCTCACCCGGTGCCATAACAGGACGCTTACGGTGCTGCAGCTGTTTATCATCCAGATATACTGCAATATAGCAATTCTTATACACAGCTCCCACTCGAAACCTTACCGTCACAGTATCATCCATTTGTGCAGTATTTATAGTACTTGGAACAGTGTATCGTACTCCGCCTGTAGCGGTTATCGATATTTCTTTGCCATCGCAACTCTTATCACCGCCATTTTTTACATACTCTGCGGCATGGCGGCCTGCTGCTGTCGCTTCCTCTGACACATAATCCACGAGGTCATGCACATGAAGCACATTTCCGCAGGCAAATACACCGGGCACATTTGTCTCAAGGCTTTCGTTTACGACCGGTCCGCTTGTTACCGGATTGAGCTCTACACCGGCTGTTTTTGAAATCTCATTTTCCGGAATGAGTCCGCACGAGAGTAAAAGCGTATCGCACTCGTAAAACTCCTCCGTTCCCTCAATCGGCTTATTGTGCTCGTCAACCTGTGCAAGAGTGATGCCCTCCACACGCTCCCTGCCCTTTATATCAACCACTGTGTGGCTGAGCTTAAGCGGAATTCCAAAATCATCAAGGCACTGCACGATATTACGCTTCAAGCCTCCCGAATACGGCATGAGCTCTGCAACCACCTGCACCTTTGCCCCCTCCAAGGTCATTCTCCTAGCCATGATAAGACCGATATCTCCTGAACCGAGTATTACTACCTTTCGTCCCGGCATGAATCCCTCAATATTCACCAGTCTCTGAGCTGTGCCCGCCGAGAAAATTCCTGCCGGTCTGTAGCCGGGTATGTTAAGAGCACCTCTTGCTCTCTCCCTGCAGCCCATAGCAAGTATTACGGTCTTTGCAGCGATATGGAAAAGTCCGTCTGTGCGGTTCATAGCTGTAACTATTTTATCGTTTGCCTCATCTTTTATCTTTACATCATGCCTGTCATCCGCTCTGTTTTCGAACTCGTCACCTGTCGAGATGTCCATGACCATCGTATTGAGCCTGTACTCTATGCCAAGCTCTTTGACCTCCTTGATAAATCTGCCGGCATATTCAGGGCCTGTGAGTTCCTCCTTAAAGGTGTGCAGGCCAAAGCCGTTGTGTATACATTGATTTAAGATACCGCCAAGCTCACAGTCTCTTTCCAGTATAAGTATTTTATCTATTCCATTTTTCTTAGCGGAAGCTGCTGCCGCAAGACCTGCCGGGCCTCCTCCTACTATCACAATATCGTAAAATTCCATATTGTCCCCCTATGTTAATCTGATATTAATACAATATCAAGCTATCGTTACCTGTCTCTTTGAAGTATGACAGGCTATCCGCGGTTCTTGCTCATTCCAACAACTATCTTTGACTTTCCACCGCTTTTAGTGATGTCAAGCTGCGAAATTCCCTTCTCTCTGGCGATAATCTCCATAGTTCTCGGAGAACAGAAGCCTGCCTGACATCTGCCCATTCCGGCTCTGGTGCGTCTCTTCACACCATCAAGTGACTTTGCGCCCAGTGGTCTGTTTACCGCATCCATTATCTCGCCCTCCGTAATCATCTCACAGCGGCAGATTATATTGCCATACTCAGGCTTTTCTTTTATCAGCTTTTTATACTCATCCTCTGAAAGCTTCTTTGGATTTAAAATACCTTTTCTTGTCTCGATGAAGTCCGCATTTTTAGAAGGATTAAAAAGCCCCTCAACTATTGCTGCCACTCTCTCACCGATAGCCGGCGCACTTGATAAGCCCGGTGACTCTATACCTGCGCAGTCAATAAAATACGGTGCGTCAGAAAGCTCCTCGATGATAAACTCATGTCCGTCCTCATGGGCACGGTTTCCTGCAAACGATGTTATGACCTGACGCATAGGAAGTGACGGCACCGAACGTGTGCCGGATGTCACAACATGCTCTAAGCCTGCTCTCGTTGTATTTGTACCATCCTTGTCCTCATGGTCAACTGCTGTAGGTCCGATTAATATATTTCCGTGTACTGTCGGGGTTACGAGCACACCTTTGCCGTATTTGCCCGGGAGCTGGAAAATAGTCTTGTCAACGATACCTCCCGCAGCTCTGTCTAAAAGCTCGTACTCTCCGCGCCTTGGTGTAATATGTATTTTGTTTTCACTTACCATGTTGTGGAACACGTCAGCATATACACCGGCTGCATTCACAACGCAGCGTGCATGAATTTCGCCATTTTGAGTGATGAGAATATAGCCTGTCTGCGCCTTTTGTATTGCCTTCACCTCTGTGGTAAATAAGAACTCCACACCGTTTGCTGCCGCATTCTCAGCAAATGCGATATTCATGCCAAACGGACATACAATGCCTCCTGTCGGGCAGTAAATAGCTGCCACAACTTCATCAGACAGCTTCGGCTCCATCTCATGCGCTTCGCCTGCATCAAAAATTTCAAGTCCCGGCACCCCGTTTGCAATCCCCTGATTGTAAAGCTCCTTAAGCCTTGGCATATCGTCATCGCTAAAGCACACTATCAGTGAGCCGTTTCTTCTAAACTCAAAATCAAGCTTCTTCGAAAGCTCATCCATCATCTCATTTCCACGAAGATTCATCTGTGCCATAAGTGTACCGGTCTTACAATCAATTCCGGAATGGACAATAGCACTGTTTGCTTTTGAAGTGCCACAGCACACGTCCTCCTCCTTTTCCACCACACAGATGGACAGGTTATATTTCGAAAGCTCTCTGGCACAGGCGCTTCCCGATACTCCCGCTCCTATAATTACTACATCATACATGTTATTTTCTCCTACCAATTTCCATACATTGTTTAATTGCCGTATCCCTAAGCTCATTTAAAACAATGCAAGCATAAGCTATTATTCATCCTTCGCCCAGTTAAATGCGCAGGCGACAGCCTTTTTCCACATTTTAAGCTTCTTTTCTCTCAAATCAGCCGCTATCTCCGGCTCAAACACACGGTCAATAGACCAGTTTTTCTTTATATCATCCATACTTTCCCAGTAGCCCACTGCAAGCCCTGCGAGGTACGCTGCGCCCATGGCTGTTGTCTCCACGCACACAGGCCTGTTGACCGGTGCATCGCTGATATCAGCCTGCATCTGCATGAGCAGATTATTGGCACTGGCACCGCCGTCCACCTTAAGTGATGTGAGATTGATGCCCGAATCAGCCTTCATTGCCTCAAGCACATCATTTACCTGAAATGCCATTGATTCCAGAGTTGCCCTTATGACATGGTACTTGTTTACACCTCTTGTAAGCCCCACAATGGTTCCTCTGGCATACTGGTCCCAGTACGGTGCTCCAAGCCCTGTAAATGCCGGCACCACGTAGCAGCCGTTTGTGTCTTTTACCTTTCTCGCCATGTATTCTGAATCTGTTGAAGAATCGATAAATTTCATCTCATCGCGTAGCCACTGGATAGAGGCTCCTGCCACAAATATTGATCCCTCCAGCGCATATACCACCTTGCCGTCTATGCCCCAGGCTATAGTGGTAACAAGTCCGTTCTTTGACGAAACAGGCATCTCACCTGTGTTCATGAGAAGGAAGCAACCGGTACCGTATGTATTTTTGGCTTCTCCTGCCCTAAAGCAGGTCTGGCCAAAAAGCGCAGCCTGCTGGTCTCCTGCCGCTCCTGCGATAGGAATCGGACCCCCGAAAAACACAGGATTCACCTCACCATATACACAGCTTGACGGCATTGGCTTTGGAAGCATGCTCTTTGGTATATCAAGCTCCTTAAGTATCTCATCATCCCACTTTAAGGTATTGATATTAAACATCATGGTTCTTGAAGCATTGGAATAATCCGTGACATGCACCTGTCCCTGAGTGAGCTTCCATATAAGCCATGTCTCGACTGTTCCAAACAAAAGCTCGCCTCTTTCGGCTCTCTCCCTCGCTCCCAGCACATTGTCAAGGAGCCACTTGAGCTTAGTTGCCGAAAAATAAGCATCTATCACAAGCCCTGTCTTTTTTCTGAAGGTCTCGGTAAGCCCCTTTTCCTTCAGTGAATCCGCATACTCTGCCGTGCGTCTGCACTGCCATACTATCGCGTGATAAACCGGCTCACCTGTATTTTTGTCCCATACAATTGTAGTCTCTCTCTGGTTAGTAATGCCTATCGCACATATGTCGGCTGCCGTAGCCTGGATATTGGCCATTGCCTCCTTTGCCACCTCAAGCTGTGTGGCCCAGATTTCCTCTGCATCATGCTCCACCCAGCCCGGCTTTGGAAAAAACTGCGTAAATTCCTTCTGTGCCACACTGCACATCTCGCCCTTCTCATTGAAAAGTATACATCTGTTGCTGGTCGTGCCCGCATCTAATGCCATAATATACTTTGCCATGTAAAAATCCTCCAACTCTCTATATTTCCAGCTTTTTTCCTTCTATCCTGCTACAGTTCTTCCTCTACCATGCTCTTCTCTCTGTTGAATGCATCATAGATACATGGAATTACGATAAGCGTAAGGATGGTTCCGTATACGAGACCTCCTATTATTGCGATTGCCATCGGCTTTATCATATCTGAGCCATCACCGATACCTATTGCCGATGTAAACATTGCGAGTATGGTGGTCATCGCTGTCATCAGTATTGGACGAAGCCTTGTACGGCCTGCGTCTATGATTGCCTCATGCTTGCTCATGCCCTCTCTCCTGGCCTGATTGATGTAATCAATGAGCACGATTCCATTATTTACAATGAGGCCTGCCAGCATGATAAAGCCAAGCATTGATATGATTCCGAGCTCATTTCCCGTGATGAAAAGAGCTATAAAGCCTCCTGTAAACGCAAGAGGTATACAGAACATGATAATAAACGGTGAAAGCAATGACTGGAACTGCGCCACCATGATAAGATAGATAAATATCACTGCAAGCACAAGCATAAGTCCAAGCTGACTCATTGACTCATTTATTGTCTCATCCTCGCCCTCCATGTCTATTGAATAGCCATCAGGAATGCTAAGTTTATCAATTTTAGATTTAATTTTATTGCTTAGTAATGTTACATTATGGTTTTCATCAACCGCACCTGATACTGTAATATATCTTGTCTGAGCATCTCGATGAATGGTACTCAGTGTCTGTTCCTGCGAAATAGTGCAGATATCACTGAGCGGAATCTCCTTTTCACTGCCATCATTATCCTTATAGGTAAATGTAAGGTTTTTGATGTCGTCCACAGTCACATCAGACTGCTCTGCAGATTGTAAGTATACCTCATAGTCCTTTATGTCGGTCGTAATGGTTGTTGCGCTCTTTTGAGATGATATCTCACCGGATACGAGCTGGTATACCTGAGCCACCGTATAGCCATACTTTGCTGCTTTTTCCTTATCCACAGTTATCTTAAGCTCATTGATTGTATCTCCAAGACCGTCATCTATATCTGTCACTCCATTTGTGTCCTTAAGGATATCTGCCACATCACCTGCAAGCTTCTGCAGCTTGTCTATATCATTACCCTTAATCCTGACAGAGAGACCACTTCCGAAAAACTCTGATGAGTCCATAGCCTGCGAAGATGCTGTTACCTTGCAGTCCAGATTCTTTGTGCGTTTTTCAATTTCATCTATTACCTTATCCGATGAAACATCCGACTTCTCATCAAGCAATATATACATGCTCACGCTGTCGCTTCCTGAGCTCATCAGGTTCATGGTAGAGCTGCCGCCTGCTGTAGCTCCTATTGTGTCTATGCCCTTTATATCAGATATTTTGTCCATGACCTTATCAGACAGCTCTGTAAGCTGCTTGAAGTCAAGCTTTTCGTCATCCTTTGCCTCTATGGTAAGTGAAATCTGATTTGACTCCATGTCCATATCCATAAATGTCATTCCCCTTGACATGCAAAGTGCGCCACTGCCGACTAAAAGCACTACTGCCGCAATAAATACCACCGGCTTAAATCTAAGACATGTGCCGAGCACATTTCCATACCAGTCCTTAAAACGGTCAAACCATGGATGCTTTATATCCTTCGTCTTTTTGAGCATACCTGAAGCAATTGCCGGTACAAACGTGAGTGCCACTACAAGAGATGCCATAAGAGTAAACGCTACCGTAAGTGCCAGGTCTACAAAGAGCTGTCTCGTGATTCCATCAGTAAAAATGATTGGCGCGTACACACTTACCGTGGTAAGTGTAGAGGCAAAAATGGCTCCTGCCACCTGATTTGCACCCTCAACAGCTGCCTTCTTTACCGAATATCCCTCTCCCCTTAATCTGTAGATATTCTCGATTACTACTATTGAATTATCCACCAGCATTCCTATTCCAAGCACAAGTCCCGACATTGAAATGATATTTAAGGTGATATCCGTAAAATACATAAGCACCACTGCCACAATAACCGATAGTGGTATAGATGCTGCGATAACAAGTGTTGGCTTTATATCCTTTAAGAACAAAAGCAATACGAAAATGGCAAGTATTGCTCCCACTATCATATTCTGCATCACACTTTTTACAACCATGTCGATGTATACGCCCTGGTTCATAAGCACTGTGGCGTGTAATCCGTCATTTTCCTTTTCCAGCGAATCAAGCTTGTCCAAAAGACGGTCTGTGACATCTCCTGTAGAGTAGCCGGTCTGCTTCTCCATGGAGAGTATTATTCCGGGATTACCGTTGACTATCGCATATGTCTCATCCGAGTTGTCAGTCATCTCAACATCTGCCACATCACCGACATGAATAGGAGCTATTCCATCAAGCTTCATATCCATAAGCACTAGATTTGTTAAATCATCAATTGATTTTATCTCATCTCCCACCTGTACTATGTACTGCGTGCCATTTGAATCATTTACATAGCCTGCAGGCATATCAAAGTTCTGTGCGACGAGCAGCTGCGAGAGTGAGTCAATTGTTAAAACTGCATTTAAGTTTGACTTGTCAAGTGCATCATCCTTACTCTTTTCAAGCTCCTTCTTTGAGCTGTCAAGAGATGCCGCTGCTGTTGCAAGCTGTGCCGACTGCTGTCCTATGCTTATCGAGCTTATAGCTGCCTGACTGTTTAGATTATCATAGGCATCTAAAAGTGCTGTCTCTCCTTGTGCTATCTGGTCAAGCCCGCTTTGGCACTGCTCTATACCTGTATTCACCTGAATGAGAGTCTGTGCTATCGCTGACGCTGCCGCAGGCAGATCATCTGCTGTGTTTACGGTGATTCCAAGCGCCGAGAGACCTGAAAACTGTGTTGCAATCTGCTTATCAACCTGCTCAAGCTGCGCTTTGAGTGCTGTGCCCGCTTCACCCGGTGCATTTGCGCCCTCTTTGAGTGACGGAATTGTCTTTGTATATGTATCACTATTCATGAAGTCTGAAAGAGCTGACTGAATTGTTTCAAGCTGGCTCTTCTGCTCATTTAAGCTTGAAAGTGTGCTCTCTAGCTGAGTCTTCTGCTCTGCAAGCTTTGCCTTTTGCTCCTTTAGCGTATCCACTCCCGCGCTCATCTGATCCGATGCAGATGTGATTGCGTTTTGTCCGCTCTCTATCTTTGCGCTTGCATCATCCATCTGACTTTTTGCATCGTCAAATTTCTTTGAAACGGCATTATTTATTTTCTCATTGAGCGCATCTATCTTGGCCTGATTCATCGTGACCTGTATCTGCTCGGTGAGCTCACCTGTTGCAGTCACTGATGCGACTCCCTCTGTACTCTCAATTGCAGGCTTAAGTGTGTTTTCCACAAAGTCGGTGATTTCCGACTTGCTTTTCCCATCCATATCCACAGCAGTCATCATGATTGGAAGCATGTCCGGATTTATCTTCATAATGGTCGGAGTACCCACTCCATCCTTCCAGCCAGCCTTGACCTGATCTATTTTCTGCTGCATCTCTATCACTACAGAATCCATGTTGGCATTCTGCTCATACTCGCATGTCACCAGAGAATAGCTGTTATATGACATTGAGCTTACGTTTTTGATATTGGACGTAGTTGCCATAGCTGCTTCAAGCGGCGCGGTTACATCGCTCTCCACCTCCTGTGGACTTGCTCCCATATCTGTTGTCACGATAAGTGCATACTGAAAGCTCATATCCGGCAGCAGATCTGTCGTCATCCTGCCAAGTGATACAACACCGAGTACTATTACCAGCAGTACTCCTACAAGTACAGTAAAAGGCTTTTTTACACTATATCTTGATATCATCTGACCCCTCCTTCTTCTTTTCCTTGATAATGTCCTGCCTTAGTTTCATAGACATTGTGATTACTACGATTTTCACAATAAATTTAATTCGCTGTTATACTTTTATTATACAATGTGGCGGATTGCAACTCAATTGGTTTATACTTTTTTAAGAGTTTTTGACAATAAAAAGACACCCAATTATACGATTAATATAATTCGATGTCCTTAAATGTCTTTTAATATCTTTTATTTATTTCAGCTTCAGATGCCCTCTTCCTCAATCTCATCCTCATCATCATTGATACCTGCAACAGCACTTGTAACAGCTCCGATTACAGCGACAAGTGCAAAGATGATAACTAAAAAAATAACTATAAAGAATGCTACTAAAAAACCTGTATCTGTCATATAATTTACCCCCATAGCTGTCTCACAGCTTCTTTAAAATATAGTTTTAGTTTAACACACTTGTCTGTAAATAACAATATCGTAAAGGGCTAAATTATTGACTAAATATTGACTAAAATATTGATTTATGAAATTACTCAGTCCTTGATCTGCATACCGTTTGCATCCATATGATAGCCTTCAGTCATGATCAGCTTTGATACCGGAACTATCTCATAGCCCATGTCCTGAAGCTTCGTGAGCATCTCATCGAGTGCCTGCGAGGTGTATTTCGCGCCTAGATGGCAGAGTATTATCGAGCCACAATCCAGGCTTTTGTGATTGCACACTGTATCTATGATGTTTTGCACACCATAGTTTTTCCAGTCGAGCGAATCCACATCCCACTGGATTGGATAATAGTCACAGCCATACACTGTGTCAATCAGTTCATTGTTGTACGAGCCGTATGGCGGTCTGAATACCTTCATATCCTTTCCGGTCAGCTCCTTGACCTTTTTGTGCACATCCATTATCTCCGTCTTCATCTCGCCTGCCGTGATTGTTGCCATATCATAGTGGTGCTCACTGTGATTTCCGGGCTCATGCCCTTTTTCAACCAGCGTCTTTACACATTCAGGATTATCACTCACAAACCCTCCTGTCATAAAAAATGTAGCCTTTACGTTGTGCTTGTCAAGTGTCTCCATCATACTGTCAAAATCCTCTGCTCCCCAGGCACAGTCAAATGAAAGGGCTATCTTTTTTTCTGTTGTCTGAACCGAATATACAGGCAGCTTTCTGTCTCCGAACTGACTCACAGCACTGCTAAGTGTCTCCATCACCTCTATATTTTTCAGCTGTGATATGTCATACTCTCTGCCATATAAAGCGCCTGTAATAAGAAGCGCCGACAGCAGCACTCCAAAAAGGAATCTGTGTCGGCGTTTCTTTCGTTTTGTCCCATTATGTAGTTTTGTATTTTGCATGTATGCTCTGTATTCACTCATGCTATATACTATTCTTTATTATCACAAATTATGAATAATGAAATAACTCTATTTCAGTTCTTCTGCCCTTCCGATAAACTCAAGCACTACCTCAATCGACTGATGCGCAGCCTTCTCCGCAAAGGTCTGGTAGTCTGTCTCGCCGCCATCGCCGTCTGATATTGAGCGAAGAATGGCAAATGGCACCTTGTTCACATAGCACACATGACCTATGCTGCCGCCCTCCATCTCTGCTGCGATTGCATCAAAGGTATTCGAAATATAATCCTTCTGCTCCTTTGTGGCAATAAACTGATCTCCTGTTGCGATATTGCCCTTTTTGTAGTGGATATTCCTGTCAGCTAAGCATGAGCACATGAGCTCCACCATTTTTGTATCTGCCGGAAGCAGAATCATATTGATGCCTGAGAGAAGTCCCTTCGGATCTCCGATTGGCGATGTATCCATATCGTGCTGCAGCACGTTTGTGGCTACTGCCACGTCAAGCACGTTTAAGTCCTTTGTCAAAGTACCAGCCACTCCGATATTGACAATCATGTCGACATCATATTTCAAAATCATGGCCTCTGCACATATTGCCGCAAATACCTTTCCTATTCCGCATTTTGCCGCAACAACATACTGATCACCGATTTTGCCCTCAACAAACTCCACTCCACTGTAAACCTCTGTCTGTGTGTCTGTCATCTGAGCCTTTAAGTCATCGACCTCCATCTGCATTGCACCAATTACACCTATTGTCATTTTATTTCTCCATTCCTGCTATCTTGCTATTATATTTTTAGTCCTCGTTTACTGTGGATAAGTAAACTCCATATTTGTCTGGCTCTCAAGCACCTTTAGATATGCACGGCACTCCTTCTTTGCCTCGTCAAGTGACAGATTCTCGTAATGTCCGCACTCTATGGCTGATGCACCAAACACCGGTCCATCATACTCAAGTATCTGTTTTAAGACCTCTTTTGTGATTTCAAAAACCTTTCCCGGCTCGACATCCCTCACAACGAGATAGAAGCCTGTCTGACAGCCCATCGGTCCAAAATATACCACATCATCTGCAATCTCAGAGTTTCTCACACATGTTGCAAACATATGCTCCACTGAGTGCATAGCTGAATTGGACATATAATCTCCTGCATTAGGTTTTCTTGTACGAAGGTCGTATGTAACGATTTCTCCGTCTTTTCTTGAAATATAAAATCCAGGTTTAAGAATATTATGATTGATTGTAAAGCTTTTAATTCTTTCCATAAAAATGTTTCTCCTTACTTAGTTGCTGTCTCAAACTGCTTCAGATAATCCTCAAATACATTGAGTGCATCATCCACAGGCTTTGGTGTGCTCATATCGACACCGGCACTCTTTAGCAGCTCGATTGGATTCTTCGAGCATCCACCGCACAGGAAATTTCCTATATACTTATCCACAGCAGGCTTTCCCTCCTCAAGTATCTTTTTTGAAAAAGCAACTGCTGCCGAATAGCCTGTCGAGTACTGATATACATAGTACGGTGTGTAAAAATGCGGTATGCGCATCCACTCATATGATATCTCATCATCCACGCGCATATCCGGTCCGTAGTACTGCACATTCAGCTCATGCCATAGCTCATTTAGCACATCCTTGGTAACCGGCTCACCCTTTTGCATTTTCCGGTGAGCTATATGCTCAAACTCTGCAAACTGCGCCTGCCTGAAAAGTGTCGTCCTGAAGCCGTCCAGAAAATGTGTCATGAGATATTTTCTCTCATTCTCATCCTCACAATGCTCAAGCATATAGTGCATTAGAAGCGACTCATTGCAGGTGGATGCAACCTCTGCCACAAAAATCAGGTATCCCGCGTAGGTGATGCTCTGATGCTCATTTGAATAGTATGTATGCATCGCATGTCCCATCTCATGAGCCAGCGTAAACACACTGTCCAGATTGTCGGCATAGTTCAAAAGCACATACGGATGAGTGCCGTAAGCGCCCCATGAATACGCACCACTTCTCTTGTTCTCATTCTCATATACATCTATCCAGCCACTCTCCATGCCAGCCTTAAGTGTGCTGACATACTCATCGCCCATAGGCTCAAGCGCCTTTGCCACAAGCTTTTTCGCCTCATCATAGGTGTAGGTGGTCTGTACATTGTCCACAATCGGTGCAAACAAATCATACATATGCAGATGCTCCACACCTAAAAGCTTCTTCCTAAGCGCCATGTATCTGTGCAGAGCCGGCAGATGTGCGTGAACCGTCTCAATCAGATTGTCATATACGCTCTCAGGAATATCGCCATCGGATAAATACATGGCCCTTGCGCTGTCATATTTTCTGACCCTTGCATAAAAAGTGTCATTTTTCAGCTTGCTGATGTACATCATGGAAACAGTATTGCTCCACTTCTTGTACGAATCATAGACTCCACGGAACACCTGCTTGCGCAGGCTTCTGTCCTTGCTGCTTAAAAAATCTATGAAATTGCCGTGCGTGATACGGATTTTATTTCCCTCAACATCAGTGATATACGGGAATTTGATATCCGCGTTGTTGAACATGCTGAATATATTCTCCGGTGCTGCAGCCATCTCACCGCACTGCGCCAGGATATTCTCCTCTGCAGCCGATAAAGTATGCGCTTTCTGACGCATTATCTCATCAATCGCACGCTTATAGTGCATAAGCTCATTGCTCTCACTGTAAAAGCTCTCAAGCCTTTTATCATCTATCTGCAAAATCTCCGGACTCGCAAATGCCAGCGCACCTGATGCCTGAACAGTCAGTGTCTCAGCCTTTGACACATATGCCTGATATTTCGACACAGCAGTGTCCTGATGTGAACGCTCATTCGCATAAACCACTATACGCTCCAAATAATAAGACAGCTCATCCTGCTTCTTAAAAAAATCAAGCAGCGTTGCTGCACTGTCGGCCAGATGTCCCTTAAAGCCCGAGAGCTTTTCTGCAAGCTGTGACGCTTTTTCGCACTCAGCCTCCCACAGCTCATCTGTCTCATACATATCCTCTAGCTTCCATTTGTACTCGTCTGAGATTTCATCTCTCTTTTGAAGCCTTTTCTCACTCATTTTGTGTTACCTTCTATCTTACTTTTCTTGTTCTCGGTGGTTCTGAATAGTTACCTTGTTTTCAACTCTTCAGAACCACCCACGCACATTCGCAAAACCGCACCATGTTTTTATAAAACTACCCACACATCTGCTCTGCAAAATGCATATAGACGTGTGGGATATATGTGAATTATAACAATTAAGCTCTACTTTGTAATTAAAGTGCCCATACCACCTGAAACTGTCTTGCCCTCTTTATTGAGCTTTGTGATAAGCACTGAACGGATGGCAGAGTCACCGATAAAGTCAATAGCCGCCTCAATCTTTGGAGCCATGGTACCCTCATCAAACTCGCCTGCTGCAAGGTACTTCTTTGCCTCATCGACAGTCATGGTATCAAGTGGCTTCTCATCCTCCTTGCCATAGTTCAGGCAGACCTTGTCAACGCTTGTAAGTATAACAAGTCTATCGGCATCAAGAGTATCTGCAAGCTTTCCTGCTGCAAGATCCTTCTCGATAACAGCACTGGCGCCCTGAAGCTTATTATCCTGTGCTAAAACAGGGATTCCGCCGCCACCGCATGCGATAACAACCTGATCCGCATCAACAAGAGCCTTAATAGCATCCTTTTCCACTATATCAACAGGCTTTGGAGCTGCCACAACTCTTCTGTAGCCTCCCTCAACCTGTGTCACATGGTTGCCCTTCTTCTCTTCTTCCTCAGCCTCAGCCTCTGTCATAACACGGCCAATGATCTTTGTCGGATGATAAAAAGCCTCATCATATGGGTCAACAACCACCTGTGTAAGTATTGTAGAAACGGTCTTGTAAATTCCTCTGCCAAGAAGCTCTGTACGGATAGCATTCTGTAAATCATATCCTATATAGCCCTGGCTCATTGCAGAGCAGACTGCTGTAGGTGTAGCTGTATACTCAGGATAAATCCTGCAAAACTCAGACATAGCGGTGTGAATCATGCCCACCTGCGGTCCGTTGCTGTGTGTGATAACAACCTCATAATCGTCCCTGATAAAATCTGCAACTGCCTTTGCTGTATGCTTTGTAGCCTCGTGCTGCTCCGGAAGAGTTGTTCCAAGAGCATCATGTCCGAGTGCAATAACTATTTTTTTCTTCTTCATGCCGACCTCCTATGCAAAATGAAAACTAATTTGCTTCTATTATCTAATATTTTGTGGAATTTGTCTAGTACTTAGAACATGAAGGATACAACATTTTATCATTTTTTGTCAGTCAACACCTCATCTAAGGCTTTTTGTGCTGTTTTTTGTGCTTCATCCAAAGCTTCCTTTGCAGGCACACCATCTATTTCTACCTTATCAGCTGCAATTTTCAATGCATCCTTTACAACGCCATTTGTTGGATCATATGGATAAATTGAACCATGTTCTGCCTGAGTATATGGTACAAGTGCTTGAGGGTTTTCATTAGTATACTTCATATAATCATCATCATTTAACACTCCTTTATTTACCGGTACATAACCGGTCGACATGGACCATTTCACTTGATTTTCAACATTGGTAAAATACTTCATAAAATCATATGCTCCTGCCTGTTTTTCCTCTGAAGACTTTGCAAGTATGCTTAATATTAATGCCCTGGCAACAGGCTTTGACTCAGTACCACTCTTCCATGCCGGCTGCTCAATTGCGCCTACAATAGAGAAATCCAAATCTGCCTGATCTCCTGATGAACCAGTGTAGCCACCTGCCTTGTTTTGAATAACATCATCAATAGTCTGGTACCAGTATTCCCAGCCCTGTCCACCAGAATGGATTGCCATAGTCTTATCATCATGAATCCATTTACCAAATCCATCCCATGCTTCAATCCATTCCTCTGAATTTATAGTAACTTTTTTTCCATCTTCACTGAAAATTGTACCGCCATTTGATAGTGCCGCATCCATCAAATTATCTGCTCCCCACATAGGTTCCCAGCCATATATGAATTGTCCATCATCTTTTATTTTAGAAGCTGCACGGCTTAAATCCTGCCATGTTTTTACGCTATTTGGATCAATCCCTGCATTCTCAAATGCTTTTTTGTTATAATAAAGTACCTGGGTTGTTCCATATGCCGGAATACCATATATTTTACCTTTATCATCCTTTGCCTGTTCAAAAAAAGTTGAAACATAATCGTCATTATTAAAATTCTCATCTTTTTTTATTCTATCAGACAAATCTTCAACAAGTTTTTTATCTGATAATCCTCGTGCTGCATCTTTCTCAATCAAAGCAACATCCGGAGCAACATTTCCTGCAATAGCAGCCTGTAATTTTTCATATGTTTCAGAATAATCTGCCTGCGTTACTGTTTTCACAAAGTATTTATCCTGAGATTTGTTATAATCATCAACAATATCCTGGACGACCTTTACTGCCGTCTTTCCGCCTGAATACCAAAAATCTACTTCTGTCTTTCCTTTCATATTTTCAGTTCCATGTGCCTGATTATTCTCTGATGTAGTATTACCTGTACTACACCCCATCAAGGAAGTTGTCAACATCGCAATTGTCATTAATGTACCTAATAATCTTTTCTTCATTTCAAATTTGTCCTTTCTATCTTTGTCTTTTTAACCTTTTACTCCGGTATCTCCACCTATACCATCTATAAACCATTTTTGTGCAAAAGCAAACATAATCAACAATGGTATTACAATCACTGCACTCGCAGCCATAACAAGTGACCACTCTGTTCCGTATGCACCACCTTCAATAAAAAAACTCCTCAAGCCTTGTGATACCATATATTTATCAGAATCATTAGTTATTAAAGACGGCCACATATAATTATTATACGAAGCAATAAAGCTCATTAATCCAAATGTAATAAAAGATGATTTAGTCATAGGAAATACAACCAAGTGCAATATTCTAAAATGCGAAGCTCCATCAATCTGTGCTGCTTCTACCATCGCACTTGGCACCTGCATAAATGCCTGTCTTAATAAAAATATACCAAAAATACTAACCGAACTTGAGATAATCAATCCAGTATATGTATTAAGCAGCTGATGATTTGCAAGAATTATATAGCTTGGAATATATGTTGCCGCAGTTGGAAGCATGTAAGTCACCATAATTATTCCAAACAAAATGCCGCGACCTTTAAATTTCATAAACACAATTGCATATGCAATCAAAGCTCCTGTTATAATCTGAATAAATACAATAGCTAATGAGATTAATAAACTATTAACAATATATCTTGGTATCGGAGAATTAAAGATAACTGTTATAAAGTTCTCCCAATGCAGACTTTGTGGTAAAAATTTACTTGTATCCATTATTTCTTCTTTTGTTTTAAATGCACTGACTACCATCCATAAAAACGGAAACGCAGTAAAAACTCCGACTATAATCAATATAATCCATTTTACAATTGCATCTATCCGATCTATTACTGTATATTTCTTAACCATAAACACGCTCCTAATAATTCACCCATTTCTTAGATCCGTAAAACTGAATCGTTGAAAGTAAAACCGTAATTATAATCATGACAACTGCAACAGCTGTTGCCTGCCCCATATTATATTCCTCAAATCCTAATTGATAGTACATATACAATAGCGTTCTGGTGCTTCCACTCGGTCCACCCTGTGTCAAAATTTGAATCTGGTCATATGCCCGAAGCGAATTAACCATAGTAATGATCATCAAAAAGAACGTAGTTGGTGAAATATTTGGAATTGTAATGTATTTAAATTTATGCCATTTACCGCCACCATCAAGTGCACATGCTTCATACAATGCTTCAGGTACTTTTTCCAAAGCAGACAAATAAAAAATCATTGCATATCCTATACTCTTCCAGACCGTAACTATTATTACGGACAGCATTGCTGTCTGCGAACTACTAATCCATTTCAAACCGGGCAATCCAAAGAAAGATAATACCAAATTCGCCAAGCCTTTGTCCGGTTGAAAAATCCATGTCCACACAATTGATATGGCAACCGTAGGCGTAATCCAGGGTGAAAAGAAAACAAATTTTATAATTCCGCTCCCCGGAAATGGTTTTTGTAGAAATACCGCAAGTACAAGTCCTATCACTATTGTTGGCACAAGAGTACCTATTGTAAAAATAAGTGTATTTAATAAGGCCTCATAAAATCGAGTATCTTTAAAT